>Ga0209859_1000196_pt1 | contig 14253 bp, 11 predicted proteins | sample GWRWS3_50_60_FD_187241 | JGI IMG/M metagenome (GOLD analysis project Ga0209859, IMG submission 187241) | Riverbed sediment microbial communities from areas with vegetation nearby in Columbia River, Washington, USA - GW-RW S3_50_60 (SPAdes)... | ecosystem: Environmental > Aquatic > Freshwater >... | reverse complement strand
CCCGGGTACGCGAGCTTTTGCGGACGATGGCCGGCCTGCGTGGCTAGGGTCGTTTCATGGGAACTGCGGAGGAGACGCCGACCGCCCGGGCCCGCCACACGCTGGACGGCCTGCGGCGGCGGATGGAGGCGATCCGCGCGACCGGGCCGGTGGACCACGCGCTCGCGGCCGGCATGCTCGCGATGGATGTGACCGATGCATACCGGGCGGCGCTGCTCTCCCGCGACGTCGCGGCAGCGCGCCTGCACGCCGAGCACGACTGGTCCTACTTCGCGCTCGCCCGGGTGATTCACGGCGACGGCGCGCACGCGCACCGGGTCCACCGCGCGGTCGAGAGCGTCACGCCGCCGGATGGGTTTCCGACGCCGGTAGCGGAAGCGGCGAGCGCACAGGCCGACCTCCACCGCGCTCAGGCGGAGGTGCTGGAACTGCGGGCGCTCTTGACTAATACCCGACGCCTTGCCGAGGCGCACATCAGCGGTCGTGCCGATCCCGGCGGTGGCTGGCCCGACCTAGGACTGCCCGCTGACCCGGCTCAGCGAGTACGGGCCATCGCGGAGCAGGTGCGGCTGATCGACTCCTATCAGGTCGCCCTGACGGCGGCGCGCAACCTCGCTGCGGCCTCCCTGGTCGAAAACGCCGGCTGGCCGGTCCCGGAGGTGGCCGCGCTGGCGCGAACCTCCCCGTCGAAGGTCACCGCGGCGCGCGATGCGGTTCCGGGGCAGCTGGTCTCGTACGCCGATCCCGGCAACGTGGTCGAGGTCGCCGACGTGCTCGACGCATTGGCCGGTCGTGCCTACACGCTCGGCGAGATGCAGGACGAGGCGATGAACCATCTCCTCACTAAGGGCATGCCCAGCGCGAAGATCGCGGCGTTGGGACAGGTGCCACAGTCGCATGTGGATCGACTTCGTCCGGGAAAGTCGTCATCGCGCCCGCAGATCGACCGATCCCGGGTACGGCCGAGGCGGACGCCGCCGCGCCACGCCGCCTAACGCCACCGCGTAACGCCGCGGCGCCCCGGCGCCGCGTATGCCGTGGCCTCAGGCGTTCTGCGCCGCGTAGACGCGGGTACCGTCCACAAAGGTCTGTAGCACTCGGGTGGCCGCGATCTCGTCGGGTGGCGCCGCGAACGGGTCGCGGTCGAGCACGGCGAGGTCGGCGAGGGCACCGACCCGAATCACCCCGGTGTCGTCGAGGCCGTTGGCCCACGCCGACCCGGCCGTGTACGCCGCGAACGCGCTGCCGAGGTCGAGCCGCTGTTCCGGGAGGAATACGTCCTCAGTGGATCCCGGCAGCATCCGGTTGACGGCGACGTGGATGCCCTGAATCGGGTCCGCGCTGGTGACCGGCCAGTCGCTGCCGGCGACGAGGGTTGCCCCGGCGCGCAGCAGGTCACCGAAGGGATACTGCCAGCTCGCCCGCTGGGCGCCGAGGAACGGGATGTTCAACATGTCCATCTGCGGTTCGTGCGCGGCCCACAGCGGCTGTAGGTTCGCACCCGCGCCCAGTTCCCGGAAGCGGGGTACATCGTCGGGGTGTACGACCTGCAGATGAGCCAGGTGGTGCCGGTGGCCGGACCTGCCATTGGCTCCCCGGGCGGCGGCGATCGCGTCCAGCGCCTCGCGGACGGCCCGATCTCCCAGTGCGTGGAAGTGGACCTGGAATCCTGCCCGGTCCAATGCGGTGACGTACTCCTTCAACGCGGCCGGATCGATGAAGCTGAGCCCGCTCGTCTCCAGCACATGTGCCGGGTCGTCGTGCCCGCACGACGGCGCCCCGCAACCGTCCAGATAGGGCGCGAGCATCGCGGCGGTGTGGTTCTCGGGAACCCCGTCGAGCATGACCTTCACGGTGGTCGCATGGAACCGCCCGACCGCACTCCGGGCGCGGCGGTCGAGCAGATAGTCGAGCTGCTCCAGGCCGCGCGAGCGCCGCCACCACAGCGCGCCACGGACCCGGGCGGTCAGCTCCCCGGAGGCAGCCGTGTCGAGGTAGGTGTCGAACGCGTCGAGCATGCCGAGCCCGCCCCCGACGATGGCGTCCTGCCACGCGGTGATGCCGTACGAATGCAGCAGCGCCTGCGCCCGAAGCAGTGCCTGGCGGAGGTCGTCTGGAGACGGGATCGGCACCAGCCGCTCCACCAGGTCGGCGGCGCCCTCCTGGAGCATGCCGGCGGGCTCCCCCTGCGCATCACGCTCGATCCGCCCGTCGCGTGGGTCAGGTGTTGCCGCGGTAATTCCGGCGAGTTCAAGAGCACGAGAATTCACCCACGCGCCGTGGTGGTCCCGATTGGGCAGAAACACCGGACGGTCGCCTACGACGGCGTCGAGTGGTTCACGGGTCGGGATGCCCCCGGGGAAAGCCTCCATCGCCCAGCCGCCGCCGGTGATCCATTCCGCGTCGGGATGTGCATCCGCGTACACCCGGATCGACCGCAGGTACTCATCCGCCGTGTTGGCCTGGGAGAGGTCGCATGTACCCAGCTCCAACCCGCCCTGGACGGGGTGCACGTGCGCGTCCTGGAAGCCCGGGATGAGCAGCCGACCGCGAAGATCGACCACCTCGGTGCGCCGACCGGTGAGGGCGCGTGCGTCGGGCTCGCCGATGGCAACGATCCGGCCGTCGCGCACGGCAACGCCACCGGTACGGGGACGAGCGGCATCGCCGGTGTGGACGTGCCCTCCGATGAAGACCAGGTCGGCGTCGTTCACGACCGCGCCTCGTTCACGACCCTGCGCCGGCGGTGGCCTCGGGGCGGACAGCGCCGCGAACGGTACGCAGGCTGCGCAGGAGCGCGTCGAGTTCGGCTGGCGAGAGTTGGCTCGTGAACCACTTCTCAACCAGATCGAGGTGACCCGGGAGGACCGCGTCGAGGCGGGTCAGGCCAGCCTTGGTAATGGCGGCGAACGAGCCACGCCGGTCGGTCGGGCACGCTCGGCGTTCGACCAGCCGGTCGCGTTCGAGGCGGTCCACTACCCGCGTGATGCCACTCGTAGTGAGCTGGGTCTGTGCGGCGAGATCGCTCATCCGCAGCTTCTGGCCGGGCGTGCGGGCGAGTCGGACCAGGACCTCGAACTCGGCTGGGGACAGGTCGTGCTCGGCGTACTGGGTGGCCAGCCGGGCGCTGAGCCCGCCGACCGTCTCGATGAGCAGGCCGACCGCGGTGATCCGGGGGTCGGTCAGGCGTGAGCGGGCCGGCCGCGTTTCATCCGGGCCGCCCGGGCCGTCCGGCGCGGCTCGCGGGGAGCGGGCGTGTGCTGTCACACACCCATTGTATGCATACTTGACGCGGAAATAATTGCTGTGCGTATAGTTGTTGACGCAACTATTAACCGTCCACCAAACAGGAGTAAGCATGACAACGCCCACACTCGCTACCCGGACCTACCACGGCGTCACCATTCCCCAGCCCGGCACCTTCGTCATCGACCCGGCTCACACTGCGGTCGGATTCGTTGCGCGACACCTCATGGTGAGTAAGGTGCGCGGCTCGTTTAGCGAGGTCAGCGGCTCGATCACGGTCGGCGAGGACCCGCTGGCGTCATCTGTCGAGGCGATGATCGGAGCGGCGAGCATCAACACCGGTGCGCCGGACCGTGACGGTCACCTGCGCAGCGCCGACTTCCTCAATGTCGAGTCCTACCCGAACCTCACGTTCCGCAGCCTGCGTGTCGAACGTCACTCCGGCGCAAACTTCGCCGGAGGCGATCAACGCAGCACCTTCGCGCTGGCCGGGGAGCTGACGATCCGTGGGGTGACCCGCGAGGTCGAGCTTGAGGTCGAGTTCGACGGCGTGGTCCGCAACCCGTGGGGTCAGGAAGTCATCGGCTTCACCGCGACGACCGAGATCGACCGCGAGGAGTTCGGTATCACCTGGAACGCGGCGTTAGAGAGCGGCGGCGTGCTCGTCGGCAAGAAGGTCAAGATCGAGATCTCGGTGCAGGCCAAGCGCGACGCCTGACCTGTTTCCTCGACGACGGATTCGCGCGATGACGGAGCATCCTCCCCCTCGGCGGGGGGAGAATGCTCCGTCATATGCGAGTCCCTCGTCCGGCGAACCTCAGCGATGGCCGATCCAGCCGAGGTAGGGATCCGGGCCGATGTGAAGGTCGTCGGCGACGTGGAGAGCGGTCGCCGCAAGCTCGGCCGGATCGCGGGAGGTGTACGCCAACACCCGCAGCCAGCGTCCTCCGTGAAGGTCGACGACGGCCTCGCCATATGAACCCGTGGACCGGATCCTGCCGGGCCGTCCGCGAAGGGTGGCCGGCTGTCCTTCGCCGGGACCGCCCACGAGGTCGATACGCGTGCCAAACATCGCCCGGACGCCAGGCATTCCCAGCTCGACGTTGCTGACGTCAATCGTCTGCGACCATTGCCCGACCCAGCCGTAGACAGTGACACGCATCTCGCCAGGGCGCGCGCCAGCCGGAAGCCAGCCAAATCTGAGCGATGTTTCGCACGCCGCTGTGGTGTCCGGCACGACCGAACGGGCCACCCGCAGCGCAATATCGACCGAGTCCGGCGTGGCTGCCGAATTCACGGTCGCGACGAACCCATCATCGAGTAGCCAGTCGAGCTTGATCGGAGCGCCGGGCGGACCCTCCAGCCGTCCCGGCCGATCTCCGATCGTGACATTGGCACGTCCGCCGAGGGGATTGAATGGCTCGGTCGGCGGCGGTGACTCGGACGGCCACGGCGACGGCCAGACCGGTGCCACCGGCCGGCGAAGTTCGAGGGAGATGCGCGGGGCTTGCCCAGCACGCTCGAGGGAACCCTCGATGGACGCCCGAATGAACTCGGCGGACGCCCAGAGTCGACCCTGGGACACCGAATCGCCGATCTGCACCTCGCGCCACGCCTCGGCGAGCCCCTCCGGCAGCCAGGTTGGGCGAAGCCGCATCGGGACGCGGAGATTCCCGCCCACGGCGGGCGGCTGCGGCGACGGTGGCGGGAGGTTTCCCAGATCGGGTGGCCGCTCACCCGTACCCCTGCGTAGCCACAGCGCGGCAGGAACCCCAGCCGCCATCATGGCAGCGCCGACTACGCCGGCGGTGAGCAGCGCACGCCGCTGCCGGTGTGCAGTGCCGAGGCGCTGGCCGGTGAACTCGTCGTGACTCATCTCGCCCTCCCGAGTTGCACCGCTTCAACGTGTTGAACCCCCGGTTTGTTGACGACCTGCCGTCAGAGTCTGGCCAGGGCCGCGTTGATACGCGGGAGCGTGCGATCGCGTCCGAGTACCTCGAGCGACTCGAACAACGGGAGCCCGACGCCTCGTCCGGTGACCGCGACCCGTACCGGCGCTTGTGCCTTGCCCAGCTTGAGGCCACGCTCGGCGCCGACGGCCTCGAGGGTGGCTTTCAGCGTCTCCGCGTCCCACGACGGCGCGGCCTCGAACGCTGTCACGGCCGCCGTCAGCAGGTCCGCCGCGGCACCTTCGCTGGAGGCGATCAACGCGGCACCTGTCATCGCCTTCTCCCACGCGGCGGGATCCACGGCCGGCTCGGGCAGGAACAGGAAGTCCACGTTGGCCACGATCTCCGACAACACCGCGACGCGGGTCTGCGCCAGCGGCGCGACTGCGGCGAAGGCCGCGGGGTCGTAGTCCTCGGCGCGCCACGGTGCCACCCGGACGCCGCCGACCTCGCCGGTAAGCCACGGCTGGCAGGCCTCGATGAACGCGTCGACATCGAGCGCCCGGATGTACTCACCGTTGAAGGCCCGCAGTTTCTTCTCGTCGAAGTACGCCGGTGACGGGTTGACCTGCTCGAGGCGGAAATCCTCTTCGATCACCGTCCACGGCACGATCTCCCGATCGCGGCTGGGCGCCCAACCCAATAACATCAGATAGTTGCGCATGGCGTCGGCCAGGTAACCCTCCTCGCGGTAGGCCTCCAGGGCCACCTTGTCGCGGCGCTTGGACAGCTTCTGGCGCTTCTCGTTGACGACGACTGGCACATGCGCCCAGATCGGCGGTGTCTGACGGAGCGCCTCCCAGAGCATCTGCTGCTTCGGGGTGTTGGGCAGGTGCTCCTCGGCGCGGATCACGTGAGTGATCTTCATTGTGATGTCGTCCACGACGTTCGCGAGCAGGAACACCGCCGATCCGTCGGCTCGGGCGATGACGAAGTCCTCGATGAGCTTGTTTTCGAACGTCGGCTCACCTCGGATGAGGTCGACAACGCGGGTCAAACCCTCATCAGGAGTACGGAATCGCAGCGCTCGCTTCGCGCCAGGTCCCAAACCGCGGTCGCGACAGAAGCCGTCGTACCCCCGTACCTGGCCCTGGGTGCGCAGGGCGATGTCATCGCGGGTGCAGTCGCAGTAGTACGCCCTGCCCTTCGCGAACAGCTCCGCCGCGGCGGCCGAGTGCGCCTCGGCGTAGGCGGACTGGAACAGGGGTCCCTCGTAGGAGCCCCGTTCGATGCCGATCCAGTCGAGGGCGGAGAGGATGCCCTCGATCCACTCCAGCCGGTTGCGGGAGGCGTCGGTGTCCTCGATCCGGAGCACGAAGGTCCCGCCGTGCTGCTTAGCGAAGATCCAGTTCTGTAGGGCCGAGCGCGCCCCGCCGACGTGGAACATTCCCGTGGGAGAGGGCGCAAACCGTACGCGTACTGTCACGGCGTACAGCGTAGGGTGACTCACCGCGCTTGCCGCAACCAGGTTTGCCGGCCGTGTACAAAAGCCGCTAACTGCCATGAGCCGGTCGACTAACTGTTGTCCACCTGTCAGTGGAGAGCGCCTTGTCGGGGTCACCCGCTACTGTGGATCAGACCTCGGCATACTTGAGCGGTCAACAGTCGCTAACGCGCGGGGACGGCGGAGGCAACGGGTCCGGGAACGGGGATCCGGGCAGCGGTTTGGTACGGGGAGGGGACACGATGGTCCGGCCACTGCGGCAGGCACAGCGGTACGCACGGGGGCGCTGGCGTCTGATCGGCGTGCTCGCCGGTGTGTTGGCGCTGAGCGCGACTAGCGCCTGTGGCGGCGGTGTTGGGGCGCAATGGCGGGCTCCGGGCGCCGATGGCACACAGGCCACGCCGGCGCCGGTGGCGTCTGCGCTCCTGCTCAGCCACGCGGCCAATGCCACAAACGTGTCGCCGGCGGACCCGGTCACGGTTGAGCTCACCGGTGGCAAGCTGGAGACCGTCACTCTCACCAACTCCCAGGGCAAGGCCGTCAAGGGAGATTTCGATGCCGAGAGGCGGATCTGGAATAGCTCTGAGGAGCTTGGCTACAACAAGACGTACACGCTCATGGTCGTCGGTGCCGGCGCCGACGGGCAGCGTCACGAGGACACCCGCACGTTCACCACGGTCAAGCCCAAGAACTTCACGCTGCCCTACCTGCGCGCCAACGTGGGCGCTCTCCTCGATGGCGGCACGTTCGGCGTGGGCCAGCCCATCGTGGTCTGGTTCGACGAGGCCATCACGGACAAGGCGGCGGCCGAAAAGAACCTGGTCGTCACGACAGATCCGCCGGTGCTGGGCGCCTGGCGCTGGATGGACAGCCGCGAGGTGCACTGGCGTCCCAAGGAGTACTGGCCGGCCCACACGAAGGTGACTGTCGAGGCGAACGTGTACGGCAGGGACCTCGGCGGTGGTCTCTACGGCCAGGAGGACCGCAAGGCCACCTTCACGATCGGCAAGTCGAAGATCGCGATCGCCGACTCCAAGACCCACCGCATGAAGGTCTACATCAACGGCTCACTGGTCACCAGGATCAATGGCAAGGATGTCACCGCGGGCATCCCGATCAGCATGGGCAAGGGCGGCTACGAGACCACCCCCCGAGGGCAGGTCATCAGCTTCACCACAAACAGCGGGCCGCACGTGGTGACCCAGAAGTATGAGGTCTACCGGATGACGTCGGCAAGCTTCGGCATCACGGATCCGAAGTCGCCGAACTTCTACGACGAGAAGATCAGAAAGTCGATCCGGATCTCCGGCGGCGGGGAGTTCGTGCACCTGGCCGACTGGAACATCTGGGCACACGGGAAGACGAACACCTCGCATGGGTGCATCAACGTCGCGCCCACGTATATCTACTGGTTCTACGACCAGTTCGGTGCCGGTGACATCGTGGACGTGAAGAACACGAGCGTGAAGCTCGACGTGCGCGACGGCCTCGGCGACTGGGTGCTGTCGTGGGAAGAGTGGCAGAAGGGCAGCGCCCTCTCCTAGCGGGTTAGGCGCGGATCAGGGCGCGGTACCAGGCGTATGACGCCTTGGGCGTGCGCCGCTGGGTGGCGAAGTCCACGTGAACCAGGCCGAACCGCTTGGTGAAGCCTTCCGTCCACTCGAAGTTGTCGAGCAGCGACCAGACGAAGTAGCCCCGCACCGGCACGCCGGCGGCGACCGCCGCGCGGACCGCATCGACGTGACCGGACAGGTAGGCGATCCGGTCCTCGTCCTCGAAAATGCCGTCGGGGCCCGGGACGTCCTCGTACGAACACCCGCTCTCCGTGACGTACATGTCGGGGAGCACATGCGCGTACCGCTGGCGCAGTGACACCAGCAGGTCGCGCAGGCCGTCCGGCACGACGGGCCACCCGAAATAGGTGGTCGGGAATCCCTCGATCAGGCGCATGTCGTACGGCAGCGGCCCCGGCCAGGATGGTGCGCCGATCCCGGCCGGGTTGTAGTAGTTGACCCCAAGCGCGTCCAGCCACGTCGAGATCGTGGCGAGGTCGCCTGGGCGTACCAGGTCGTTCTCCCCGGCCAGGCGGTCAGCGCCGGAGAATCCGTGCAGCCCGTCGGGGTAGCGGCACAGCAGGAGCGGGTCGGTGTAGAGGCGGTTGTGAAAGGCGTCGTACGCGTCGGCGGCGGCGCGGTCCTCGTCCGTGGCGCTGCCGCGTTCGCCGTCCGGGCCGACCGCCCACGCGGGGGAGTAGTTGTTGGCGATGGCGACGGGGGCGGCGCTGTCGGCGCGCAGAGCCGCCACGGCCAACCCGTGGCCGAGCAACTGGTGGTGCGCGACCGGGAACGGGTCGTCGAAGAGCTGAAGTCCGGGGGCGTGCATCCCCCAGAAGTGGCCGTAGATCGTATGGATAGCCGGCTCGTTGAGCGTGATCCACAGCCGCACCCGGTCGCCGAGCGCGGCCGACACGATGGCGGCGTAGTCGGCGAACCGGTATGCGGTCTCGCGTGCGGTCCATCCTCCGGCCGCCTGCAGGGTAAGCGGCAGATCCCAGTGGTAGAGGGTCGCGACCGGGTCGATGCCGCGCTCAAGCAGCGAGTCCACGAGCCGGTCGTAGAAGGCGAGACCGTCCGGATTTCCCACCCCAGTGCCGGATGGCTGGATCCGGGGCCAGGCGAGGGAGAAGCGGTAAGCGTTGACGCCGAGGTCCGCCAGGAGGGCGACGTCCTCGCGGTAGCGCCGGTAGTGGTCGCACGCCACGTCCCCGGTTGTGCCGTCCGCGACGTGATCGCCGTCGTGGGTAAAGGTGTCCCAGATGGACGGTCCGCGTCCGTCCGCTGTGGTGGCGCCCTCGATCTGGTACGCCGACGTGGCCACACCCCACCTGAAGTCGGGCGGTAGGGGATCGGGCACGCTCGCCTCCCGCGGTGTGGGGCCAAGTCCACCGATCCTAGCGGCGCGTGGACGTCAGCGGCGCGACACGAAGCGGCGCGCTGCCTAGGATCAAAGGGGGCGATCGCCCCATGCGACGAAGGGGGGGCCCGTGGATTACGTGCGACTGGGTGGCACGGGGCTGAAGGTTTCCCGGATCTGCCTCGGCATGATGAGCTATGGCGACCCCAACTGGCGAGAATGGGTGCTCGACGAGGAGGCCGCCGAGCCGATCGTGCGCCGCGCGGCCGACGCGGGGATCACCTTCTTCGACACTGCGGACATCTACTCGGTAGGGGTCAGCGAGGAGGTGACGGGTCGGTTGCTGGGTCGGATATTCCCCGCCCGGGAGGACTACGTACTGGCCACGAAGGTATACCAGCGGATGGGGCCCGGCCCGAACGACGGCGGGTTGTCGCGCAAGCACATCCTGGCCAGCATCGATGCTTCGCTGGGCCGCCTTGGTGTGGACCACGTTGACCTTTACCAGATCCATCGCTGGGATGCCGAGACCCCGATCGAGGAGACGATGGGTGCGCTCCACGACGTGGTGCGGTCTGGCAAGGCCCGCTACATCGGCGCGTCCAGCATGTACGCCTGGCAGTTCGCCAAGGCCCAGCACGTGGCCGATCGATACGGCTACACCCGGTTCGTCTCGATGCAGAACCACTACAACCTGGTCTACCGGGAGGAGGAGCGCGAGATGGTGCCCCTCTGCGTCGACCAGGGTGTCGGGGTCATCCCGTGGAGCCCGCTGGCGCGCGGGTTTCTCGCTGGCAACCGCACCCGCGACGGCCAGCGGCACACCGTACGAGCCGCGAGTGATCCATTCGCCGACGAGCTGTACACCGACGCGGACTTCGACGTGGTCGACCAACTCACCGAGATGGCTCGCGGGCGCGGGCTGCCGCCGGCCCAGGTCGCGCTGGCCTGGCTGCTCCACAAGCCCGGCGTGACCGCCCCGATCCTCGGCGCGACCCGGCTGGCCCACCTGGATGATGCCGTAGCCGCCGTGGACGTCGCGTTGTCACCGGACGAGATGAAGCTGCTCGAGCAGCCATACCAGCCGCACCCGGTCCGCGGCCACGCCTGACGCCTGTTCCCGCGATCTAGGGCCAGGTCGCGTGAGTGGATCACCAATCACGCGACTACGCCCTTGATCGGCGGGAACGGAGGCGGGCAGAGAGGCGAGTGCGGTCAGGTGTCACCGCCCGTTTCGCCCACCGGTGCGGCGTTGACGTCGTCGATCGCGTATTTGCGGGCCGCGTCCGCTGCCACCTTCACAGGCAGTTGTCCGCGCAGCGCGAGCTGGCTGAGCGTGGCGACCACGATCGTCTCCGCGTCGACGTGGAAATGGCGGCGCAGGGCATGGCGGGTGTCGGACATGCCGAACCCGTCCGTGCCCAGCGAGGTGTAGTCGCCCGGCACCCACCGCGAGATCAGGTCGGGCACGGCGCGCATGAAGTCCGACACCGCCACGACCGGTCCCTGGGTGTCCCGGAGGGCCCGCGTCACGTACGGCACCCGCGGCGGTTGGTCGGGGTGCAGGAGGTTCCACTCCTCGGCTGCGACCGCGTCGCGCCGTAGCTCGGTCCACGAGGTCGCCGACCAGAGGTCAGCGGCGACACCCCAGTCCTGCGCGAGCAGGTGCTGTGCCTTGAGGGCCCACTGCATGCCCGTACCCGATGCGAGAAGTTGTGCCTTCGGCGCGAACCCGATGGGCTCCACGGCGGGTGCCGGAGAGTAGACGTAGAGGCCTCGGAGCAGACCGTCGACGTCGAGGTTCTCCGGCTCTGCCGGCTGAAGGATCGGTTCATTGTAGACAGTGAGGTAGTAGAAGATGTCCTCCGGCTTCTCGCCGTACATGCGATGTAGCGCGTCCTCGGTGATGTACGCCAGCTCGAACGCGAACGCCGCGTCGTACGAGACGACGGCCGGGTTCGTCGCGGCGATGAGCAGCGAGTGACCGTCCTCGTGTTGCAGGCCCTCACCGTTGAGGGTGGTCCGGCCGGCGGTGGCGCCGAGCAGGAACCCGCGGGTCATCTGGTCGGCGGCCGCCCACAGCCCGTCTGCGGTGCGCTGGAACCCGAACATCGAGTAGAAGATGTAGAGCGGGATCATGGGCTCACCGTGCGTCGCGTATGCGCTGCCGGCCGCGGTGAACGACGCGACCGAGCCCGCCTCGTTGATGCCCTCGTGCAGGATCTGCCCGGTCGTCGCCTCTCGGTAGGACAGGAAGAGCTCCCGGTCGACCGGGGTGTACTGCTGCCCGTGCGGTGAGTAGATCTTCGCGGTCGGGAAGAGCGAGTCCATGCCGAACGTGCGCGCCTCATCCGGGATGATTGGCACCCAGCGGCGCCCGATGTTCTTGTCCTTCATCAGGTCCTTGAGCAGCCGGACGAACGCCATCGTGGTGGCGACCTTCTGCTTGCCCGAGCCACGCTTGATGTCCCCGAAGGTCTCGGTGGGCGGGATCTGCAGCGTTGCGCCAGTCGTCCGGCGCGACGGCACGGAGCCGCCGAGCGCCTCGCGACGCTCCATCATGTACTGCATCTCGTCCGACTTCTCACCAGGGTGGAAGTACGGCGGCTGGTACGGGTCGGCCTCGAGTGCGGAGTCCGGGATGTCGAGGTAGAGCCGGTCCCGGAACGCCTTGAGGTCGTTGAGCGTCAGCTTCTTCATCTGGTGGGTCGCGTTGCGTCCCTCGAAGCTCGAGCCCAGCGTCCAGCCCTTGATTGTCTTGGCCAGGATGACTGTCGGCTGTCCAGTGTGCTCGGTCGCGGCCTTGTACGCGGCGTAGAGCTTGCGGTAGTCGTGTCCGCCCCGCTTGAGGTTCCAGATCTCCTCATCGGTCATGTGCTCGACCATCTTGCGTGTGCGCGGATCGCGGCCGAAGAAGTGTTCGCGCACATACGCGCCGGACTCGGCCTTGTAGGTCTGGTAGTCGCCGTCGGGCGTGGTGTTCATGAGGTTCACGAGCGCGCCGTCGGTGTCGGCGGCGAGCAGCGGGTCCCACTCGCGACCCCAGATCACCTTGATGACGTTCCAGCCGGCACCGCGGAAGAAGGCCTCCAGCTCCTGGATCACCTTGCCGTTGCCGCGTACCGGGCCGTCGAGGCGCTGCAGGTTGCAGTTGATGACAAAGGTGAGGTTGTCCAACTCCTCGCGGGCGGCGAGGCCGAGGGCGCTCACCGACTCGGGCTCGTCCATCTCTCCGTCGCCGAGGAATGCCCACACGTGCTGGTCGCTCGTGTCCTTGATGCCTCGGTGCTGCAGATAGCGGTTGAACCGAGCCTGGTAGATGGCGTTGATGCCGCCCAGTCCCATGGAGACAGTCGGGAACTCCCAGAAGTTCGGCATGAGGCGCGGGTGCGGGTACGAGGGTAGGCCGCCACCCTGGCCGGCATGGGAGAGTTCCTGGCGGAATCCGTCGAGCTGTGCCTCGGTCAGGCGACCTTCCATGAAGGCCCGAGCGTACATGCCGGGCGAGGCGTGGCCCTGGAAGAAGATCTGGTCGCCGCCACCGGGATGGTTCCTGCCGCGGAAGAAGTGGTTGAAGGCCACCTCATAAAGGCTCGCCGAGCTGGCGTAGGTGGAGATGTGTCCACCGGCGCCGATGCCTGGCCGCTGTGCGCGATGCACCATGATCGCCGCGTTCCAGCGGATGTAGGCACGGATGCGCCGCTCAACGTGCTCGTCACCGGGGAACCACGGCTCACGCTCGGGCGGGATTGTGTTGATGTAGTCGGTGGTGGTCAGCGGCGGTACGCCGACCTGGCGTTCCCGGGCACGCTCCAACAACCGGAGCATTACGTAACGGGCCCGCTGCCGGCCCCGCTCGTCGATGACCCCGTCGAGCGATTCGATCCACTCGAGCGTCTCCTCGGGATCGGTGTCCGGCAGCTGGCTCGGCAAACCATCGCTGATCACCGGGCGCTTGCGTTCGGTGGCCACAGGCGTTCCTTAGTGGGATGTCTCCGGGGTGGCCGGAGGGGCTGTTGTCCTTCTGCCATCCTGCCCTCCGCCCGCCCCTTTCGTCACGCCAACCCACCCCCCAAACGCCGATCATGACCTGGAGGTCATGATCGACGCCATTTCACGACGGTCAGCTCATGATCGACGCGGGGATCGAGGCGTGCGGGGGCTGTCGGTGGACCGGCCGGGCGCGGCCTGAATGGCAGACTCGACGATCGTGGAGACCGAGATCGTCACAGTGCGGACCGGGAACCGCCCGGCGGTCGTCGATATCACCGCGGAGGCAGCGAGGTTTGTGGCCGGGCGCGGGGACGGGCTGCTGCACGTCTTCGTGCCGCACGCCACGGCCGGCGTCGCGATCATCGAAACCGGTGCGGGTTCCGATGAGGACCTGCTCAGGGCGCTGGACGAGGTGTTGCCCACCGATAACCGGTGGCGTCACCGGCATGGCTCGCCCGGACATGGGCGCGACCACGTGATGCCGGCGTTCGTCTCGCCCTCCGCGTCGCTGCCGGTACTCGGCGGGCGGATCGCCCTCGGCACGTGGCAGTCCATCTGCCTCGTCGACCCCAACGGCGACAACCCGACCCGGCAGGTCCGCTTCTCCTTCCTCCCGGCGTGACCGAATCGCTGCAAGATCGCGGTGATCATGAGCTGACCGTCGTGAAACAGCGCCGATCATGACCTCCAGGTCATGATCGACGGGGG
>Ga0209859_1000195_pt1 | contig 14359 bp, 16 predicted proteins | sample GWRWS3_50_60_FD_187241 | JGI IMG/M metagenome (GOLD analysis project Ga0209859, IMG submission 187241) | Riverbed sediment microbial communities from areas with vegetation nearby in Columbia River, Washington, USA - GW-RW S3_50_60 (SPAdes)... | ecosystem: Environmental > Aquatic > Freshwater >... | reverse complement strand
GCCAAGGTCTTGGCGGCGCCTTCGGCGTGGGCCAGTCCGCCGCAGCCGCGGCCCGCGCCGCTGGACCGTTGCTGGCCGGTGCCGCCTTCGACCTCCGTGCCGGCCTGCCGTACCTCATGGGAGCCGGGCTCTGCCTCGCGGCGATGGGGCTCCTCCACGCAACCCGCGAAGGCGGGCGCGGCGCGCACGTTACGGAAGACGCGCCGGCTCCGGCGCGCCGCCTTCGGATTCGGCCCGGTTTCCCTACCTAACCACACCGGGCAGCTACGGATCGTTGAGGGCGCCAGCCGCCGCACATTCATCAGCGGTCGCGTCCATTCGTCCACATGAGACGGTGACTGCCCCCGCGGGTGCTCCGTCGTGAACGCCAGACACTGGCACACCAACCCCTGGTCGCCAACGGTCTTCTTTCGTAGTCCCCGCGCGGTCCGCTGCGCCCGCCAGCCCTGCAGCACCACCTCGAACCTCGCTTCCTATGGACGCAGGTGCACTACGTCCGCGACGAGTCTCGGATCTCCTCATCAGGCCGGCCCAGAGGATGCGATCACCCCGAGCACGGCGGCTGGCACCGGGCCGAAACGCGATGCCGGCTAGCACCGACCGCCGACGAAAACACGATCTGCACACAGTGCGATACCGTCATGCACTATGGTCCTCATCTCCGACATGAGGCTGCACGACCGGTACCAGCTGGAGGAGCGGATCGGCTCGGGTGGTATGGCCGAGGTGTGGCGTGCGCGCGACCTTGTCCTCAACCGGCTGGTGGCGGTCAAGACGATCCTCGGGCAGGTCACGGCCGATGCCAGCCTGCGAGCTAGCGTCCGGCGTGAGGCACAGGCGGCGGCGCAGCTGGCTCACCCGCACATCACTGCTGTGCACGACTATGCCGAAATCGTCTCCCCGGACGGGCGGGTGACGCCGTACCTGGTGATGGAGTTGCTGTCCGGTGAGACGCTGGCCAACCGGCTCGGACGTGGACCGATCCCCTGGCCAGAGGCGGCGGTGATCGGTTCGCAGGTCGCCGCGTCGCTCGCCGCGGCCCACGCCCAAGGGGTGGTGCATCAAGACATCACCCCCGCCAACATCATGCTGACCCCTTCTGGGGTCAAGGTGCTCGACTTCGGCATCGCCGCGATAACCGGCCAAGTAGACAATCCGGGGCGAATCATCGGTACGCCGGCCTATGCACCGCCGGAACGGCTACGGCAGGCCGCACCCGAACCCGCGGCCGATGTGTACGGCCTGGCCGCAGTCGTCCACGAAATGATCACCGGTAGGCGGCCCTGGCCCATCGAGACCTGGGAGCAGGCCGAACGCCACCATGCCCAGCGGATCGCGCCACCACCGCTGCCTTCCCTTCCGGCGGAAGTCGCAGAGCTGATCCAAACGGCCCTTGACCCCACTCCCCACCGGCGACCGAGCGTCGCGGCGTTCACGCAAGTGCTCGACCGTCATCGGCACGACACCGTCGGGGTTGAACCGGTAGCGCAGAACAGCAGTACAAGCCCGACACTCATGTGATCGGTGCGGTGTTCGTTCTATCGTCGTTCTCCCAATCGGAGAGCGGCTCGCCTCCGGCCCTGCCGATCGTCGCTGTCAGCCCGACGCCAACGACCGCCCGTGCGACGCCCACGACCGCCAGCTCGACGCCCGCCCTGGAAGCCGAGCACGCGCGGTCGCGGGACTGTGATCGCGATCGGTCGTGGAGTGATTGCGGGGGTGATCGTCGTAGTCATGGTGGTGACGGTGGCCATGGTCGATGACCGTGACACCCAGGTCGGCTGCCCGCCGGATCGCCAACGGCAGATGCGTAGCGCTCGAGTCCGCGTCGGGCATCTGCGGCCAGCCAGCCGAGCACGACGCCGCCACGGCGTTCATCGACGACGACCCAGAAGGTAGGAGGTCGCTACGATGCCGGGGCGCCATCGCGTTGGTGGGCGAGTTGAATCGCGATATCTATGATCATGTCTTCCTGGCCGCCGACATAGCCGGCCTCTCCGACGCGTTGGAGGATCTCGTGCGCGGGCACGCCGTAGCGTTCGGAGGCTCGTTCGGCATGCAGGAGGAAGCTGCTGTAAACGCCGGCGTATCCCTGCACGATGGCCGACCGATCAGCGACCGGCATCCGCGGGATCATCGGCCGCAACACGTCCTGGGCGGCGGCCAGTACGCGCTGGACGTCGACGCCCGTGCTGATGCCCAGTCGGTCGAAGGTCGCCGCCAGCACTTCGGTGGGCGCATTTCCGGCGCCAGCTCCCAGCGCGCACAACGCACCGTCGATCTGGCGGGCGCCGCCCTGCACGGCAAGCACACTGTTCGCAACCCCGAGCGACAGGTTCTGATGGCCGTGGAATCCGACCTGAGCCTGCGACCCGATCTCGGCCAGCACCGCCTGGACGCGCGCCTGCGCGTCTGACAGCACCATGGCGCCGGCGGAGTCGACGACATACACGCACTGAGCGCCGGCATCGACCATGATCCGCGCCTGCCCGGCCAGCTCGGTCGGCCTCGCACGGTGACTCAGCATCAGGAATCCGACGGTCTCCATGCCAAGGTCACGGGCCGCTCCGAAATGCTGGACGGAGACGTCCGCTTCGGTGCAGTGGGTCGCAATGCGGGCAACGGACGCGCCGATCTGGTGTGCGTGACGCAGGTGCTCGATGGTGCCCAGCCCAGGCAGGAGCAGGACGGCGATCTTGGCGCTCACCGCTTCCTCGACCGCGGCGGCGATGAGGTCGAACTCGTCGACGCGGGAGAAGCCGTAGTTGAAGCTCGAGCCGCCGAGCCCGTCGCCGTGGGCGACCTCGATGACCTCTACGTTGCTGCGGTCCAGTGCGTGGACGACAGCGCGGACCTGTTCTTCGGTGAACTGGTGCGCCATGGCATGCGAGCCGTCGCGCAGCGTGGAGTCAGTGAGCCGGACGTGGCTGGCTGCGCCGTCGGCCTGGTTCGGCGCTACAGCGTCCATGCGGTGACCGCTTCCCGTTGCGTGATCAGGTGTTCGGCCAGCAGGTCGCCGACCCGAGCCGCGGCGGCCGTGATGATGTCCAGGTTCCCGGCGTAGTTGGGCAGGTAGTCGCCGCGTCCCCGGATCTCGAGGAAGACACCGACGCGCGCCATGCCGCGCCAGCGTTCATGGGGAGCGTCGAACTGTGGTTCTGCACGCAGCGAGTACCCGGGAACATACTGACGAACGGTCTCGACCATGGCGTGAACGCTGGTCTCGATCGCGTCCCGCAGCGGTCCGGGCTCGGCGGCCTCGGCGGGAATCGCACAGAATACCGTGTTGCGCATGATCATCGGCGGCTCAACCGGATTGAGGATGATGATTGCTTTGCCACGCTTGGCGCCGCCGACGACTTCCAGCGCGCGGGCGGTCACCTCGGTGAACTCGTCGATGTTGGCGCGCGTCCCTGGCCCAGCGGAGCGCGACGCGATGCTGGCGACGATCTCGGCGTAGGGCACCTCGACCGCCCTGCTAACGGCGGCGACGATCGGGACCGTCGACTGTCCGCCACAGGTAATCAGGTTCAGGTTCGGCGCGTCGAGATTGACGTCTAGGTTGACGACCGGGCACACGTACGGGCCGACGGCGGCGGGTGTGAGATCGACCGCGCGGATCCCGGCGGCGGCGTAGCGCGGCGCGTTGGCGGCATGGGCACGGGCACTGGTCGCCTCGAAGACAACATCGGGTCGGGGGTGCTGTGCCAGCAGCCAGTCGACACCATCGGCGCTGGTTCGCAGGCCGAGTCTCGCGGCCCGGGCCAACCCGTCGGACGAAGGGTCCACGCCGACCATATAGCGCGGTTCGACCGCCTTGCTGTGGCGGATCAGCTTGAACAACAGGTCCGTGCCGATGTTTCCCGGACCGACGATGGCGGCCACGATCTTCTCATTCATAGCTTCCTGTTCGGTCAGTCGAACACGGCGGTGACCGTGCCCAGTCGGTCGAGAGCGGCGGTGATGCTATCGCCGGCGTGCACGCTGACGGCGGCGGTGAGGGAGCCGGTGAGGATGACGTGGCCAGCGGCGAGTACCACACCTCGCGAAGTGAGCGTGTTGGCCAGCCAGGTGGCGGCCTGCAACGGCGAGCCCATGACCGCGGCACCAGCACCCGTGTGCTCGATCCTTCCGTTGCGCCGGAGCACGCAGCCCACCATGGACAGATCAAGCCCGGCGATCGCCGTCGGCGTGCTGCCGAGCACGAAGCCACCGCTGGAGGCATTGTCGGCGATGGTGTCCAGCAGGCCGATGCGCCAGTCGGTGATGCGGCTGTCGATGATTTCGATGGCGGGCAGCGCGTAGGCGATCGCGCTGAGAACGTCCGCGACGCCGAGCCCGGGACCGCTCAGCCCATGGCCGAGGACGAACGCGATCTCCGGCTCGGCCCGCGGCTGCAGAAACGCGCTGGTCGGGATCGGCGAGTCGGCGGGATAGAGCATGTCGCTGAACAGGTGACCGTAGTCGGGTTGATCGACGCCGAGCTGCTGCTGCATCGCCACCGACGTGAGACCCACCTTGAACCCGACGACGCCTGCGCCCCCGCCCCTACGGATCTCGGTCTGACGTTGCTGGATGGCGTACGCGTGATCAACGTTCAGGTCTGGGTAGGTGCCGGTCAGCGGCGAAATGGTGGCCCCGCTGCGATAGGCCGCCAACAGTTTGTCCGCGACCGAGTCGACGTCGACCTCGCTCATGTCAGGCTCTCCTCCAGGTGTGCCGTAGCCGGTGAGGCACGCTCACCGTTGCGCCGTAGGTGATGCCACAGCCGCGGCAGGAGTTGGTCGCCCACAGCCCGCCAGGACGCGGTCTCCTCTGCCGTCAACGGATGGACCTGACCGGCCGCTCGAGCGGCCAGGTAGGTGTCGCACGCGGCGGAGAGCAGCCACATCCGGGCGACCGCTATGCCGGGGGTCGTCCCCAGGGTGAGTGCGCCGTTTCCGCGCAACAGCAGAGCCTCACCGATCGGAAGACTGCGCGCCGCGCGCTCGGCGAGAGCCGGTGACCGAAGCAGATGGGCGTCGTCGTGTACCGGGACCGACTCGCCGAGCCAGGCGGCTTGCCCGTGCAGCGGGGTGAGCGACGTGGTCGTGGCTGCCGCGGCGAACGCTCCGGTCGGCTGAGCGCGCGCGATCGACAAGGCGTCCGGTCTGGCTCGGTACAGCGCGACGTGCGCCCATGCCTCGGCCGGAGCGCCGCGTGGCAGTACGGATGCCTCGAGCGACACGTCCACGATGTCGGACTCGGTGACGGTGGCCGGATCAGCGGCGGGTGTGATGAGCATGGAGGGTCCGACCCGGGTCGAGACGTGCCCGTAGGCGCTGACCAACCCAAGACGGGAAAGGACGTGTGCCGCTTCGACGAGGTCGCGTCGCTCCGTCGACATCGAGTTCACCTGCTCCCCGGTCTTTTCAAGTGGCCTGGTCCACCCTAAACTGTATGCAGTTCGTCGCAGAAAGGAAAGAGCTGTGATCTCTGGCCTGCACCACTACGCGTTGGAAGTGCCGGACCTGGACTTGGCAGACGGGTTCCTTCAGGACTTCGGCCTGGAGACCGCGGAGAAGGACGGATCGCTGATCGCCAAGTGTCCCGGCCGCAACCAGGAACAGGTTCGACTGGTGCCGGCGCCGGCCAAGCGGCTACACCATGTCTCGTTCACTCTCCATCCAGGCACGCTGGACTCGGTCCGGGAGGCCTTGGAGCGAGCGAGAACGCCAGTCATCGAACCGCCGGCGGGGGCCCAGAACACGGCTTGTGGGTACGCGACCCCGACGGCACCGCCGTGCAGCTGCTTGACGAAACGCCGACACCGGCCCGTCAGGTCGCCGAGGTGCTGACCAACATGGGCGCCAGCCGGCAGCGGATCGGCGTCGCGCAATGGCAACAGGCCACCGGGGACGTCATGCCACGCCGGTTGGGCCACAGCCTCCTGTTCACACCGCAGCCGCAGCAGATGACCGACTTCTACACCACCGTGCTCGGGCTGCGCGTCAGTGACCGCATCCACGACCTGGTGACGTTCCTCAACGCCGGGCCCGGCGACCATCACATCTTCGGGTTTATCGCCAGCAGCCACCCGGGCTTTCATCACGCCAGCTTCGAGGTGCCGTCCATCGACGCCATCGCGCTTGGCGCCGATCGCATGCGCAGCAGAGGGCGAGATGCCGGGTGGGGGCTCGGCCGCCACACCATCGGCTCGAATTTCTTCCATTACAACCCGGATCCCTGGGGTTCCTGGATTGAGTGGTTCTCCGACATCGACCAGATCGACGACAGCTGGGTGGCGCGGGACTGGGACGTCCCCCCACACCTGTGGGGCGCTCCACCACCGGTGACCTTCCTGAGAAACCTCGAGCCGCCCGGTTGAATCCGGTCTGATCTACGTTCCCGACTGCTTCAACGGTTGCGCGCGACCACCAAACTGTATACAGTTCGAAAGTCCTTCTCCACCGAACCATCTCTGACGGGAGTATGTGATGAGCCGAGACGTAGCACAGGTCTTCGCCGACATCGACGCCTTCGACCCCGACAAGTTCGTCGCCCACCTAACACCGGATGCCGTGTTCCGCTTCGGCAACGGGGACCCGCTCACCGGACGTGCGGCAGTCAAGGAAGCCGTCGCTGGTTTCTTCTCCACCATCGACGGACTGACCCACCACATCAGAAACGTGTGGGAGTTCGGCGACACGACCATCGTGCAGATCGACATCGACTACCATCGCAAGGATGGCAAGACCGTCACGGTGCCCAACGCCGACATCCTGACCTACGACGGCGAGTTGGTCCGCGACTGGCGGATCTACATCGACCTTGCCCCGGTGTACGCCTGAGCGCTCCATGATCACGGTCACCGACATCGCCTGCGTCCGCTTGAGCCTCGCCCATCCGCGCCGCGATCAACGCCAGCACTGCCTCGCAGTCGTCGGGGTCGGGTCGGGCGTCATCAGTTCCTAGTGCTCCGTCGCAGAACTCCAACACGCTAGCCCGCCGCCGAAACCGGCCTCGAACCTTCCGACGTCACTGTGTGCCGTGGCGCGGCGGAGGAGGCGCGATCCGTCCCGGCATGGGACCGGACGGTCACCCAGATCGTCCACCTGTGATCGGCAGCAGGATCCAGGTCGGTCGAGGGACTCGGTTTGCCCACATCGGACGGATCCCGGCCGGCAGCATAGATCCCCCAGCGCCACCACCGGGCGCATCGTGTGGCCCGCCTACGATCAGCGCCGCGCGAATGCCGGGATGCCACATGCCGACGACGACCCGAACTATCTGAGAGTGAGCAGACATGCCTGACACCATCCTCATCACCGGTGCCACCGGCACAGTGTCGTCGGCGCTGATCGATGAACTCGGCGATGCACCCGGCATCCATAGACGCGCCCTCGTCCGCGACGGGGCGAAGGTCGACGGCCTGAGACAGCGTGGGATCGAGGTGGTAACCGCCGACCTTGACGATCCGCGAACGCTCGGGCCGGCGTTCGAGGGCGTCGACGGCGTGTGGGCGCTCGCCTCGGTCAACCCGCGCGCCCCTGAGCACAACATGAACATCGTCTGGGCCGCCCGCCAGGCCGGCGTGCGCTTTATCGTGCGTATGTCGGCCGTCGGCGCCGCCCATGACGCTCCGACGCGCAACGGCCGACTCCACGCGCTTTCCGACCAGGAGCTTCAGGGGTCGGGACTGCAATGGACGATCCTCAAGCCGCATTTCTTCATGCAGAACCTGTTCGGCGCCGCCGGGTCGGTCGCCGGCCAGGGTGCGATATACCTGAACATGGGCGAGGGCAGGCTCGGGATGATCGACGTGCGCGACATCGGCGCGGCCGCGGCCCAGGTCTTGAAGGCGCCGCACCTGCATGGCGGCAAGACCTACACGCTCACCGGTCCGGCGTCGATCTCCTTCGACGAGGCCGCCCTGGCGATCGGCAACGCGATCGGCAAGCCGGTGAATTATGTCGGCGTGCCGTCCGATGCGGCGCGCGAGGCGATGACCGGATTCGGGATGCCGCAGTGGGTTGCCGATGCGATCGTTGAGTACGGCGAGGCGTACGCCGGCAACTGGGGCGACTTCACGACGCCGACGGTTGAGCAGATCACCGGGCGTCCGCCTCGCGGCATCGCGGACTTCGCGCGCGACATGGCCGGCGCTTTCAAGGACTGACCACTCGATCCGGGAAGTGTTGGAGCGTGTAAAACGCCCCTCATCGCATCGCCTGCGGGTGCCACCGAACACGACCGGTGGGCGCGCGACCCGGACCGCACCGCCGAGCGGCTGCTCAATGAGCGTCGACACCGGCCCGCCCGGTCGCCGATGTACTGACCAATATGGGGCCAGCCGGCAGCGGATCCGCGTCGCGCAATGGCAACCGGCCAGGGCGGAATGCCATGCCGCAACGACTGGGCCACAGCCTGCTGTTCACCGCAGTGGTAGCAGATGACTGACCCGTCCCATCGGTTTCCAAACGGTTGCGTCTGGCGACAGAACTGCATACAGTTTAGAGGAGTCCTCACCCACCGATCTGCGATGACGGGAGTACGTGATGAGCCGAGACGTAGCCAAGGTCTTCGCCGACATCGACGCCTTCGATCCCGACAAGTTCGTCGCCCACCTCACGCCCGACGTGGTATTCCGTTTCGGCAACGGGGATCCGGCCACCGGACGTGCCGCGGTACGGGAGGCCGTCGCCGGCTTCTTCTCCACGATCGACGGCCTCACCCACCACATCAGGGACGCGTGGGAGCTCGGCGACACGACCATCGTGCAGGTCGACGTCGAGTACCGCCGCAAAGACGGAAAGACCGTGACAGTGCCCAACGCCGACATCCTGACCTACGACGGCGAGTTGGTCCGCGACTGGCGGATCTACATCGACGTCGCCCCGGTCTACACCTGAGCCGCCGATGATCACGCTCACCGACATCGCCTACGTCCGCTCCGGCGTAGCCAACCTCTACGGCGCCGTGCGGTTCGCGACCGACATCGTCGGCCTCGAACTGGCCGCCCCCACGGAGGTCGGCGTCGCCCATCTGCGCGCCGATCACCGCCACCACTGCCTCGCGTTCGTCGAGGGACCGTCGGGGGTCATCTCCTCCGGGTTCACGGTCGCCGACTCCGATTCGCTAGCCGCCGCCGAGACTGAACTCGAACACTCCGGCGTCACGGTGCGCCGCGGCTCGGCGGAGGAGGCGCGGTCGCGGCGGGTGCGGGAGTTCATCGGCTTCGACGATCCCTTCGGCAACAGGCTGGAGCTGGTGAGCCAGCAGGAGACCGTCACCCGGCCGGTCGCGTTCACGCGGCCGGCCGGTATCACCGAGTTCGGTCACCTGTGCCTGGACGCGCCCGACGTGCACGAGGCCTACCGGTTCTGGAGCACCCGATTCAATGCTCGGGTCTCCGACTGGATCGGTGACGCCGCCTGCCTCCTGCGGATCGATCCGGTCCATCACAAGCTCGCGGTGTTCCGCGGTGACAGGCCGGGGCTGTGCCACATGAACTTCCAGGTCGCCTCCATCGACGACGTGTTCCGCAACTGGCACTTCCTGCTCGAGCACGGCGTCGAGATCGAGATGGGGCCCGGCCGGCATCCCCAGTCCACCGCGATCTTCCTGTACTTCCTAGGTCCCGAAGGCTTCACCTACGAGTACTCCTTCGGCGTCCGGCGCATCGAAGACGAAGCCGCATGGGCACCGCGTACGTTCGACCCGGACGAGGTGGGTTCCATTGACATGTGGCTCGGCCCGGTCAAGCGAGTCTCCACCCAACCCCAGCTGTTGCCAGAAAGACCGAGCCCGCAGCATTCGCTCGCCAGCTCGCGAATGGGAGGCGCCACCTCGTGACCACGACCACGCTGCCCGCAAGCCGGCTCGACGTGGCGGGCGTTTCCACCGCCGTCATCGATACCGGCACACCCGACGGAGCAGTCGCGCCGCCGGCGTTGCTGCTGCACGGTTCTGGTCCCGGGGTGACGGCCACCGCGAACTGGCGCCCGATCATCCCCGCGCTCAGCAAAGACCGCCGCGTCATCGCGCCCGATCAGCTCGGCTTCGGCGAAACGGCGACCGGCGAGCAACGCACCTTCGGCCGCCGCGCTTGGACCGACCACGCCCTGGCTCTACTCGACACGCTCGAGGTCCGCACCGTTGACATCATCGGCAACTCCATGGGCGGCGCCATCGGGTTGTCGATCGCCGCCGCGCGGCCGAACGCGGTGCGCCGGATCGTGCTGATGGGCTCGATGGGGGTGGCGATGGCGCTACCCGATGGCCTGAACGCCGTTTGGGGCTACACGCCCGGGGTGGAGCAGATGCGCCGGGTCATCGAGCTGTTCGCGCACAACCGCCGGCTCATCACCAACGAACTCGTCGAGATGCGCTACCAGGCGAGCATCAACGCACCGGTGCGTGATTCATGGGCGGCGATGTTCCCCGAGCCGCGGCAGCGTTGGGTGGACGATCTAGCGCTGTCCGGCGCTGAGCTCGCTGCGATCACCGCACCGGTGCTGATGGTGCACGGACGCGACGACCGGGTGGTCCCGTGGCGCGTTTCATCGGCCCAGCTGGTGGACCTGCTACCGGACGCGCGACTGCACGTCCTGTCCGGCTGCGGGCACTGGACGATGATCGAGAGAACCGCGGACTTCCTCGCCGTCGTCCAGCCGTTCCTCGCCGCCTGACCGCGGTGTCAGCTCGCGCCCGACAACCGCAACGCGGCCGGCGGTCGACGGTCGATGAGCGCGACGGCGTGCGGCACCGCGACGGGCACGTACGATGGCGCGCAGTCGGTCAAAACCCGAAGCGCCGTACGGGCAAGATGGTGCGCCATTCCGGTGACCGCGCCGCGATCGTCACCGGCGATCAGCGCGTCGAGGATCTGGGCATGCTCGACATCGCCAGCGGCCTGCCAGCTGTTCGGATCCGAGAGCTGATAGATCCGGATGTAGCGGATTGTCCGGTCGGCGAAGACCCGCAGTTGGCGCTGCAGGCCTTCACCGGCGCCCGCCGTGATGAGCCGGTGGTAGTCGGCGTGCGCGGCGAACCACGCGTCGAAGTCCCCCGTCTTGGCCGCGCGCCGCATCTCGGCCAACAGACGCTTGGCCTCCTTGCGGCCTGCCGGCCCGAAGGTTCCCATCGTCATCGACAGGGCAAGCGTTTCCATCAGGATCCGGCTCGCGTAGACGTCGTCAAGCTCCTGCGGATCCAGTCCGGCGACCCGGGTGCGCTGGTTCGGTTCGTTCTCGACTAGGCCCTCCTCCTGCAGCATCCGCAGCACCTCCCGCAGCGGGGTGCGGCTGATCCCCAGCTGCTCGGCCAGGGTCACCTGCGACAGCTTCGTGCCAGGCGTCAGCGTGCCATCGAGGATGCGCTCCCGCAGGTAGGCGTGTACGTGCGGAATCGCCTGTCGCGCCTCGGGCACGTGGACCTTGCGGATGTCCGGGATGAGCGCGGCACGGGTCATGACATGCATTCTTCCCGATCCGACCGTTAGCTGCATACAGTTGGCCGCAGGAATGCTTGACATCACATGGGAACTGCATACAGTTTATGAAGTGAGCAACGCAGAGTTGATAGCCCACGTCGATGTCTCCCGGCTGCTCGCGCGCGACTACTGGCTCATCCTGTCCACGCCGACAGCGGGCACCGACCAGGCCGCCATCGACGCGCACGTCGAGAAGCACATCGCCTGGCTGCTGGGGCTCGAACGGGAGGATGTTCTATTCGTCTCCGGCCCGCTGCTGTCAGGTCCCGGCGTCGGGCCGGGTTCGGGGGTGACAGTGCTCCGGGCGGCCGACGAGGAGGCTGCTCGGCACATTGCGGCGGGCGACCCGTTCGTGCTGGCCGGGTTGCGGACGTTCGAGGTGCACCGGTGGCGGCTCAACGAGGGCAGCGTATCCGTCCGGATGTCGCTGGGCACCGGAACCTATGACTGGCGCTAGGCCACGCGACCGCAGGAGGTAGTGATGCACCGAGTCGGCATTATCGGCCTGGGCAAGATGGGAATGCCGATCGCACGAAACCTGATGGAACGCGGCTTCGCGGTCATCGGCTATCGACGTCACGATTCACCTGAACTGATCGCGGCCGGCGGTACCGTGGCCGCCTCCCCGGCCGAGGTCGCCGCACAAGCCGACGTCCTGCTGTCGATCGTGCCGGATGCGCAGGCCGTGGAGGAGATCGTCTGCGGCGAGGTGGGGACGCTCACCACGCTGAAGGCGGGCACCGTACACATCGAGATGAGCACCATCGACATCAAGCAGAAGAGTCGTATCCGCGACGCAGCGCGGTGCAAGGGCGGAGACCTTCTGGACTGCCCCATCAGCGGAAGCCCGGGCATGGTCGCGCCCCGACTGGCCACCACCTTCGCATCGGGAGAGTTGGCGAGTGTGGAAGCTGTCCGGCCAGTGCTCGACGCCATCTCGGGTCCATGGGTCTACACCGGTGCGTTCGGAACCGGCGCACGCATGAAGTACATCGCGAACATGCTCCTGGCGGTGCACACCGCGGCGGCCGCGGAAGCGATGGTCCTGGCCCGACGAAGCGGCCTCGATCTGGAACTGGTCCAGCAGACCATCGACAACTCGATCGGGGCGTCGGCGATCTGGAAGCAGCGCGGTCCGGTCATGCGGGAGCGCACCTGGTCGCCTGCGCCGGGCCCGATCAACACGCTCCGTCCGATTCTCGAGCAGATCGAGGACTGCGTTGCCGGGGTCGGCCTCCCGGTGCCGGTGTTCACCGCAGCCAAGACCGTGTTCGACAAGGCGGTTGCTGCCGGGTGGGGGGAGCTCGACATCGCCTGCGTACACGACCAGGTCTCCGGCGAGTCCGCTCTGGGCCGACGGGAATCCTCATGAGGTGGTCTCTGGCCACCTACCAACGCAACGGATCCGTAGGTGTGGCGGTGTTACGCGAGGACGGCACCCTGGTCGCACCGCCGGATCTCAAACGGTGGGCGACGATGCTCGATCTGCTCGACGATTGGGCCCAGGCCGAGCCGGTCCTGCGTTTGCTAGACATCGACATTGCCCCGGTCGTCAACTACGACGCCCTGCTGACCCCGCTGCGATGGCCCCGCAAGGTCCTTTGTGCCGGCGTCAACTACCGTCGTCACATCCGTGAGATGGGTGGCGAGGTGCCCTCCGAAGGCTGGAAGCCGTACTTCTTTCTCAGGCCTCCGACCACGACCATCATCGGACCCCGTGACCGCATTGTCGTTCGCTCGCCCGAGACGGCTCGCTACGACTGGGAAGCCGAACTCGCCGTCGTCATAGGCATCGGCGGCCGTGACATCCCATGTGAGGACGCACTGTCGCACGTGGCTGGCTACTGCGTCGCCAACGACGTCACCGCCCGTGGCCACCACAAGAGACAGAACGTGCCAGCCGATGCCTTCATCTACGACTGGTTCGCCGCCAAGTCCACCGACGGCTCCCTTCCCCTCGGACCGGGTATCACTCCCGCATTCCAGATACCCCACCCCCAGGACCTTCGGCTGCGCCTCTGGGTGAACGACGACCTCCAGCAGGACGAGTCGACGTCCGACATGATCTGCACGGTCGCCGAACTCATCTCGGCCGCCAGCGACGTCGTCACGCTCGAACCCGGCGACGTCATCCCGACCGGCACGCCGTCCGGGGTCGGGGCCGGCCGCGGGCTGTTCCTACGCGCCGGCGACGTCGTGCGCACCACCATCGACGGTCTGGGCACCTTGGAAAACACCGTCATCGATCTATCAGGAAGGGCATCATGATCTACGTCTCGCACCAGCTGCCCGTCAACACCCCCGACGAACCGCGACTCGACCGCGCGGCCGTCTGGGACGGCCTCGTGCTCAAAGCAAACAATGCGCTGCCATTCGTGCCCAGCATGACGTACTGCGAAGTCATCGCGCGGCACAACGACAGCGTTTTCGACCGCGACATCGACTTCCGCGGCCAACGCTTCACCGAACGCATCACACTAGAAGAACCGCATCGGGTGGTGTTCACCCGCATCGCCGGCCCGGTACTGGGCACCATCGCCAACGAAATCGAAGGCCCCGACCACGACCTTCGGCTGCGGTTCAGCTTCGCTCTCGTCGTCGCCGGCGTCGAAGGAGGATCCGCCGGCGAGCAGGAGTACGCCGACTCCATGACCGGGGACTACCTCAAGGCAGTCGAGGCCACCCTGAACGCGATGCGACGGCTGGCCGCCGAAAAGCAGGCAATGACGGCGTAGGCGAGCCGAGCGAGCGAACCCATGGGCAGGGGGGTGTCTGACTACTGATGGGCAGCTCGAGGATCCCACGACTCGCTCACTCTTCGACGACGACGTCGGCGACCTGATCCGCTCGCTCGTCGAGAAGGGACATGTCCTGCCGCACCAGGTG
>Ga0209859_1000193_pt1 | contig 14419 bp, 15 predicted proteins | sample GWRWS3_50_60_FD_187241 | JGI IMG/M metagenome (GOLD analysis project Ga0209859, IMG submission 187241) | Riverbed sediment microbial communities from areas with vegetation nearby in Columbia River, Washington, USA - GW-RW S3_50_60 (SPAdes)... | ecosystem: Environmental > Aquatic > Freshwater >... | reverse complement strand
GCGACGGGCTTGGCGGCAGCGTCGCTGGAGGGGTGGGCGCCGAGGTGGTCGGGGCCGGCGGCTTCGTCGAAGTGGGCACCGGCGCCGAGGGCGCCTTGTTCGGGGTCGCCCTCGAGATGGTGAACGGCCCTTGGGTGGTGGAGGCTACCGAGGCGGGCGTGGCCGGGGCTACCGGCGTCGTCGCCGACGACGCGGTGGGCGCCGGACTCGGTGTCGCTGTTTCGAGGAGAAACTCGGTCGGCATGGGGAGCCGGGGCATGCTGCGGGAGGCAGCGTCGGATGTCCGCGCTGGCGCCGCACGGTCGTGGCCAACCTGATCGTTGATGCTCAGCGCTATGCCGATACCGGCGCCGGCGACGACGACGGCGCTAAGGAGACGAAACGCCGCGCGGCGTACCGGCTCGTCGCGGCGGTGGGAGGCGACCACGGGGTCTCCCTAGCTTTGATCAGGGAGTACGCGGGGAGAGCGCACTGGTTTACGACCCTGCCCGCGACTAGCCGCACACCCCAACTTGATGGCGGCAACAGTGAGCGATGTCACAGCTAATCAGCGAAACAAGCTTGAGAACCCTCGATAGCTCGCATGTCAGAAATTCCGGTCAGCAGGGGATGTCGGCGTGCGGAGCGAATGGTGCACCGTGCCCCGGAATGATCAGGCTCGGTTCGAGTCCGAGCACCTGCTCCCGCGAACGACGCAGCACCGCTCGGTCTGGCGCGTACGGATCCTCAGCCGGACCATCCGCGTGCCACCACAGGTGTGTGAGCACGATCAGACCTGAGTCGGTCCGCACAAGCGTGGTGATGTCCTCGTCCGAGTGACCCGGTGTGCGCAGCAGCCGAACCGAATCGCTGAGCCCCGACTCATCGTCGTGCCGGTCGATCCAGAGATCGGCGACGTAGGTGGCCATAAAGTCGTGCACGCGGGCTTCTGGAAACAGCGCCGCGTTCAGGGTGTGGTCGGGATGGTGATGGCTGAGCACGACGTCGGTCACTGCGCCCGGATCCACGCCGAGGTTGGTCAGCGGATCGAGGATGGCGCTACGGTGGGCGACCATGCCCGGGTCGACAATGATCAGGCTTTCGCCGTCGCGGATCAGAGTGACCGTACTGGCCACCCGATCGCCTACGTATCCGTTCGTAAGGACGTGCACCTCAGCAGTCATGGTCGGAGCCTCCCACGCTGGCGTCGCGGGCACGGTGCCGGCGTGTCGGGCACCTGGCTGTAACCCGCGCTGAGTCCACAACGACACCGGTGTGATCACAACGCTGAAGTTGTCGGCCTCCAAAGACACATAGCTGCGCGCGTCACTCGCCCATCAATGCCCGTAAACGGTAACAACCTGACAAATGATGCGCTAACGTCATCGCTGTAATGGTGGGTCGACGACGGGGGCGAAACACATGACCACCGGTGGAGGGAACCCGTCCACCTGGGCCGCAGCGGACGACGAGTCCTGGCCGTCGGTTGCAGACGCGCCAACGACAGCGCGGGCCGTGGCGGAGGACTCGGCGATGGCGCTGTCCGAGATGGAACTGGGGGCGGACGACGCCGAGGCGTCGCCGCCGGAGGACGGGCATACGCATCCAGCCCGACTGGCTCTGGGCATCGCGGTGCTCGCCGCGGAGCGGTTGCGCCCCGGAGCGCCGACCAGCGAGGCGTTCGTGACTGGTGTGGGCCTGCTCCAGCAAGGGGCCGCCGAGGCTCGGACTCTGGCCAGGCGCGTGATGGGACCCCCCACCCGGATGGCGTCACGGACGGTCGGCTGGGCCTCCGGCCTACCCGGGTCCGAACGGCCACGGCGGTCATTCTCGCGCTCCCGCGAGCTGCTGAACCGGGTCGTGTCCGAGGCGAAGAAACGCGGAGAGGCCACCGTGGCCGCCGGCCGCGCGGACGCGTCCGCGTTCGTCCAGGCGAGCGTGACGGACGGCATCGCGTGGGCCCAGGCACAGGCGGTGCCACAGATCGTCGACGGCATGCTGCCGCACCTGATGGATGATGTCGTGCCGCGCCTCATCGACGGCGTCATGCCGGAGATACGCACCCGCGTTCTGCCGGCCGTCATCGACGATCTCACCCATGACCCTCGCCTGCGTGACCTCCTGATGGAGCAGAGCAAGGGCGCGGTCGGCGAGGCTACGCAACACCTTCGCGCCACGACGGCCACCGCCGATGATCGGGTCGAATCCGCGTTCCGGCGCCGGGGACGCAACACACCGCCGACCGACCGTACGGACTCGAACGTGATCGATGAGGCCAACGCTCGCACCAACGACAGGTGAACCTTGCTGCCGCCACCGGTGCCGCGCAACGCGTACGCCGGGCTGATCTCGCGACTCGCCGCTCTGGTCATCGACGTCGCGTTGCTCACCGTCACCGCGCTCGCCATCAGCACCCTGCCATCGCTGGCGTGGGAGCAGGTCTTCCTTCGACCCGCTCCAGGCTGGTTCACCACCGGCATCGCGGTCGCGGCGGGGCTGCTACCGCTGTCGTACTTCACGGCCTCCTGGTGGCTCAGCGGTCAGACCGTGGGTGATCTCCTGTTCGGCATCGCTGTGCGGCACCGAGACGGGGGCGATGTCACCTTCCCGCAGTCGGTCGCGCGGGCCGCGGTCGGCCTCCTCTTTGCCCCACTGTGGATGATCGGGCTGCTCGGGGTGCTCTGGGACGAACGTCGCCGTGCCTGGCACGACCGGTTGTTCCGAACGGTCGTGCGCTACACAGCCCCCGCGCACGGACGAGAGGCCTAGCCGGCGGTGGACGACGGGGTGCCCCCAGGCCACAGGCTGACCATGCCCACGACATCCGCGTTCTCCTGGGCCCAGCGGTTTCGGCTGCGCCAACGTCTCAAGGGCAGCCTGTGGTTCGTGCCGTTGCTCGGTGGTCTGCTAGGTGCGGGGCTAGCCGCGGCCGACATAGCAATCGAGGCGGTGGTTCAGGTGCCGCCCGCCTGGCGATACTCGTCTGATGCGGCCACCGGCGTGCTGGCGCAATCGTAGGGGCCATGGTCGGCCTGTTCGGCTTTGTCGTCACGATCAGTGTCCTCGTTGTCCAGATGGCGACCGGGACCCTTTCCCCGCGGTTCATGCGCCTGTGGTACCGCGACCGGCTCCAGAAGCTCGTGCTCGCCACCTTCGTCGGCACAGTCACGTTCGCGTTCTCCTTGCTACGGCGGGTGAGCGCCGGCGCCGTGCCCAACGCTGGCGTCACGTTGGCTGGTTTCGGATTCGGCGTGAGTCTCCGAAGGTAGCGCGAGCGAGACGCGGCCCCACCAACCTGGCGCCCCGAGTTCGTCGACTACCGCTACGTCGGTCTCACCAACGGGCTGGCATTCAGCCCTACCGATGCGATGCCCCTCGCCCCGTGGGCCAAGATGACCATGGCCCTACAGTCAATGATCTCGTTCATCGTCGTCGGTCTGGTGATCGCCCGTGCCGTCAACATCCTGACCTGACCGGCGAGCCTCAGAAGATCGCGATCGGATTGACCGGCGATCCCGTTCCGCCGACGATCCGCAGCGGCGCGGCGACGAAGAGAAACTCCCAGCGCTGGGCCTGCTCGCTGTGCTCGACCAGATCCTCGAACTGCAGGTAGTCGAGCAGGTGTATGCCCATCGCGTTGATCGCGAGGACGTGAATGGGGAACCCGATTCCTTCGGTAGTGCTCGGAGCGGTGTCGCTGTTGCCGTCCGACCCGAGGGCGGCGACGCCCCGCTCCGCCAAGAAGGTGGCGGTCGTGGGATGAAGGCCCGCCTTCGCCTTCCCTGTGTCCCACGGCCCGAGTTCGGCGAGACGGCGAACATGACCAGTCCGGATGAGCAGGATGTCACCCGTACTTACACGGACGCCTTCACTCCGCTCCATCGCCTCGAGGTCCTCGCGGAACACGTGCTCGCCCGGTTCGAGCCAGCTAATGCCCCGCAGGCGGGGCACGTCGAGGACGACTCCGCGGCCGACCAGACCATCCGCAAGGAGGCCGATGGCGCCGGCGACCGACCCTGTCGACGTGACCGAGGAGGCCGGGACGCCGTCGTAGAGAGCCCCATCGAAGGCGACGTGACTGAACGCGTCGATGTGGCTGTGCCCTTCGTGGTGGAAGTCGACGCCGATGTAGTCCTTGGCGAAGTGCACGGCTCCGGATCCGATATCGACATCGTGCAGCATCGTCATGCGGTGCACAGCGGGCTCGGGATTGTCGATGCGAGGCGACGTGTTCAAGGGCTGACCGAGCGAAACGGTGACGCCGCTGCGAACCAGCGCGGCGGCAGCGACTATCCCATCGGCGGTGAGGTTGTTGAGCGCCCCACGCTCGCTTCGCCCGCCCCAGCGTCCCCAGTTTGAGACCCGCTGGAAAAGGGCGCGGAACTCGTCGGCGCTGACGTCGACAGAGCTGGCCCCGATTGGCATCCTGGCGAGCCTAGCGGGGGCGCATGCGCAGGTGGTCGATGAGCGTGGTCGCGTCCGCACGTCCAGCGGCCACAGTGTCGTTCCCGCGCAGCCGTGCGTCGGCCATGACCCGACTAAGCCGATCGCGGTAGCGCGCGCACGGTTTGATCACTCGACGGCCCAGCCGCCGGGCGCCGGCGCGAGTCTGCTGCAGCAGACCCACCGCCACAAGGAAAGCATCGCTATTCGGCGCGTCGGCCCTGAAGCGCTCCGCCGCCAGCACGGCCGCGCCCAAGGCCAGCCGAACCGTGTGTTGGGTGTCATCGACCGGCTCCACCACATGACCTCGTCGCGACAGGTTCTGGACCCGTTCAGTTGTTCGGCGGTGCGGAATACACCGCTGAGGCGAACTCGCCGACCTCGTGCTTGCCCAGATGTGTCGCCACATCTGCCTCGCTGATCATCCCAACGAGTCGGTCGTTGTCGATCACCGGCAACCGGCGGATCTTGTACTGCTCCATCGTGCGTAGCACATCGCCGATATCGGCGCCGGCATTCACCCAGATCGGTGTGCCGTGCGCCACGTCGTGCGCGGTCGTTGTCTGCGGATCGTGTCCCTCGGCCACGCATCGCACGACAATGTCGCGGTCGGTGATGATTCCTTGTAACCGTTCATCCGCGCCGCGGATTGGCAACGCCCCAATGTGCAGGTCGCGCATTTTGGCCGCGGCGGCTGCGAGCGTCTCATCCTGCCGTACGCTCTCCGCGCCCACGTGCATGATCTCCCGAGCCGTACCCATCTCGCTCCCCGTTCTCTGTCTGGGGACTTCATACCGCCTTGCCCCGACTGCCACGTGGTATCGCACGCTGCACCTGGTCGTGCGTGTACCCCGGCAAAGGCGGGTGTATCCACAGCCTACCGAGGACGACGCCATGGCGACGGCGAATGGACTACACCACCGCGTTCCGAGGAGCGAGTACCGCATGCCAGTGCACGGAAAGGATTTGGAAGCTCCGGACGTCCGGTGCGGGTCACGCCTCCGTGACGCTCTCGAGGGTGCGGTGGCGTTCGCCAGCCGGGAGACCATCGCCCGTGCGCTGGACGCGCTGGCCGCAATGGCCGAGCAGACAGGCGATGCCAGCCGCGGTGCGACGCTCGTCGGCGCGGCTGAGGGCATGCGACGCGCCGTGGGAGGCGATGTGTGGGGCATCGACCGGGTGAGCCATGACGAAATCGCAGAGCGCCTCCATGCGCGACTCGGAGACGGGCCGTACCAGCGACTGACTTGCCGGGGCGCGGCCCTCGCATTGGACGAGATTCTCGAGATCGCGTCTGGTCGCTAACTGAGTGATCAGCATGTCGGCCGCATAGAGATTGCGCCATTCGGCCACATCTGCGGGGGACAGCGGCGAGCATATGAGGAGCGGGCGGCCCAGGCGGAGGCGGGGGAATGAGCGAGCCAGACACCACCCACGTCGTCATCGTCGGCGGCGGTTTCGCCGGCGTAGCATGCGCAAAGCGGCTAGCGGGCGACCCGTCGGTCCGGGTCACGCTGGTGGACAGGAACGAGTATCACCAGTTCCAGCCACTGCTATACCAGGTGGCCACCGCAGAGCTGACGCCGACCGACATCAGGTTCGACCTCGCGCACATGTTCCACAGACACGACAACATCGAGGTACGAACGGCCGAGGCCACGTCGGCGGATCCGCAGACCCGTACGGTCACCTTGGCCAGTGGCGCAACGATCGAGGCCGACGCGCTCGTGCTCGCCGCTGGTGCCCAACCCAACTTCTTCCATACCCCGGGCGCGGACCAGTTCGCGTTTCCGCTCTACTCCGTCGAGAACGCCGAGCGGGTGCGCTCGCAGGTGCTCCAGCTGTTCCAGGACGCGGCGGCGAAGCCTGAGCTGGTCGAGGAGGGCGCGCTGACGTTCGTGGTCGTCGGGGGCGGGCCAACCGGGGTCGAGACGGCCGGCGCGCTCGCCGAGCTCGTGCATGACGTGATGCCCCACCTGTACGAGCACCTCGCCGTCTCCGGCGCCAAGGTGATCCTGGTCGACCTCGGCCACGTTCTGCTCGCCGGTTTCTCCGACACAGCACACGCCTACGCGACACAACAGCTCCAGCGACGAGGCGTGCAGCTTCGACTCGGCGTATCCGCCACTGAGGTCGGGGCGGACCACGTCGTGCTCAGCGACGGTACGACGATAAGAACCCATCTGGTCGTGTGGGGCGGCGGAGAGATGGCCGCGCCGCTCGCCGCCCGGTCGGGACTCGCTCAGGGCCGCGGCGGGCGCATCAACGTCCAGCCCGACCTGACAGTAGACGGGCACCAGGGCGTCTACGCACTTGGCGACTTCGCGAACATTCCGTACGGGGACGAGCCGGCGCTGCCCCAACTCGGCAGCGTCGCGGCGCAGGCCGGTGACTGGGCCGCCGGAAACATCATTGCCGACCGCCTGGGAGCTGGCCGCCAGCCCTTCCATTATCGCGACAAGGGAATCATGGCGATGATCGGCCGCAAGGCGGCGGTCGCCGAGATCGGCGAACACCGCCACGAGATGCACGGGCGGTTCGCGTTCGCCGCCTGGCTCGGCGTCCATGCGGAGCTCCTCGCCAACACGGGGGCGGAGCTGAAGGCGTTTACCGCCTGGGCGGAGGAGTTCTATTTTCGCCCGCACCACCGATCGGCGAACCTGCTTGACCCCGCCACCGTCGACACCCCGCGCATCGCCTGGGGCAGCGGATGACCGGGTCCTTCACCCTTCGCGGGCGATGTGCGACGGGGTTGCGGGTGATCGTGAGCTGACCGAGTCGGAGGCGAGACGATGGCGACAACGGCACAGGATACGGCGGGGCCGCAGGCGGCGGACGTCCTCGTGGTTTTCGGAATCACTGGCGACCTCGCGACGGTGATGACGTTCCACTCCCTTTACCGCCTGGAGAAGCGCGGCCTGCTCAATTGCCCGATCGTCGGTGTGGCGGCTGACCACTGGAGTGCCGACGATCTACGCAAGCACGCCGCCGAGGCGATTGAGGCCACCGGTGAGGACGTTGACCCTGATGTGTTCGACCGGTTCGCGTCCCGCCTGTCCTACCTGTCGGGCGACTTCACCGATGCGGCCACCTACCAACGGGTCGCCGCGACCATCAAAGGCGCCGCCACCCCCGTCTTCTACCTGGAGATTCCACCGTTCCTATTCGGCCCCGTGGTCAAAGGGCTCGCCGAGGCCGGTCTGAACCGCGCCGGCCGGGTCGTGGTGGAGAAGCCGTTCGGGCACGACCGCGAGTCCGCCCGGGCGCTCGCCGACCAGCTGCGCCAATACATCGACGAGCCGCGCCTATACCGGATCGACCACTTCCTGGGAAAGACAGGAGTGGAGGAGCTGCTCTATTTGCGGTTCGCCAACACGATGCTCGAGCCGGTCTGGAACCGCAATTATGTCGAGTCGGTGCAGATCACCATGGCGGAGAGCTTCGGCGTGGAGGACCGTGGCCACTTCTACGACAAGGTCGGGGCGCTGCGCGATGTGGTGGTCAACCACCTCATGCAGTTGGTCGCCGCCGGGGCAATGGAACCACCCGCCGGGCGTGACCCGGACACGCTCAAGAACCAGCAGGTCGCCCTCTGGCGCGCGGTCATCGAGGCAGATCCGGCCAATTATGTCCGCGGGCAGTACGACGGCTACCTTGCCATCGACGGAGTCGCGCCCGACTCGACCACCGCCACGTACGTCGCGCTGCGCCTCGAGATCGACAACTGGCGGTGGTCCGGCGTGCCGTTCTTCATCCGCACTGGCAAGCGCCTACCGGCGACCCAGACCGAGTTCCGGATGATCTTCAAACGACCGCCCCGCCTGGGCCTGCAACGACTCGGGCAACGTCCGCCCGAACCCAACCAGCTCGTGGTCAGGCTCGATCCCTCGGCCGGCGTCCGGTTAGACCTCGACGCGCGCCCGCCGCTGACCGAAGAGCCCGAGTCGATGCCGCTGCAGCGGGAACTCGGCCGGGAGGGCGGTGACGCGCCGACACCGTACGAGGTGCTGTTGCACGCCGCCCTGGTGGGCGACAGCACGCGATTCGCCCGGCAGGACGGCGTCGAACAGCAGTGGCGGATCATGCAGCCACTCCTCGACACGCCGCCGCCGGTCCACTCCTACGCCCCGGGTTCATGGGGTCCGGCCGCCGCCGACAACCTCGTGGCCGGAATCGGTCGCTGGCAAGAACCGTGGCTCGAATCATGACCACCGTCGCCGAGCGTGCCGCACCGGGCACCAACGTGCTGGAGGCGACGTACCGTACGCCATCCGGCTGGCTGCTCGTCCGCGACGCCCTCTCCATCGGGCCGCGCAGTCCCGAGGATCCGATCACCCCGCACCGGCGGCCGCCGACCGACGAGGACGCCGACCATGTGCTGCTGCGCACCGTCGAGTGCCTCGACGGTCATGTCGAGGTCGAGCTCATCTGCACACCGGTGTTCGACTATGGCCATGTACCCGCAGACTGGCAATTGGTCGACGGTGACCGCCACGTCGCCGACGCGAGCGGGGGCGGGCGCACGATCCGGCTTCATACCGATCTCGCCGTGGGCATCGAGGGAAACCGCGTCCGCGCCCGGCGCATGCTGCAGGCGGGAGAGCGGGCATTCTGCGCGCTGTCGTGGGCCGAGCGTCTGACCGCGCCGCAGAACACGGACGAGGCGGTGGCCCGGATGGCGGCAACCTCACGTTACTGGCGCACCTGGCTCGCTGGCGCGCGTATCCCGGATCACCGATGGAGCTTCGAGCTGCAGCGCTCGGCGCTGGCCATCAAGGGATTGACGTACGCGCCAACGGGGGCGGCAGTCGCAGCCTTGACGACGTCGCTGCCGGAGACGCCGGGCGGCGAACGTAACTGGGACTACCGCTACACCTGGATGCGCGACGCCACGTTCACGCTGCAGGCGCTGCACTGGCTGAACCTGGACTGGGAGGCCGACGAGTTCATGCAGTTCGTGGCGGATGTCGAGCCCGATGAGAACGGCGCCCTGCAGATCATGTACGGCATCGACGGCCAGCGCGACCTGACTGAGTCGACGCTCGACGACCTCTCCGGTTATGAAGGCGCTCGTCCAGTACGCATCGGCAACGGCGCCTACAGCCAGCGGCAGAACGACGTCTTCGGCGCCGTGTTGGACTCGATCCTGCTGCACAGCCGGCGAAGCCAGCGCCTACCCCGGCGCCTGTGGCCGATCGTGAAATCTCAGGCGGAGTGCGCGAGTCGTGTCTGGCGGGAGCCCGACCAGGGCATCTGGGAAGCCCGCGGCGAGCCGCAACACTACGTCTCCTCGAAACTCATGGGCTGGGTCGCGCTCGACCGCGCGGCGATGCTGGCCGAGATCCGTGGGGATCCGCGGCAGGCGGACCAGTGGCGGGAGACCGCCGAGGAGATCCGCGCGGACATCCTCGCCCACGGCGTCAACCGCCGGGGCGTCCTGCGCAAGCATTACGCCACCGACGCGCTGGATGCGTCCACATTGCTCGCTGCAATGTTCGGATTCCTGCCGGCGGACGACAAGCGTCTGCGCGCCACGGTCGACGCCATTGCCGAGGAGCTGACCGAAGACGGCTTCGTGTTGCGCTACCGCACCGATGAGACCGACGACGGCATGTCCGGTAAGGAGGGTACCTTCCTCATCTGCTCCTTCTGGCTGGTGTCGGCGCTCGCGATCGTAGGAGAGATGGGGCGGGCGCGCGAGCTGATGGAGCGGCTGCTGAGGGTTGGCTCGCCGCTCGGGCTCTACGCCGAGGAGTTCGAGGCCGAGACCGGACGACATCTGGGCAACTTCCCGCAAGCGTTCTCCCACCTAGCGTTGATCGAGGCCGCGGGGCGGATCATCCTGGCCGAACGGTTGGAGGAACTGATATGACGAGCGCCGCTAGCGCCTACGACATCATCATCATCGGGACGGGAGCCGGCGGCGGCACGCTCGCCCGGCACCTCGCCCCCTCAGGCAAGCGGATCCTCCTGCTGGAGCGCGGCGACTGGCTGCCCCGCGAGCCCCAGAACTGGGACACGGCAGAGGTGTTCATCAACAACCGCTACATCTCGAAGGACACCTGGTACGACGGCGACGGAAAGGCGTTCCAGCCGCAGGTCCACTACTTCGTCGGGGGCGCCACCAAGCTCTACGGCGCGGCCCTCTACCGGATGCGCGCGGAGGACTTCGGCGAGCTGCGCCACCACGACGGCGTCTCGCCTGCGTGGCCGATCTCCTACGAGGTCATGGAGCCGTACTACACCCAGGCCGAGCAGCTCTACCAGGTGCACGCCGCCCGGGGCGAGGACCCGACCGAGCCAACGGCGAGCGCGCCATACCCGTACCCTCCGGTCTCGCACGAGCCACGCATCCAGCAGCTCTCGGACGACCTCGCGGCGACCGGCCACCACCCGTTCCACGCACCGTGCGGCATCATGCTCAACGAGGCGAATATGGCGTACAGCACGTGCGTGCGCTGTCCGACCTGTGATGGCTTTCCGTGCCTCGTGCATGCCAAGTCCGACGCCGAAGTGATGGGCGTCCGGCCAGCGCTGGAACACTCCAACGTCACCCTGTTGACCCACGCACAGGCGGTCCGGCTCGAGACGAACCCGGCCGGCAACGCCATCACCGAGGTCATCGTCGATCACGAGGGCCATCTCGAGAGGTACCGCGGCGATCTGGTCATCGTCTCGTGTGGCGCGGCGAACTCGGCCAAACTGCTGTTGGCCTCCGCCAACGACAAGCATCCGAGCGGGCTCGCCAACGGCTCAGACGAGGTCGGTCGAAACTACATGTTCCATGCGAGTCAGGCCGTGCTCGCGCTGTCGCGGGAGCCGAACCCGACCGTCTTCCAGAAGACGCTCGGGGTCAACGACTATTACTTCCGCGGACCGGACTTCGACTACCCGATGGGGAACATCCAGATGATCGGCAAGTCGCAGGGGGCCATGTTCCGCGGCGAGAAGCCGCTGGAGACCAAGCTCGCACCGACCTGGGCGCTAAAGGACGTTGCCAGCCACGCCATCGACTTCTGGCTGTCCACCGAGGATCTGCCCCGTTCGGACAACCGGGTCACCCTGGACCGGGCGGGCAACATCCAACTCAAGCACAGGCCGAGCAACCCGACCGCGGCCGAACGCCTCTATGGCCAGCTCAAGTCCATGCTGGGCCGGCTCGGCCTGCACCCCGACCACCTGATCCACCGCTTCGCGTACATGAAGAGCGAGATCCCGCTCGCCGGAGTCGCCCACCAGGCCGGCACCTGCCGGTTCGGCACGGACCCGGCTAGCTCGGTCCTCGACGTCAACTGCCGGGCGCATGAGGTGGACAACCTCTACGTCGTCGACACCAGTTTCTTCCCCAGCATCTCCGCGGTGAACCCGGCGCTGACGGCCATGGCGAACGCGATTCGGGTCGGCGACCACCTGCTGCAACGGATGGGTGTCTCGGCGCACGCTGCGGCCGGCCGGTCCGAACAGAGAAGGACAGTCCAATAGGGAGCATGATCATGACCGATGCGACATCGGAATTCTTCGAAAGAATCTCGAAACCTTCAGCGCGGCCGCCCCTGGGCACCGTTACCGGCACCGTGCGTATTGACCTCGACCGGGGCAAGGCGACGGAGCACTACCTCCTCACGATCGACAAGGGCAACATCTCGGTCTCTTCCGAGAACGTCAAAGCCGACGCCACGATGCACACCGACAAGGCGCTGTTCGACAAGCTCGCTCGGGGCGAGGCAAACGCGATGGCGTCGGTGTTGCGAGGTCTGATAGCCGGCGAGGGCGACCCGAAGCTCCTCGTGCTTATCCAACGACTCTTCCCCGGGCCGCCCAATGCCCGCACCGCGCGAACGACAGCCACCCAGGAGGCACGACCCGCATGAGCAACGACCTTGTCAACGTCCTCGACGGCAACACCTTCGTCGTCAGCGATACTCGTGGCGACATAGAGGCGTCGCCGACGGACACCACCGGCCTCTTCTCGTACGACACACGCTTTCTCTCAGAGTGGGTTCTCACGATCGACGGTAAGCGGCTCAATCCGCTTTCCATGGACGATCTTCAGTACTTCGAGACCCGCTTCTTCCTCGTGCCGGGGACCGGAACCATCTACGTCAACGCAACCCTGTCGGTCATCAGGCAGCGAGCCGTCGGTCTCGGGTTCCACGAGGAGCTGACCATTCTGAACCATGACGACAAGCCCGTCGACATCAGCGTCCGCATCGACGCGGGCAGCGACTTTGCCGACCTCTTCGAGATCAAGGACGCCAAAGGTAAGAAGGGCAAGTACTACCACCGCATCGATAAGCAGCACCTGCTGCTCGGCTACGAACGGGAGACGTTCCGGCGCGAGACGTCGATTTCGTCGACGGCACCGGCCCAGTTCGATGAGGATGGCATCTCGTTCTCACTGCACATCGAGCCACACAGCGACTGGACGACGGACCTGGACGTCGTTACCGCGCTCCTCGGTTGGGGCGAGACCCACGCCAAGCCCAAATACGGGCGTGAAGTCAGGAAGGCTCGGCCGGACATGCACACGAGCCTGGAGACCTGGCTCGAGGCCGCACCCTCGGTAGTCACCGACTGGGAGCCACTCAGGGCGACCTACCGGCGCAGCCTCATCGACCTCGCCGCCCTGCGGTTCTCACCGCCGGTCTCCGGCGGCGGGAGCCTTCCGGCGGCTGGCCTGCCGTGGTTCATGACCATTTTCGGCCGGGACAGCATCCTGACCAGCCTGCAGGCCTTGCCGTTCGCGCCCGAACTGGCGGCCACGACCATCCGCTCACTCGCCGCGTGGCAGGGCAGCCGCGTGGACGACTTCCGCGAGGAAGATCCGGGCCGGATAGTGCACGAGTTGCGCTACGGCGAGACGGCCGCATTCGAGGAGCAGCCACACTCGCCGTACTACGGCAATGCCGACGCGACCCCCCTGTTCGTCGTACTCATGGACGAGTACGAACGATGGAGCGGCGACACCAAGCTCGTGCAGGAGCACGAACTCGAGGCGCGCGCGGCGCTGGCCTGGATCGACGAGTACGCCGACCTGCAGGACAACGGATACGTCTCGTACCAGCGGCGCAATGAGGAGACCGGCCTGGAGAACCAGTGCTGGAAGGACTCCTGGGACTCGATCTCATACCGCGACGGCCGGTTGGGCGCCTACCCGCTGGCAACGTGCGAGCTGCAGGGCTACGCCTACGACGCGAAGGTCCGCGGGGCCCGGCTGGCCCGCACGGTGTGGAAAGACCCGGCCTACGCCGACCAGCTCGACAAGCAGGCTGCCGATCTCAAACGCCGCTTCAACCGCGACTTCTGGGTCGCGGATGGACAGTACTACGCCCTCGCTTTGGATGGCGACGGCGGTCAGGTAGACGGATTGTCGTCGAACATCGGTCACCTGCTGTGGAGCGGGATCGTGGACAAGTCGAAGGCCAAGGCCGTAGCCAAACATCTGATGGGTCCACGACTCTTCTCCGGTTGGGGGGTGCGGACGCTGGCCGAGGGTGAGGGCCGGTTCAACCCGATCGGATACCACACGGGCGCGGTGTGGCCGTTCGACAACTCCTTCATCGCCTGGGGGCTGCGGCGATACGGATTCAAGGTGGAGGCGGCGCGCATCGCAGCCGGCATCCTCGACGCAGCCGACTTTTTCAAAGGTCGGCTCCCCGAGGCCTTCGCCGGCTATGAGCGAGCGTTCACGGCGTACCCGGTGGAGTACCCAACCGCCTGCAGTCCGCAGGCGTGGTCCACCGGAACTCCGCTGCTGCTGCTCCGTACGATGCTCGGCCTGGAGCCGATAGGTGAGCACCTGGTGGTGGACCCGGCTCTGCCGAATGCGATCGGGCACCTCGCCCTGCTCGATATTCCGGGGCGCTGGGGAACCATCGACGCCTTCGGGCGTGGACGGGTCATTGTGGACGCCAAGCCGCGACTGCGCCCGCAACTCAGTGACGGCCCGACCGGGCGGTGAGCCGGCCTCACCGGGAGACCTTGCTGCTCCGCCTAG
>Ga0209859_1000192_pt1 | contig 14425 bp, 15 predicted proteins | sample GWRWS3_50_60_FD_187241 | JGI IMG/M metagenome (GOLD analysis project Ga0209859, IMG submission 187241) | Riverbed sediment microbial communities from areas with vegetation nearby in Columbia River, Washington, USA - GW-RW S3_50_60 (SPAdes)... | ecosystem: Environmental > Aquatic > Freshwater >... | reverse complement strand
CGAGATGAGGTGAGCACTGGTGGGGAAGCGCGACATGTCGGTGCCGATCTCCGCCAAGATGACCTGTGCCACCAGGTCACCCACGCCCGGCATCGTCGTCAGCAGCCGAGCGAGATCGCGGATCGGCTCCAAGGCTTTTCCCACGTGGCGATCCACCTCATCCAGCGCCGACCCCAAGGCATCCACCAGACCCAGATGCAGCTGGAGCAGGGCGCGGTGGTGAGGCGTGACACGACCGCGCAGCGCCTCGACGAGCGCCGAGGCGTACGAGGCGCGAACGCGCCACGTGACGAACACCGTGATCGCGGCGGTGGCGAGCCCGATCGCGGCGAACTGACGCGACGAGAGCACGTCCTGACCGACGAGCGCGATGATCCCCGCGATCGCGGTCCCGGCCTGGGCGGGTCCGCCGTTCAGGAACGTCCGCACCTGGTCGCGTCTCGCGTCCGGGATGACGTTCGTCAGCGTCTCCCAGGCGGGGGAGGCGACGCCCTGCAGCCAGACACCGTCGACGAACCGCAGGATCACCAGCGTCACGAACCCGGCGCTCACGAGCAGGATGCCGAACGACCCGACGTACAGGAGGGGGAGGACGAGCATCATCGTCGCGATGCCGAACCGGGCGAAGAGGCGGTTGGTGACGAGAACCGAGACGAGGAATGCGGCTCCCGTCATCGCGGCCCAGAACAGCCCGAAGAACCCGGCCAAGTCGCCCGCGTCCGGGAACCGCTCGGTGGCGGCGGTCGCCCACGGCAGGTACAGCGAGAAGAACAGGACCGAGAACAGCACGGCGGCCAGCGTCATCCACACGAGCAGGCGCGAGCGCCGCACGTACCCGAACGCGACGGTCAGGTCCTGCCACGGCGACGAGGTCGGGCGTCGGGCCTTGCGGACCCTCGGCTGCGCGAGCGTCCCGGCCGCGGACAGCACCACCCGGCACAGCGCGACCGAGATCGCGAGCGCGGCCGCCCAGACCAGGAGCAGGTTCTCCGTCCCGATCACGCGCACGAGCGGATCCGTGAGCAATCCGCCGACCACCGACCCGAGGATCTCGCCGGCCGCGAACATCGGGAACAGGCGCTTCGCGCGGCGCGTGTCGGTGACGACGCCGGCAGTGCCCCAGACGAACACGTTCTGCAGCAGGACCGCGAGCGCAACCGTCAGCCACAGCACCGGGAAGATCCACCGACCGTCGGTGAGGAGCGCGAGGCGTTCGGCGACGACGGCGCCGCAGAGTCCCGCCGGGATCGCGAGGTAGGCGCGGCGACGGTCGACGCGGCCGAGCAACGCGGCGAGGCCCATCATGAACACGAACGCGGTCGTGCCCTGCGCGAGGTACATCAGCGGGAGCGCGTCGGTCCCGATCCGATCGAAGAAGAGCGCGTTCGCGCCGCTCTGGCCGATCGCGAGGCCGGCCATGCCGACGAAGGACAGGGCGGTCATCCACAGGACGAGCCGCGTCTCGTCCGGGCGGATCTTGAGCGTTCGCTGGATCGCGCTCATCGCAGGCGCTCGGCGGTTCGGGTCGGTGCGGGCGCCCGCGTCCTCACCCGATCAGCGGGCCGGCTGACCCTCGGCGGGGCGTCCGACCGGCAGCACCAGCGCGTCGACCGGGTGACCCTTGAGGGAGACGTGCCGGCGTTCGAGGGCGTCGTGCGTCATCCCCGCCGCCTCCGCCGTGGCGTCGGTGACGAGGATCTCGCCCGCGGCCGCCTGCGACGCCAGGTGCGCCGCGATGTTGACGGGGTCGCCGAGCGCGGTGAAGTCGCTCGAGGACTTCGAGCCCACGATCCCGACGAACGCGGTCCCGGTGTGCACGCCCGCCCCCAGGGGCACCCACGGCTCGCCGGCGCCGTGACCCGTCGCGAGCAGCAGGGCCTCGGCCGCGTCGACCCCCCTTTGGGCGTGTCCCGGACCGGTCATGAACGGGAGGAAGAGAGCGACCACGGCGTCCCCGACGAACTTCTCGATGATCGCGTCGGCCTGCACGAGCACGTCCTTGGAGACCGAGTAGAAGCGGTTCATGAGCTGCGTGAACTCCCGCGTCGGCATCTGTCGAGCCAGCTTGCTCGAGCCTCGGACGTCGGCGAACAGCATCGTGAGCTCCACCTCGGCGCCGTTGACGCCGGGATCGTCCTCTGAGATCGGGCACATCTTCGCGGTCGCGCCGATGTTCTTGAAGCACCGGCCGCAGATCCTCGGGTTCTTCTCCCAGGGCGAGTAGCCGTAGCGCCGGAGCACGAACGCGCCCGGTCTGCCGAAGGGCGCCGAGCACAGCTTGCACCTGGGGTTCGAGGGGATGAAGCGGAGCGGGCTCTTGTCCTGCAGGTGGGGATGGGTCCCGCCGAGGAACGCCCCCCATTCCTCTTCTGGCGTCGCGTAGGTCGGCATCTCAGAGCGGAGCCTAGGTGGTACCAGCACCCTCGTGCCAGTACGCCCGCGCCGGTGGGATGTGCATAGCGATCGCCCGAGGTGGGTAGGGACCTATCTCTGAGACGGGAGGTGACCGATGGGCATCGCGCTCATCCTGCTCGGGCTCCTCGCAGCCGGGATCGTCGTCGACTTCGCGGCGGAGAATTGGTCCGCCGGCACCGCCGATCTGACGTTCGCGTTGTTCGGGGGCTCGTTCACGCTCACCCAGATGCAGGTGGTCCTCAGCGCAGCCGTGCTCGGTGCGGTGGCCGTCGCGCTCTGCATCGTCGGGGCGGGCCTGCTCCGCGGGAGTCGGGGCCGACGGCGGACCGTGCAACGGCGGATCGCCGACCTCGAGCGCGAGAACGCAGCGCTCAAGCAATCGCGCGTGTCCGAACCCGACGAGGAGGCTCACTCGGACGATCGTCCCGTCATCGTCGAGTCACAACGCTGACGATCGTCAGGGGGTGGCCGCTCGTCGTCGACGAGCTTGAGCTCCCCGTCTTCGAACTCGAAACGGTGGCCGTCCCAGTTCACGCCGCTCGGCGTGGGCGCGATCCGGCACGCGTGACCCTTCCGAGCTCCGCACACATGGGGTCACCGACCGCCGGGGGGGTCGAGTCCCTCGTTCCCTCTGGGTCATGCGACGGCGTCGATCGGCGCACCCTGTCGAGACGACGTCCCGTCGGATGGCGCGAGCGCCGAACAGCGGCGATAGTGGAGGCAGCCGCCCCGAGAGGACCGATGCCGTGCAGCGAACGCTCGACACGCTGATCCTGACCGCGGCGGACATCGCCGTGCTGGACGAGAACGATTTCGGCGTGAAGGGACTGATCGCGCACGAGTGGATCGGCCCGTTCGTCAAGGTGCAGCAGGTCGGCCCGCTGATCATGGTGCACGACGGCATCTTCGATCCCCACATGGGGATCGGCCACCATCCGCATCGGTTCAACGAACGTCTCTTCTACATCCTGGAGGGCGCGGTGGATCACGATGACGCGCTGAACCGGATCCAGGGGCACATGGGCACTGGGGATCTCGGTCGTCTCACCGAGGGACGAGGTGGCATGTTCCACCAGGAGTGGAACAACACGGACGGCCGGGCGAGAGCCTTCATCCTCGTCTGCACGACCGACCCCGTCCCGCCCCGAGCCTCCTTCGAGGCCCTGCGCGACCTCGAGGCGCCGCGTTACGAGTCCGCGCCGGGCGTTCGGACCAAGGAGATCGTCGGGCCCACGGCGAACCTCGAGGTGCACGGCGACGTGCGGTTGTTCACCGACGACATCATCGACGCCGGCTCCGAGCTCGAGTTCGCGCTCGAAGCCGACGAGGGAGGCCTGGTCTTCCCGCTGGAGGGCGAGGTCCACCTAGGCGACGCCGCGATGGCTCCGGAGACGATGTTGATCTTCCCGCCCGAGGCCGATCAGCGGACCCGAACGCTCAACTCGCCGTCGGGTGCGAGGGTGCTGCGCGTCGTGGCCGGACCGGGGGAGGGCGTGCTGGTGCGGGCATAGTCCCGCTGACGAGGGCGTTGTCGGTTGGGCGGAGCCGAGAGAGCCAACAGACCTGAGGAGGACGACGTGGCGACGAACGGAACCGAGCCCGGTGGCGTGCAGGAGCTCGGGCACATCGTGCTGTACGTGCGCGACCTCGAGCGATCGGTCCGCTTCTACCGGGACGTGCTCGGATGGCGGCAGGTGGGCCCGGGAGGGTTGCCGTTCCCTGCCGCGATGTTCTCGGGTGGGCGAACGCACCACGAGCTGCTGCTGATCGAGGTCGGCGCGGACGCCATTCCGATCCCCGCTGGCCGGCGCGTGGGCCTGTATCACTTCGGTCTGAAGGTGGGGGACACGGACGACGATCTCCGGGCTGCGCTCGCGCGCCTGCAACAGGGTGGCGTACCACTCATAGGCACCGCAGACCACGGCATGACGCACAGCCTGTATCTGGCCGATCCCGACGGCAACGAGATCGAGCTCTACATCGACGTCGAAGGGGTCGACTGGAACGACCCCGAGGTGCTGATGTCGAGACCGCAGGCGCTGCGCCTGTAGGCACACCGCTCAACCGCTGACCCCCGAGCGCCGAGGGGTTGAGGATGAGGTATTCCACGGCCGTCAAGGCTCTCGCCGGGTTCCTCGGGTTCGGGCTCCTCATCCTGGTCGCCGGCCGGGAATGGCAGGCCACCCGCGAGCTGCTGGTGGCCTGCCTGATCATCGGTGGCCTCCTGGCCCTCGCGCGGTGGCGGGGGCAACCACGTCAGCGTGCTCTGAAGGGGGAGGCCTCGAGGCTCGGGTTGTCGTTCTCGGCCAACGAGCGGTTCGATCTGGTCGGGCCCTTCGCGCTGTTCGATCCGGTCACGAGGCTGTACGCCCAGACCGAGAACGTGCTGGCCGGTCGCTGGCGCGATCTCGAGGTCCGTGTCTTCGACTACTCGTACCAGCATTCGGACGACGACCGGCGCGAGTTCTCCTGCGTGCTCGTCGCGATCCTGACCGGATGGCCGAGCCTGGTGATCCGGCCCGAGACCGTCGCCACACGGCTCGCTCGGCTGGCGCTCCCGGACATCACATTCGAGTTCGAGACGTTCAACCGCGCGTTCGAGGTCCGGTGCGGCTCCAAGCGGTTCGCGAACGCGTTCGTGGACGCCCGCATGATGGAATGGCTATTGTCGCTTGGCGATCGGTGGGGGTTCGAGATCCAGGGTCCATGGATGCTCGGGTACCGCGACCAGGTGCAACCGTGGGAGATCGAGGGCGTGCTCGAGACAGCCTGCACGTTCCTCGAACGGGTCCCGCGCGCCTTGCATTCGCTGTACCCATCTTCGGTGCCTCGTCGACCCGACGTCCCCGCCTGAGACGTCTCCGCCTGATCGCCCCCGAACTCGGGGATGATGGTTGGGTGACGCTCGATCTCGACGCCTATCTCGAACGCATCGGCTACCGCGGTCCGGTCGAGCCGACGCGTGGCGTCCTCGACGAGCTGCACCTCGGGCACGTGACGAGGATCCCATTCGAGAACCTCGACATCCTGCTGGGGCGGCCGATCCGGCTCGACCTCGAGAGCCTGCAGCGCAAGCTCGTCCAGGGTCGCCGCGGCGGCTACTGCTTCGAGCACAACACGCTGTTCGCCGCCTCGCTCGAGGAGATCGGGTTCGGCGTGACGCGGCTCGCTGCGCGCGTCCGCTTCGGGACCAGGGGCGTGACCGCTCGAACGCACATGACGCTCCGGGTCGAGGCCGACGGCGAAGGATGGCTCGCCGACGTCGGGTTCGGCGCGGGTTCGATCCTGCGGTCGATGCCGATCGAGCCGGGTCGGGACGTCGATCACTTCGGTTGGAGGTTCCGCCTGGTCGACGACGGTGAGAACCGCGTACTCCAGGCTCGGCGCCCGGGCGGCTGGACGGACCTGTACGCGTTCACGTTCGAACCGCAGCACGCGGTCGACTACGAGCTGGCGAACCATTACACGTCGACGCATCCGAGCTCGCCCTTCACCCGAACGCTCACCGCCCAGCTCTCCGCTCCGGATCGCTTGCTGATCCTCCGCGGCCGCAAGCTGATCGAGGAGACGCCGCTGGGCGAGAGCGTGAGCGAGGTCGGCGAGGACGAGCTACTCCGCGTGCTGGCGGAACGCTTCACGCTCGTGCTGCCGCCCGGCACGCGCTTCGACGTACCGCGAGCGGTCCCCCCGGTGCCTCCCGTGTCACGGGCGATCACCCCAGACGCATGACGACGTGGCCGTCCTCATCGCCGGACGGAGCTTCCGAGATCGTGAAGCCGCACTTCTCGAGCACCCGTATCGAGGCGACGTTGCCTTCGGCGACTCCGGCGTAGATCGGGCGCTCCGTCACCTCCGCGAGGAAGGCCCGGAGCGCACTGGTCGCCACGCCCTTGCCCCAGAACGCTCGGCCGATCCAGTAGCCAACCTCACGACGACCCTCGAAGTCGAAGACGACCACGTTGCCGGCCACCTGCCCGTCGAGCAGGACGGTTCGAACGACGACGCTCGCGTCCCCCAGGATCGTGTTCCAGTGCGCCATGAACGCGTCGCGATCCCGTGGCGGGAACGCGGCCATCCGGTTCGCCTCCGGGTCTCGCTGGTGCTCGAAGAAGATCGGGAGGTCGTCCTCGGTCACGCCGCGGAGCCGCACCTCGTCCGCCGGCGGACGAGGCGGCCGGTCGCGCCCGAGGTCGCGCGCTCCTATAGTTGCCCGACCTTGCCGAGCAGGTCGTCGAGGTGGGCGGCGATCGACATGCGGTCCATCCTGCGCGCACGACCTGGCTCCCGACAAGGTCGAGGCCCCCCTCACTCCCGTTGACACGCCGACCGCGGTGATGCCCTCGCATCCGAACGACCCGGAGGTGGTTCCAAGAGGACGCGGCTCGACCCTCTGCGGGCGTAGCATCGCCTCCGGGGGTGATCTCGCAGATGACGGCACAGGACTCGGAGATGAAGGCCGCCGCCGCGGCCGCCAAGGCTCGTGAAGTGCTCGCGCAGAGGATCACGAAGCTCGTGCCCGGCCTGGACGACGATGACCTCGCGCAGGTGGTCCTTCGTCTCGCCGAGGCCTACGCCCACCTCGCCGTGGAACCCCCGAGGAGTCGGGCGGGCTGAGCGTGGCCCAGGGTGTCGACGGCATCGAGCGGGCCCGCGACGCCGTCGCTCGAGAGTCGTGGGTCGAGGCCTACGCGATGCTTCGAGACATCGAGTCGTCGCACCTCGCCCCAGCAGACTTCGAGGGTCTCGCCGACGCGACCTGGTGGCTCTCGAAGGTCGACGAGTCGATCGCGGCGCGGCAGAAGGCCTACGCGGGACACGCGGCCGAGGGGAACGATCTGAGGGCGGCGTTCATGGCGGGTCGTCTCGCCGTCGAGCACTTCGACCGGGGCGAACCGGCGGTCGCGATGGGCTGGCTCATGAAGGCGCAGCGCCATCTCGGCGATCAACCGGAGTCCGTCGAGCACGGCTTCCTCGCGCTGATCCAGGCCAACGTCGCGCGCTTCCAGGGTGATCTGGATGGATCGATGACGCTCGCGGAGGACGCAACCCGGATCGGTCGGCGGTACGCGAACCCCGACCTCATCGCGATGGCGATCCACGTTCAGGGACTCGTGCTGGTTTCGCGAGGCGAGGCTCGGCAAGGGATCGCGCTCCTGGACGAGGCGATGACCTCGGTCATCGCCGGAGAGGTGAGCTCGCTCTTCACCGGGGTGATCTACTGCAGCGTCCTGGACGCCTGTCTCGATCTGACCGACCTGGGACGAGCGGGCGAATGGAACGAGGCGGCGCTCGCCTGGTGCGACACGTTGCCGCCGGATGCCCCGTTCACAGCCCAGTGCCGTATCAATCGAGCTCAATTGGCGACCCTTCGCGGCGCGTGGTCGGAAGCCGAGACCGAGGCCCGACGCGTCTCCGAAGATCAGACGCACGACCCGGCCGCCGCAGCGAGGGGTTTCTACGAGACGGGGGAGATCCTGCGCCGGCTCGGCGACCTCGGCGCCGCCGAGGAAGCCTTCGGACGTGCCCGCGAGCTGGGTCTCGAGCCGCAGCCCGGGCTCGCGCTCCTTCGCCTCGGACAGGGCAAGGCGGAACCCGCGCTCACGGCCCTCCGCCTCGCGGTCGACGGAGAAACGCAGAACCGGCCGCGGCTCGCACGCCTGCTGGCCGCGCTGGTGGAGATCGCGATCGCGGCGGGCGACCTGGAGATCGCGAAGGCGGCCGGCGAGGACCTCGGGACGATCGCCGCGGGGTTCGGCACGCCGGCGTTGGACGCCTCGGCGATGACGGCACGGGGAGCCCTCGCGCTCGCCGAGGGTGACGGCCCCACCGCGCTGGAGAACCTCAGGGACGCGTGCCGGATCTGGCACGAGCTGAAGCTGCCGTACGAGAGTGCCCGGGCAAGGCTCCTGTACGGGATCGCCTTGCGCACCGCCGGCGTGGACGAGGACGCGGAGCTCGAGCTGCGTTCCGCGATCTCGGCGTTCGAACGTCTTGGAGCCGCGCCGGACGCGGGGGCGGCCGCCGCGCTCCTGCGGGGCGACGAGCAACCGCGCGGGCTCACGGTGCGGGAGGTCGAGGTCCTGCGCCTGGTCGCGTCGGGCAAGACCAACCGCGACATCGCCGTCGAGCTCGTGATCAGCGAACACACGGTCGCGCGGCACCTGCAGAACATCTTCGCCAAGATCGACGTCTCGTCGCGCTCGGCCGCGACCGCCTTCGCCTTCGAGCACGGCCTCGCGTAGTCACGCTGGCCTGCGCGAGTGTTCGCGAATGTCGCTTGAGCTTCCCTCTCCAGGAACCTAGTCCGGCGCCACGGCGTAGAGGCGCCACTCGCCAGGCACGCCCTTGAGCCCGTGCTGGCCTCGCTCCTCGAACGCGACGGCCGAGCCCGCGATGAGATCCTTCACCGTCGAGGACACGAGGATCTCGGAGGGTCCGGCGAGCCCAGCGATACGGGAGCCGATGTGCACAGCGATCCCGCGGACCTTTTCGCCGTCCAGTTCGACTTCACCCGTGTGCAGCCCCGCGCGCAGCTCGATACCGAGATCGCGCACCGAGTCGCGCACGGCCATCGCGCATCGCACCGCACGGATCGGCCCGTCGAACGTGGCCAGGAACCCGTCGCCCGCATTGTCCACCTCGCGTCCTCGGAACCGGCCGAGCTGGGCGCGTACCTTCGCGTCGTGCTCTCCGACGAGCGCTAGCCACCCGTGGTCCCCGAGCTCGGCCGCTTTCCTCGTCGAGCCGACGATGTCGGTGAACATCACGGTCGCAAGGACGCGATCGAGTTCGGCCTCCTCGACGCGGATCTCATTCACGAAGCGGTGGACCTCCTCGAGCAGCCGGTCCCCCTCGCCGACCCAGAAGAAGTGATCGACTCCCGGGTGCTCGATGAAGCGGGCTCCAGGGATCCCTTCGGCTATCGCTCGACCCTGCTGCGAGGTGAACGCCATATCCTCGGTCCGAGAGACGACGAGTGTCGGAACGTGGATCGCGGGAAGGATGTGCGTCACATCGATGCCTCGGTTCATCCTCTCGAGAGCGATCGCTGCCCCCGGACTCGCCGAGCGGCGGAGGTACGAGGCAAGCCAGGCCACCATCCGTTCGTCTTCGGCGAGGCTCGGCGCGGCCCAGTCACGGAGCTCCTGACGCGCGAACTCCTCGGTCCCCCGGATCGATCCATGTCCTCGATGTACGCAGTGAACTCGGCCGAATCGCCTACTTCCCAGGTCGTCCCGGTACCGAACAGAACGAGAGCAATCGTCCGTTCGGGGTAGGTCGCAGCGAACGCGATGGACATGGGTCCGCCCTCCGAGATGCCGAACACGACGGCCCGCTCAGATCCGGCCGCATCCATCACGGCTCGCACGTCGTCCATCCGCGTCTCGAGGGTGGGGAGCTGCGACTCGGGGACGCGGTCCGAGAGTCCGACGCCTCGCTTGTCGAAGATGATCAGCCGGCCGAACGTCGAGAGTCGAGTGAGCCATCGAGCGAGGCTGGGTTCCTCCCACATGGCCTCGATGTTCGTGGTCCACCCGATCGCCGCGACGATATCGACGGCTCCACCGCCGACTGCCTGGTAGGCGATGTGAACGCCGTCCACGGTCTTCGCGTACCGGGTCTCGGGAATCACGCCGCTAGTCTCCGCCTGGGTCAGCTGGCCAGCAAGCGAAGCGTCCCCCGCGGGACATACATTCCGCACGCCTGCCGTCGCGATCCGCCTGTCGTCACCCTGCGGCTCGAGCGACGGGATCGCTCTGGTGCACGAGCGTTGGCGGATGTATCCATATCCAGACCTCCAGAGACCTCAGGACGGCTCCTCCGCGTGGTTCACCCAACCCAGTCGAGCTGGGCCATGACGTCCATCGCCACTTCACGGATGGGCCGGTCGTTGGGAACCTCGAAGTCCTCGAGCCCAACGCCTCTGCCCTCGTTCAGCCATACACCTGCCCAGTGCAGATCGACCTGCCTCCCGGTGGTGGCATCTGAGCGGAGACGCTCGTGGATCGTTTCCAAGGGCACGGTCAACAGGACCACCTTCAGAGGCATCGGGAGCGCAGCCCTGATGGCATCCAGCTCCGGTTGAGTCTCGATCGAGAGAGCGAGCACGAAGAGACCGATATCGGCGGCGAGGTAGTTGCCAACGACGTCCTGCAGGTTCTTCAGCATCATCCGATGCTCTGCCGCATCGTCGTCCCAGCCGGCGTCGAACCACCCAAGCCAATCGAGATCCAGCGCCGCGTACGCCATGCCCTGTTCCTCCAGCACGCTCGCGATCTCCTCCGCGACGGCGGTCTTGCCCGAGCCGTAAACGCCTGTGAGGAGCACGGCTTTCGCGCCCGATGGTTGCATCGTTGGGTTCTATCGGATCCGTGGACCGAACGCATGGTCATTCCTCACCACGACGTCGACTCGCCGAGTTGGTTGGTTCGTGCGATGAGCTACGACCGCGAGGCCACGTACGGTCCTCGAAACCGACCGAGGAGGCGTGCGATGGACGGTACGAGCTCGGAACGGATCGAGACCGTCGTGATCGGTGGGGGGCAGGCGGGGCTGTCCGCCGGATATCACCTGAAGGAGGCGGGACGGCCGTTCGTGATCGTCGACGCGAACGAGCGCGTCGGTGACGCCTGGCGCAAACGGTACGACTCTTTACACCTGTTCACGCCGGCTCGATACGACGGGCTTCCGGGAGGGCGTTTCCCCGGCGATCGGTCGCGGGCGCCGACGAAGGATCAGATGGCCGACTACCTCGAGTCCTATGCCGCGAGGTTCGACCTCCCGACACGGACCAGGGTTCGCGTGAGCCGTGTCGCGAGGGACGGAGACCGGTACGTCGTGACGACCGGCGACGGGCAGATCGAAGCCGATCACGTGATCGTGGCGTCCGGCGCTCATCAGGACCCGCGTGTTCCCGCGTTCTCCCGCGAGCTCGACCCGGCGATCGTGCAGCTCCATTCGAGCGAGTACCGCAACCCGTCGCAGCTGCGGGACGGGGGCGTGCTCGTGGTCGGCGCCGGGAACTCCGGAGGCGACATCTCCTTCGAAACCGTCCGAACCCACCCGACGTGGCTGTCCGGACCCGATCGAGGTCACGTCCCCGTCGACATCGACGGTTGGTTCAGCCGCTACGTGATCATCCGCGTCTTCCGGTTCGTCATGCATCACGTAGTGACGCTGAGGACGCCGATAGGCCGCAAGGCGAAGAAGAAGTTCGCATCGCAGGGCGAGATGCTCGTGCGCGTGAAGCCGAAGTGGCTCGTGCAAGCGGGCGTCGTGCGCGTGCCGAAGACGATCGGGGTTGCCGAGGGGAAGCCCGTGCTCGAAGACGGACGTGTCCTCGACGTGACGAACGTCATCTGGTGCACCGGCTTCCGGCACGACCTCTCGTGGATCGATCTGCCGATCTTCGGCGAGGACGGAGAACCCGTGCACGATCGCGGGGTCGCGACGAACGCACCGGGCCTGTACTTCGTCGGCCTGCCGTTCCAGTACGCGGCGAGCTCGGACGTGCTCCCGGGCGTGGGTCGGGACGCCAGGCACATCGTGAAACACCTCATCGCTCACGCCGGCGCCCCAGATCGGGCGGAGATGACGACCGCCGCCTGAGCGGTCGACCGAACCGCGACGTCGGCGCTCAGCGGCCGGCGAGCTTCCTCCCCAGGGGCGTCGCGAACCGCGTCCGGATCCGAACGTCGCCCAGCCAGCTCCGGAGGCTCTCACGCTCGGCGTCCACGAGCTTGCGGGTCGCGGCGCCGAGCCGGCCGAACAGCTCGACCACCACCTCTCCCCGCTCGGTCTGACCCCACGCTCCGACCACCCTGCCGTTGGCCCACACCGTCGGGCCGGCGTTCCCGTTCTTGTCGAACAGGTCGGAGGCGTGGTCCCCGAGGTACCACGCACGCTCTTTCCACCCCATGACCGTGGGATCGAGCCCCGGGAGCAACGCGACCCACGGGTCGGCCTCGTCCACCGGGTCCAGATCGCCGGGCAGCACGTACCCGACGCCATCGTCGAGCGCTACCTCCGCCGCTCCCACGGCTCCGAGGGTCGTCGCGGACAGTTTCGCCGACCACCCGGTCCACCATCGGAGGTCCGTCATCGTCGCGGGGCCGAACGTCCGGAGGTATCGAGCGAGCAGCTCGGCGCACGCCTCGGCGTGGTCGATCTCGACGAGCGAGCCGCCCAGCCAGCTCTCGATCGTCGTCCAGCGGTATTGGCCGGATGTCCAGGAGCCGAGCGGGCGCGCGCGAACGATCAGGCCCTCGGTCGCGAGCAGGAACAGCACCCTGGTCGAAACGCCGACGGTGGCGGCCCAGGTTGCTCCCTGCCCGAAGCTGAGCTTCGTGCCGAGCTCGGGGACGTCCGCCGTCAGCTCGCGGGCGGACGCCTCACCGCGTGCCCCCAGTGCCTCGAACGTGGCCGAAGCGACGCGATCCAACCAACGCTCGCCGCGACCGGCCGCGACGACCCCTTGCTCCTCGAGCATCCGGACGAGGCGTCGGCGTTCGGGAGGCACACGAGCCTTGGTGCACGCCTCGTGCATGACCGACGCGAGGTCGACGGGCACGACGAACAGCGTTCGCCGCATCCCGAGCATCCGGACCAAGGCCCGGCGGTGATAGAGCGCGTCCTCCAGGTCGGCGGGCTCGAAGCCTTCGACCCTCGCCCACGCCGAGAGGTAGACGGACGCCGGGTCGCTCGAGTGCAGACCCACCATCGACGCTGCGGCCTCCTCCACGGAGGGAGCGGGGCCCGCGAGGTGGTGAAGCACGCCGAGACGCGCGCGACGCTCCTTCGCTCCGATGCGCGTGGTCACCCGCGTTCGTACGGGCGGACGCGCACGTCCCGTGAGCCCGCGTCGGGGGCCAGGAACGACAAGAGGTTGGCGCCTTCCTCGGCGACCTCGCCCCCCGCGGCGCGGGGCAGCTTCCCGAACGGCTCCACGAGCAAGGTGGCGGCCTCCCGGTCCCGCTCCATCTTCCACCTGGCCGAGCCGAAGCCGTCGACGAGCACCGAACCCCATCCGACCTCGGTCCACGGCGTGACGCCCGGCGAGACGATGCGGCTGCGATCGTCGTGCCCGAGCAGGACGTTGTCGTACTCGGGCAGGAAGCGGACCGGGGCGGTGGTCTCCGGGTCCGGGAGCGGTGCATCGGGGGCGTCGAACAGCTCGCGGCCCCGGTCGTTGCGGAACGTACGGAGTCGTGGGCGGAGCCGTTCGAGGACTTCGCGCATGCCGGTCAGCCCCGACCACGCCCGAACGTCTGCGGGCGTGGCCGGTCCGAACGCCGCGAGGTACCGCATGACCATCTCGTCCGGCTCGGTCACCGGCTCGAACGACCGGCCGAGCCAGTGTTCCACGGTCGTGAACGCGGATCGACCCGTCTGGCCCCAGATGCCGCGAGGCGTGACCTGGACCAGCGGCAGCAGGTACATCGTCGCGTAGGAGAGCTGGCCGGCATCGTGACCGGGCCAGCGCTCGTCGAGGAACGGTATGAGCTCGGCTCGGGTGCGCGGCTGCTCCTCGAGCAGCCGACCGGCGAACGTCTTCAGCTCGTCGACCTCGAGCCCGGTCAGCGCCCGGCCGAACGGACTCTGGCTGTAGAGCGTTCGCTGTGTCACAGGTTCGATGATCGGTCGCAACGTCAACGCGTCCCGTGCTGTCACGAGATGAAGCGTGGCCCGCAGGAGCGTCATGCGGACCGCGCGCCGGTCCGAGATCGGCTGGGCCAACCGCTCGGGGCGGAACCGATCCAGCCGCGACCACAGCGCGACGTACGGGTCTCGGGGCACCTGCGCCTGCATCCCGATCAGCCGCTCGACCGCGTCGAGCGCCTCCACCCTGCGCCTACGGAGCAGCATCTGCCGTTCGAGCAGGGCTCGGTTCAGGGCTCGGCGTCCGAGCACGCGAGGGCCGGCCTGCGTCAGGTGGTCTGCGTCCCTTCGCTGACCCAGTTCGCGCGCCAGGTCACGCCGCCGTCGTACGAGAACGACTGTTCCCAGCGGT
>Ga0209859_1000191_pt1 | contig 14426 bp, 11 predicted proteins | sample GWRWS3_50_60_FD_187241 | JGI IMG/M metagenome (GOLD analysis project Ga0209859, IMG submission 187241) | Riverbed sediment microbial communities from areas with vegetation nearby in Columbia River, Washington, USA - GW-RW S3_50_60 (SPAdes)... | ecosystem: Environmental > Aquatic > Freshwater >... | reverse complement strand
CGCGATCTCGCCTGCTCGTTCGGGCGCGAGCCGGCCCTCCGTGTCGAGCAGCTCCCGGAGAGTCGGTCCCTCGACGAGCTCCATCACGATGAATCGATCCCCGCCGTCGACCCCGGTGTCGAACACGCTGATCACGTTCGGGTGTTGGAGGCGAGCGAGGATCTGGGCCTCCTGCTGGAACCGGGCGACCGAGCGGGGATCCCCATAGTCGAGGAGCAGCTTGACGGCTACAGGTCGCCCCAATAGGGTGTCCTCGCCCCGGCGGACCTCGGACATCAGGCTCCGTCCGAGCACGTCCCCCAGGCGGTAGCGGTCGCCGATGAGTCGAGGCGTCTGGATGTCGGGTCGTCCTTCCTAACGGATCGCAAGACCTCCACATCCCGCGATACCGGCCTTTGCCGCAAGCTCCCGTTCGTCTCTGACGTCCCCTCGGAGCTTTCCGACGGCGCGGGCGACCGCTCGGTTGTCGCCACCGATCGCTCGCTCCAAGCCGGTGATGGATGCGTTCGTCTCCCCGAAGGCGGATAGGAACCTGCTCACCGACACGGCATCTTGTTCGGGCCGCTCGAGCACGCGGATCGCCCCGAGCGCCTGGAGTCGCACGTTCCGGGCGCCCTGGAGTTCTCCGCGCGTTGGAGTCCGGCTGAGATCCACGCCTCCTTCCGGCCGCTGCACGGCCGCGCACGCTTCGTTGGCTCGGGAGGCGAAGTCGTTCTCGGCCGGCCGGTCGACGAGTGCCACGTAGGCGATCACCCCCAAGAGCACGACCAGGGCTGCGGCCCCGACCCTGAGCCACCTCCTGTTCGAGCGCGCGGGTCGCGAACCGCTTTCGAGCGCCCGGGACGGCAAGGGCTGGGTCGCGTCTTCGTGCTCATCCGCGAGGACACCACCGGACGGTGGCGCCTCGGCGGTTCGGATCTGATCCGGCCGCGGGGGTGTCGATACGATCGTGTCGTCAGCTCGCTGGTCCGGCTCGATCTCGAGCATGGTCCGTCCGACCCTGACCTGGTCACCCGGACCCACCGTGATGGGGCTTCGGATCCTCTCCCCGTTGACGAAGGTGCCGTTGGTCGAGTCGAGGTCTTCGACGACCACCGATCCGCCCGAGCGTCGTAGCACCGCATGGCGGCGCGACACCTCGGGATCCTCCACCACGAGGTCGCCGTCCTGACGACCGATGGCCACCTCGAGGTCGAGTTCGACCCGCCTGCCCGCCTCCGGACCGGTTTTCACCACAACCGTTGGCAAACCTCACCCCCAGGGTTGGCGAACGACACCACCACGACGATCGTGCGGCTCGTTCGTTATCGGTCGCGTGTCAGCGGACCTTGACGTCGGATGGTACAAGGCAGGTGTTCTCCTTCGCTGCCTGCCAACGCACGCCGCCAGCGGGCCACGATCGCCCAACTTCACCGCACGACGTGGTGATGAAGGAGGCATGGGAACACAGAGGCCCGAGCGGCCCGCGATGGAGCGTTGTGACCAGCGCCGGAGGCGGTTCACACATCGTCCGGCTGGGTCCACAGGCCATACTCGAGTCTCGGAGGCAAGGATAGGTCGTGTCGGCCGGTCACACTTCGCCGCTTCGTTCCGTCAGACAGGTTAGGTCATCAACGGACAACGGAGAAAGGAGACCATCGTGCCTCTGCAGGTGACCGCCATCATGATCGGTGTCGAGGATCTGTCCCGCTCCAAGGAGTTCTACGGGGAGGGATTGGGTTGCACCATCGAGCAGGACTATCCGAACTTCGTGACGTTCAACCTCGGTGAGGGATCGTCGTCGCTCGCCCTGTACGAACGCGAGGCAGCGGCTCAAGACGCCGGCGTCTCCTCCGAGGGATCCGGGTTCGGGGGTGTCTCGTTCCACTACATCGTCGCCTCGAGCGAAGCCGTGGACGAGGTCATGAGCAAGGCCGTGGCGGCCGGTGCCGGCGTGGTGAAGGAAGCCGCAGGCACCCAGTGGGGATACTTCGGCTACTTCAGCGACCCGGACGGCTATCTCTGGAAGGTCGCCTCGTCGTAGTCGGCAGGCCGAAGCGGTGATCGGCACACTCGTAACCACGCGGTAACCCGTCCACCCGCGCGCGGCTGAAAGGATGGGCGGGTGGTGCGCGAACAGATCCTGATCACGCCGGCCTCGGCCGACGACCTCGAGGCCATCTCGGGCATCTACGACCACTACGTACGGACGACCGCGATCTCGTTCGACCTCGAGCCGCCGAGGACTGCGTGGCGGCGGGAATGGTTCGCGAGGTTCGACGACCGCGGTCGCCACCGCCTTCTCGTCGCTCGCGTCGGCGGGGAGTCGATCGGCTACGCGGCGAGTGTGCCGTACCGCCCGAGGGAGGCCTACGGACCGTCCGTCGAGACCAGCGTGTACGTCTCGCCCACACATCTCGGGCGCGGGGTCGGGTCCGCGCTCTGCGGAGCGCTGCTGTCCGAGCTCGAACGCGAGGACGTCCACCGCGCGTACGCGGGGATCGCGATGCCCAACCCGGCGTCGGTGCGCCTCCACGAGCGGTGCGGGTTCCGCCGGGCCGGCTACTTCACCGAGCAGGGGCGCAAGTTCGGGCGATACTGGGACGTGGCGTGGTTCGAACGGGGCTTCCCGGAGGTGGCGCCCGCGACCTCCGGGTGAGAGGTTGGAGGCGTGGCCGACGAACTCGAAGCACGGATCGACGAGCTCTACGGGCTCCCGCTCGAGCGCTTCACGGCCGAACGCGACGCGCTGGCGAAGGAGCTCGCGAGCGCCGGCGATCGCGACGGCGCCGCGCGCGTCAAGGCGCTCCGCAAGCCGGTCGTCGCGGCCTGGGCGGTGAACCTGCTCGCCCGGGAGGACCCGGACCGCGTCAAGGAGCTGATCGAGCTGGGTGGCACGCTGCGTTCGGCGCATCGACGAGCGGTGTCGGGCGGCGACGTCGAACCGTTCCGGGTGGCGACCGAGGAACGCCGCCAGATGGTCCGAACGCTCACGCGTGCGGCCGAAGCGATCGTCGAGCGCGACGGCGGTGCGCCCGGGGCGGCAACGGATGCGATCGCCGGGACCCTGGAGGCGGCGACGGTCGACGAGGAGACCGGCGAGCTCCTCCGGTCGGGCCGGCTCACCAAGCCTGTTCGCCCGCCCGCGACCTTCGCCGGCGCCGGACTCCGGGTGCTCGAGGGAGGGCCCTCGCCGTCCCGGCGGCCCGAACCGGAGGAGACCCCCAAGCCGAAGCCGGACCGCCCAAAGCTGGAGCGCGAGCTCTCGGCCGCCGAGACGCGCGAGCGCAAGGCCGAGGCCGCCGTCGAGCGCGAACGCGCGACGATCCAGGACCTCGATCGCAAGCGCTCGGAGACCAAGGACCGGCTCCGAGCCGCCGAGGCCGAGCTCCGCGGCGTCTCCCTCGAGCGCAAGCGTCTCGCGTCCGCGTTGGACAAGCTCGGGGACCGCTGACGGACGAACGAGCGCTCGCCTCGCCGATCGGGCGGGGTCCGTTCGGTAGCATCTGCTGACCATGCGCCGCTACGACGCGTCCGAGATCGAACCGAAGTGGGTCGAACGCTGGGAGGCCGAAGGCCTCTACCGAGCCTCCGAAGATCCAGCCGACCCGCGCCCCCGCTACTACGCGCTTGACATGTTCTCCTACCCCTCGGGCGACCTCCACATGGGCCACGCCGAGGCGTTCAGCGGCGGCGACGCCGTGGCGCGGTTCGCCGCGATGCGTGGGCACAACGTGCTCCACCCGATCGGGTGGGACGCGTTCGGGCTCCCGGCCGAGAACGCCGCGATCAAGCGCGGGATCCATCCGAAGGAATGGACGTACGCGAACATCGACCAGCAAGCACGATCGTTCCGCCGGATGGGGATGTCGTTCGACTGGACCCGCCGGCTCAACACCTCCGACCCCGAGTACTACCGGTGGACGCAGTGGCTGTTCCTCCGCCTCTTCGAACGCGGTCTCGCGTACCGGAAGAACGCGCCGGTCAACTGGTGTCCCAAGGACGCGACGGTCCTGGCCAACGAGCAGGTGATCAACGGCGCCTGCGAGCGGTGCGGCACGCCGGTCGTGCGCAGGGACCTCACCCAGTGGTTCTTCAAGATCACCGACTACGCGCAGCGGCTACTCGACGACATGGAGTCGCTCGACTGGCCTGAGCGCGTGATGACGATGCAGCGCAACTGGATCGGGCGCTCGGAAGGCGCGAGCGTCACGTTCGAGATCGCCGAGACCGGCGACGCCGTCGAGGTGTTCACGACCCGCCCAGACACGCTTTGGGGGGTCACGTTCTTCGTCTTCGCGCTCGAGCATCCGCTCGTGCCCAAGCTCGCCGAGGCCGGCGGCACCGAGAGCGACGCCGGGGCGATGCTCGAGGCCCTGCGGACGATGCCGCTGGTCACCCGCGAGCAGGCGGACAGCCGCGAGGGCATCCGCCTGGGTGTCCACGCGGTGAACCCGGTCAACGGCGAGAAGGTCCCCGTCTTCGTCGCGCCATACGTGCTGATGGGGTACGGCACCGGCGCGGTGATGGGGGTGCCGGCGCACGACCAGCGCGACTTCGAGTTCGCGCGCGCCCACGACGTGCCGATCCGCGTGGTGGTCCAGCCCGAGGGCGAGCAGCGTGATCCCGCGACGATGACCGAGGCGTACGACCACGACGGCGTGATGGTGAACTCGGGACCCTTCGACGGCGTGCGCTCGCCCGAGTCGATCGAGCGGGTCACGGCTTGGCTCGAGGAGCAGGGCAAGGGACGCCCCGCGGTCACGTACCGGCTCCGCGACTGGCTGATCAGCCGCCAGCGGTACTGGGGGGCCCCGATCCCCATCGTGCACTGCCCCGAGCACGGGGAGGTGGCGGTCCCCGACGATCAGCTCCCGGTGCTGCTCCCCGACGACGTGGACTTCCGGCCCGGAGGCGAGTCGCCGCTCGCGCGCCACCAGGGGTTCGTGAACACCGTCTGTCCGATCTGCGGGAAGCCGGCCAAGCGCGACACCGACACGATGGACACGTTCGTCGATTCCGCTTGGTACTACTACCGCTACTGCTCGCCGAAGGAGGAGACGCGGCCGTTCGACCCGGTCGAAGTCGATCGGTGGATGCCCGTCGACCAGTACATCGGGGGTGTCGAGCACGCGATCCTCCACCTGCTGTACTGCCGGTTCTTCACGAAGGTGATGTTCGACATGGGGATGGTCGGGTTCACCGAGCCGATGCTGCGGCTGATGAACCAGGGGCAGGTGATCTTCGGTGGCGCGTCGATGAGCAAGTCGAAGGGCAACGTCGTCGAGCCGATGCCGCTGGTCGAACGTTGGGGGGCGGACACGATGCGTCTGAACATCCTCTTCGCCGGGCCGTTCGAGGACGACATCGACTGGAAGCTGATCGCGCCGGAACCCGACCGGCGACCGGGCGTGACGACGTGGCTCGGCCGCGTTTTCGCGGCCGTCGGTGACGCGTGCGAACGCGACGCTCCGGACCCCGAGCCGCTTCGGCGCCTGACCCACCGCACGATCCGAGCGGTGACCGACGACATGGAGCGGTTCCGGTTCAACGTTGCGATCAGCAAGCTGCAGGTGCTGACGAACGGGATGCGTTCGGCGCTCGAGGCGGGCGACGGTGCTCGAGAGGCGGCCTCGGCGCTCACCCAGCTACTGGCGCCGCTGGCCCCGTTCGCCGCGGAAGAGCTCTGGCGCGAGGTGCTCGGCAACGGTTCGAGCGTGCACACCTCGGCCTGGCCCACGTTCGACGACGCGCTCGCGAGGCAGGAGCGCGTCACGCTCGTCGTCCAGGTGGACGGGAAGGTCCGCGACCGGATCGAGGTCGACTCGGACGCCGGAGAGGAGGCCTGTCGTGAGCTGGCGCTCGCGTCGGGCAAGGCGCTGCACGCGCTCGACGGCCGCGAGATCGCCAAGGTGATCGTCCGCGCTCCGCGCCTGGTGAACCTGGTGACGGCCCGCTAGGCACCTCGCGGGCTCAACATCGGCGCGAGCGGGCCCGATACACAGGGCGAGGCCGGAGCCGGCCTGTTTCCGCCTGACGAGGGACACCGATGAGCGCGACGGCTTCTCGATCGCCCGTTCCCGACGTACCGGCCGGATCCGGCTCATCCCTGTCGGTCCTGCGGACCAAGCAGATGATCGCCCTGCTGCGGATCTGCGCTCTCGCCGTGGTCATGGTCGTGTCCCTGAGCTCGACGAGCATCCGGGAGGACGCCGGATCGGAGGCGCCGGCCATCCTGATCCTCGGACTGGTCTACGCGCTCGCCTGCCTGCTCCTGTCGACGCGCGGTGAGGCTTCGTCGCCGTGGAGCCGGACGGCGACCGTGGCGATCGACGTCGGCCTGATCGCTGCCTGGATCCAGGCCACGGGCGGGGGCCGGAGCGAGTTCTGGACCCTGTACCTGATCGTGATCGTGGCGGTGGCGCTCCGGTTCGGGATCATCGAGACGGTGGGCGTGGCCGTCGGGCTCGGGATCCTGCAGACGACGATGCTCGTTCGGAGCGACATCCTGTGGACGTCTCGGCTCTACCGGCCGACGCTCCTGCTGGTCGCGGGGTTCGCGGTCGGAATGCTCTCGCTCCAGCGCACGGACCAGCGCCAGAAGCGATCCGAGATGGAGGCGATCGCGGAATCCTGGGCTCGTCAGCTCGGTAGGGAACGCGCCGAGGTGGAGCGCCTGCGCAAGGTGGATCTCGCGCGGACCGAGTTCGTCGGCGTCGCCGCTCACGAGCTCAGGACCCCGCTCGCGGCGATCCTCGGTGTGCTGAGCACCCTCAAGAAGCACGGTGCGGTGCTCGACGACGGCGTCCGCGTCGAGCTGATCGACGCGGCGGAGGCGCAGGCCGAACGTCTCACCCGGCTCGTCGAGGACCTGCTCACCGTCTCGCGGATCCAGGACGGCGTCCTGCGCCTGTCGATGGCGCCCGTGGACCCTCGCGACCTGATCGCCGACGCGGCGGGCGCCTCCAGCACCGCCGAGCGGCTGCAGCTCGAGATCGACATGCCCGAACGCGTGGTGTGCGACGCGGACGCGACGGTTCGGGTGCTCACGAACCTGCTCGACAACGCCAGGAAGTACTCGCCCGAAGGGGCGCCGATCGTGGTCGCCGTCTCGAACGACGGACGGCGCGTGTGGTTCGCGGTTCGAGACGCGGGTCGCGGGGTGGCAGAGGCCGATCGCCGGGCGATCTTCGAACGCTTCGGCCGGGCCGACGACTCGAGTGCGCCGGGTGCGGGGCTCGGTCTCTACATCTCGCGAGGGCTGGTTCGAGCCCATGGTGGTGAGCTCGAGGTGGGCGATGCCCTCGAGGGCGGCGCCCGGTTCACCTTCTGGTTGCCGGTGCTGGCCCCCGGCGAGCACGAGGTGACCGTCGCAGGGTCGGACGCCCGCGCGGAGGGCGCTCCGGATATCGAGGCGCTCGGCCTCGATGTGAACCACGTCACGGTTCCGACGGGTCGTCCGCGCTAGCGTTCGGATCCGACCTCCCCCGTCTGTGGGGGATGCATGTCCGAAGGCTCCATCCGCGAACGACTCTCGGCGCTCTCGCGCGGCGAGCTCGTCGGCCTCGTTGCCCTGCTGGCGGTCACCCTCGGGGGAGCCGGGCTGTGGTACGTGCGTTCGCTCCCTCGGCCCGTGGAGGTTGCAGCCATGCCGAGCGGTGGGGGCCCGGCCCTCGCCGCATCCGCGAGCCCGTCGCCGGAGGTCCCGATCCTCGTGGACGTCGCGGGCTGGGTTCGCGATCCCGGCGTCTACGAGTTCGCAGAGGGTGCGCGGGTCGTCGACGCGATCGATGCGGCGGGTGGCGCGCGCCCTGGGGCCGTCCTCCAGGCGCTGAACCTCGCCGCGCTGCTGGTGGACGGCAGCCAGATCCTGGTCCCGCGCGAAGGCGAGGAGGCCGTGGCGCACCCGGTGGGCGGTGGAGCGGTCGCGGGCGGCCTGATCAACGTCAACACCGCGAGCACCACCGAACTCGAGGAACTGCCGGGCGTCGGCGAGGTCATCGCCCAAGCCATCGTCGACCACCGCACGGAGAACGGACCGTTCAAGTCGGTGGACCAGCTGCTCGACGTGAGTGGGATCGGCGACGCGACGCTCGAGAGTATCCGGGAGCTCGTCACGGTGTGAGCGCCTGGATCACGCCGGCGCTCGCGGCCGTGTTCTGGGCCGGCCTGCTGCTCCAGCCGCTGGTCGGCCGGTTCGCCGATCCGTGGGTGTGGCTCTCGGGCGGCGGGGCCCTGTTGCTGGTGGCGGTGGCGATCGCCCCCGAGCGTCGGGTAGAGGGGGGGTCGCTCGAGCGGGCGGGGCTGATCGCGCCCGCTGCTCCCGATCCGCGAACCGCGGTGGCGCCGCCGCCCACGCGCGCACGCCGGCCGGCCTGGCTCTGCCTGCTGGCCGCCCTGGTCGGGACGCTGCTGCTCGCGGTCGGCTGGGGGAGCGTGCACGAGCACCGCGTCCGGGACGCGCTGGTCGCGCGCATCTCGGGTTCGGTCACCGTCGAGGGGTCGCTCCGTGTCGACCCCTCGACCGAGCGCGATCGCTGGTCGGCGGTGCTCGACGTCCGCTCGGTCCGATGGGACGAGGGCGCGGCGAGCGTTCGCGAAACCGTCTGGTTATCGGGTCGCGACGAGGCACCCCAAGCCGTCCGTGGAGACCGCGTCCGGGTCTCCGGGTCCGTGCGGCCGGTCGACGACGGAGGCTTCGCCCTGTTCCTGCTCCGCCGTGGCATCTCCGCGGAGCTCGAGGTCGACGAGGTCGAGCGGCTCGGCCCCGCGGCCTTCGCGCCGGTTCGATGGGCCCAGTCGTTCCGCTCGGTCGTCGGCCGCTCGATCGGGTCATCCCTGCCTCCCCGCGAAGCCGGCCTGCTGATGGGGCTCGCGCTCGGGGACGACTCGAGGCTCGACCCCGTCCTCGAACGCGATTTCCGCGCGACCGGCCTCTCGCACCTGCTCGTGGTCTCGGGTGGCAACGTCGCGATGGTGCTGGCGCCGATCGTGGCGCTCGGGGCGGCGCTGCGGCTGTCGCGTTGGCCGCGGTTCGCCCTCGGGCTGGGGACGGTCGCGTTCTTCGTGGTGCTCACCGGCGCCGAGCCGTCGGTGATGCGAGCCGGGGTGATGGCAGGGCTCGCGCTGACCGGCATCCTGCTCGGGCGGCGGAGGAGCACGGGGTCGATCCTGGCCGGTGCCGTCCTCGTGCTGCTCGTGATGGATCCGGCGCTCGTCTGGTCGGTCGGCTTCCAGCTCTCGGTCGCCGCCACGGCGAGCATGGTCGCGCTTGCCACGCCGATCTCCGAACGGCTGCGGTTCCTGCCGGGACCGCTCGCGCTCGCGACCGCCGCCACGCTCTCGGCACAGATCGGCGTGACACCCTTGCTCCTCTTCTACTTCCACGAGGTACCGATCTCGACCGTCGCCGCCAACGTGCTCGCATTCCCCGCGGTGGCGCCCGCGCTGCTCCTCGGTCTGGTCGGGGCGATGATCGGCATCGTCCTCCCGCCGCTTGGGGACCTCGTGTCCCTGTTCGCGCTGGTGCCGATGCGCTACCTCGAGGCCGTGGCCGACCGGCTCGCGAGGGCGCCGATCCCGTGGATCACGGGGGGTGGCGCCCTCACCCTGGTGCTCGGTCTCGCGGTCGCGGCGCTCCTTCTCTGGTGGTTGCGGACCGGGCGGCGCCCGCCCAGGACGGCGCTCATCGCGGTCCTCGCGCTCGCGCCGCTCCTCGTCTGGACGAACGCGATCTCGGCCGGGCCGCCGAGCGCGCTCACCGTACGGTTCTTCGACGTTGGCCAGGGTGACTCGGCGCTGCTCACCTCGCCGGGGGGCGTCGCGATCTTGGTGGACGGCGGCCCCGAACCCGCTCAGGTGGCGACCGAGCTCGTGGCGCTCGGCGTCAAGCGCCTCGACCTCGTCGTCGCCAGCCACCCGCACGCGGATCACGTCGTCGGGCTCCCCACGGTGCTCGCGCGCGTGCCCGTCGGCCTGCTGCTCGAGCCCGGCTGTCGCGACGACTCGCCGGACGGGGCCGCCCTCGAGGAAGCCGCGACGTCCGAGCACGTCGAGGTCCGACGTCCGCGAGCCGGGGACGTCCTGTGGGTGGGCGACGTCCGCCTCGAGATCCTGTCGCCCGATCGGTGCTGGACGGGGACCGAGTCGGACACCAATAACGACGCGATCGTCGTTCGCGCGAGCGTGGGGGAGGACTCGGTGCTGTTCGCGACCGAGCCCGAGGAGCCGGCGCAGCAGGTGCTGCTCGACGAGGACGTGGATCTGCGTGCCGACGTGCTGAAGGTGCCGCACCACGGCGCCGCGACGTCGATCGAGCCGTTCTTCGAGGCCGTAGACGCGGAGGTCGCCGTGGTGAGCGTGGGGCCGAACACCTACGGCCACCCGGTGCCCGAGGTGCTCGGATGGATCCGCTCGACCGGCGCCCGGGTGCTCCGAACCGATCTCGCGGGGACGGTGACGATCACGTTCGACGCTCGGGGGGTCCTTGTAGAGTCCGCCGGGTGAGCCTCTCCAAGACGACCGCTCCAACCGTCTTCCTCTTATGGGGTGAGGACGGCTTCCTGCTCCGGGAGGCCGCGCTCGAGCTCCTGGGCGATCTGCGGCCGGTGGAGGTCGACGGAGGACTCTGGCAGGGTGGCGAGACCGCGGACCTCGCGACCCCCTCGCTGTTCGGCGAGCGCCGGGCGCTCTTGGTCTCCGACGCGAAGGCATTGCCCGAGGACGGCGTTCGCGAGATCGCGCGGTACCTCGAAGCCCCGGATCCCGAGGCACCGCTGGTCTTGGTCGCGGTCGTGGGCGAGCGGGCAAAGGTCCCCGCGGCGCTCGCGAAGCTCGTCAAGGGCGTCGGCACGGTGACCGAAGTCAAGCTCGTGCGCAAGGAGCTGCCGGGTTGGTTGCTCCAACGCGCGCGCGCCAGGCGGCTCGACCTCGCGCCGGACGGTGCCGCCGCGCTCGTCGACACGCTCGGTGAGGATCCAGGAGCGCTCGATCGTGCGCTGGACCAGCTCGCCACGGCCTTCGCGGGCGAACGGGTCACCCGGGAGATCGTCGCGCGCCAGTTCCGGGGGCTCGGCGAGCAGCACGTCTGGGACCTGTGCGACAAGGCGTTCTCGCGCGACCTCGCCGGCGCGATGCGTTCGCTTCGGACGCTCCTCGAGGCTGGGGAGGCGGGTCTGATGCTCCTCGGCGCGATCACGTCGCGTCTGCGGGACCTGATCCGCGTCAAGGCGTTGCCCGAGCGGCTCGCGCCTGCCGAGGCCGCCAGACAGGCGGGGCTCCGGTTCGACTGGCAGGTGCGTCGTTACCGCGAGCAGGCCAAGCGGTTCTCGACGGACGAGCTCGCCCGCCTGCACGAGCGGGTGGCCTGGGCCGACCGGGCATTGAAATCCGGAGCGACCGACGACGTGGTCCTTCCGATGCTCGTCGCGGCGATCGCGGGCGAACCCGCGGCGCTGCCGGTGTAGGTCCTACTCGACGGCGGCCGAGCGGTTGGCGGCCTTGGCCAGTCGCGACTTGTGACGGGCGGCCGCGCGCTTGTGCAGCATGCCCTTGGACGCGGCCTTGTCGTAGGCGCGCGATGCTTCACCCACGGCAGCGGTCGCGGCCTCGGCGTCGCCGGTCTCGGCCACGGTGGTCACCTTCTTGGTTGCCGTCTTGAGCGAGGAGCGGACGCCCAGGTTGCGCTTGCGCCGCTTCTCGTTCTGACGGTTCCGCTTGATCTGCGACTTGATGTACGCCATGGACGGTCGAGTGTAGCAGCGGGTCCAGGCACGCCCGAGCGTGTCGCACGGGTCGGCGCCCGTACGATAGGCGCGCCGTGACCGAGCCCACCCACATCCGGAACTTCTGCATCATCGCGCACATCGACCACGGCAAGTCGACGCTGGCCGACCGGCTGCTCGAGCTCACCCACACGGTCGCGGACCGCGACATGCGCGAGCAGTACCTCGACAAGATGGACCTCGAACGCGAGCGGGGCATCACGATCAAGGCCCAGGCGGTCCGCCTGGCGTACCGGTTCGAGGGGTCCGATCTCGAGCTGAACCTGATCGACACGCCCGGTCACGTCGATTTCACGTATGAGGTATCGCGTTCCCTGGAGGCGTGCGAGGGAGCGGTGCTCCTGGTCGACGCCGCACAGGGGATCGAGGCCCAAACGCTGGCGAACTTCCACCTCGCGCGCGACGCCGGTCTGGTCATCGTGCCCGTGCTCAACAAGATCGACCTGCCGCAGGCCGACGTCGAGGAGACCCGCCGCGAGCTCGCCGAGGTCGTGGGGTGCCCACCCGAGGAGGTCCTGGCGGTCAGCGCCAAGACCGGCGAGGGCGTCACGCAGCTGATCGACGAGGTGGTCCGTCGCGTTCCGCCCCCGACGGGCGAACGCGACCGGCCGCTCCGAGCGCTGATCTTCGACTCGTCGTTCGACCCGTACCGAGGCGTGATTGCCTACCTCCGGGTGAAGGAGGGCGTGCTGCCTTCGCGCTCCAAGGTGCGGTTCATGGCGAGTGAGCTCGACTCGGAGGCCGAGGAGGCGGGGGTCTTCGCGCCCGAGGCGACGCCCGTGCCGAAGCTCGAGGCCGGCGAGGTCGGCTACCTCGTGACCGGGCTGAAGGACGTCCACCAGGTCAAGGTCGGCGACACGGTCACGCTGTCCGGCAAGCAGGGAGCGCGCGAAGCGTTGCCCGGCTACCGGGAGCCCAGGCCGATGGTGTGGAGCGGCCTGTTCCCGGCGGAGGGCGGCGACTACTCCGAGCTCCGGGAGGCGCTCGACCGGCTGAAGCTGAACGACGCGGCCCTCGCGTACGAGCCCGAGACCTCGCGGGCGCTCGGCTTCGGGTTCCGCTGCGGGTTCCTCGGGCTGCTGCACATGGACATCGTCAAGGAACGGCTCGAGCGCGAGTTCGGCCTCGAGCTGATCGCGACGGCGCCCAACGTGGAGTTCCACGTGGTCAGGGGTGACGAGACGATCGTCGTGCACAACCCGAGCGAGATGCCGCAACCGGGAACCTACGACCACGTCGAGGAGCCCGTGGTGCGGGCCACGATCATCACGCCGAGCGACTACCTCGGCCCCGTGCTCGAGCTCTGTCAGGCGCGCCGCGGCGAGCTCAGCGACATGAAGTACCTGTCGCCCGAACGCGCCGAGGTCCACTACAAGCTGCCGCTCGCCGAGATCATCTTCGACTTCTTCGACCAGCTGAAGTCCAAGACCCGCGGGTACGCGTCGCTGGATTACGATCCGATCGGCTACGAGATCGCCGACCTCGTCCGCGTGGACGTGCTGCTGCACGGCGAACCCGTCGACGCGTTCTCGAGCGTGGTACACCGCGAGAAGGCCGCCCAGTACGGGCGCCAGATGGTCGAACGCCTACGCGAGCTGATCCCGCGGCAGCTGTTCGACGTCGCGATCCAGGCGTCGATCGGCTCGCGCATCGTCGCGCGCGAGACCGTGAAGGCCAAGCGCAAGGACGTGCTTGCCAAGTGCTACGGCGGCGACATCACGCGCAAGCGCAAGCTCCTCGAGCAACAGAAGAAGGGGAAGGAGCGCATGCGCCGGGTCGGCCGGGTCGATGTGCCACAGGAGGCATTCATCGCCGCGCTCCGCGTCGACCAGCGAGCGGAGGCGAAGAAGTGAGCGCCATGGAACGAGCAGGCATCTACGTCCACGTGCCGTTCTGCCTCACGAGGTGCGGCTACTGCGACTTCAACGCGTACGCCGGGCTCGACCACCTCGCGTCGCCATACGTGAGCGCGCTGCTACGCGAGGCCGAGCTGGCGGCGCCCGGCTGGTCGGGGGACGAGATCGTTAGCGTGTTCCTCGGCGGGGGCACCCCGACCACGCTCGAGGTCGCCGACCTGAAGGCGCTCCTCGCCCGCCTGCGACAGGGCTACTCGGTCGCGCCGGACGCCGAGGTCACGATCGAGGCCAACCCCGACACGGTGGATCGGCTCAAGTTCGAAGGTCTGCTCGAGGCGGGCTTCACGCGGCTGTCGATGGGCGCGCAGTCGTTCGACCCCGCGGTGCTGGCCTCGCTGGAACGCCTGCACGACCCTGCGTCGGTCCGGCGCGCGACGCGGGATGCGCGAGCGGCCGGGTACACGAACGTGAGCCTCGACCTGATCTACGGCGCCGACGGTGAGCGCCTCGAGTCCTGGGAGCGCACGCTGCGCGAGACCGTCGACCTCGCTCCCGAGCACGTGAGCGCGTACGCGCTCACGATCGAACCCTCGACGCCGCTTGGACGGAAGGTGCAGCACGGCGCCCTGCCCGCGCCCGACCCGGACCTGCAGGCGGACATGTTCGAGCTCGCGTGCGAGCTCCTCGGCGATGCCGGCTATCAGCACTACGAGGTCTCGAACTGGGCGAAGCCCGGCTTCGCGTGCGTCCACAACCTCGGGTACTGGGAAAGGCGTCCGTACCTCGGTCTCGGAGCGGGCGCGCATTC
>Ga0209859_1000190_pt1 | contig 14476 bp, 14 predicted proteins | sample GWRWS3_50_60_FD_187241 | JGI IMG/M metagenome (GOLD analysis project Ga0209859, IMG submission 187241) | Riverbed sediment microbial communities from areas with vegetation nearby in Columbia River, Washington, USA - GW-RW S3_50_60 (SPAdes)... | ecosystem: Environmental > Aquatic > Freshwater >... | reverse complement strand
GAACGAGCCCTCCGTGGTCGCGATCAACACGTTGACCGGCGCGGTGCTGGCCGTGGGCAACGAGGCCAAGCGGATGATCGGGCGGACGCCCTCCCATATCCAGGCGGTGCGCCCGTTGAAGGACGGCGTGATCGCCGACTTCGACATCACCGAGAAGATGCTGCGCTATTTCATCCAGCGCGTGCACAAGCGGCGTCTGCTCGCCAAGCCGCGGGTCGTGGTCTGCGTCCCGTCCGGCATCACCGGCGTCGAGCAGCGCGCGGTGGAAGAGGCGACGATCGCCGCCGGCGCCCGTCGCGCCTACATCATCGAAGAGCCGATGGCGGCGGCGATCGGGGCCGGGCTGCCGATCCACGAGCCGGCGGGCAACATGATCGTCGACATCGGTGGCGGAACGACGGAGGTCGCCGTGATCTCGCTCGGCGGCATCGTCACGTCGTCGTCGCTGCGGATCGGCGGCGACGAGCTGGACGAGGCGATCATCAACCACGTGAAGAAGGAGTACTCCCTGTTGCTCGGTGAGCGGACGGCCGAGGCGATCAAGCTCGCGATCGCGGCCGTCTACCCGATGCAGGAGGACCTCGTGGCCGAGATCCCGGGACGCGACCTGGTCTCCGGGCTCCCCAAGACCCTTCAGATCACCGACGGTGAGATCCGAGCGGCCATCGAGGAGCCGGTCGGGGCGATCATCGACTCGATCAAGGCGACCCTGGACCGAACGCCCCCGGAGCTCGCCGGCGACATCATGCACAAGGGCATCACGCTCACCGGCGGCGGCGCCTTGTTGCGGGGGATCGACAAGCGTCTCCGGCACGAGACCGGCATGCCCGTCTACATCGCCGACAGCCCGCTCTCCTCGGTTGCGATCGGGTCCGGCAAGTGCCTCGAGGAGTTCGAGATCCTCCAGCGGGTCCTGGTGAGCCCGTCCAGGAGGTAGGTCCGCCGTGGCCCTGCGCAGCCGAGCGCGCAGCACTCGCGTGCTCGTGGTCGCCCTGGTCTCGATCTCATTGGTAACCATCACCGTCGACTACCGCGAAGGCACCGACGGGCCCCTGGCGTCGCTCGGCGACGGCGCGCTCGCCGTCGTCAGCCCGCTCCAGGAAGCGGTGTCCAAGGTCACGCATCCGATCGGGAACTTCTTCTCGACGCTGTTCCGACTCCCATCGATCCGTCGCGACCGCGACGTCCTGCGCCAGCGCGTTGACACGCTCGAGACCCAGCTCGCCGAAGGGCGAGCGGATCAGGCCAGGCTGGCCGAGCTCGAGGCGCTCATCGGCGTGCAAGAGAGCCTGGGCATCCGCATCGAGACGACCGGGGCCCAGGTGATCGCGAACGGCGTCTCGAACTTCGAGTGGACGATCACGATCGACAAGGGCTCCAGCGACGGCATCCACGAGAGCATGCCCGTGGTCGCGAGCGCCGGGCTCGTCGGGCACGTGGTCAACGTCGGGACGAGCTCGTCGGTCGTGCAGCTGATCATCGACCCCGACTCCTCCGTCGCGGGACGGCTCGACGTCTCCCGCCAGACCGGGCTGCTCTCGGGCGAGGGGCCGGCCGACCTGCAGATGAGCCTGGTCGAACCGACGGTCGAGGTCGCGCCGGACGAGCACGTCGTCACGGCCGGGTACCGGATCGCGGGTGTCGCCGAGAGTCTCTACCCGCCGAACGTCCTGATCGGCACGGTCTCGCGGGTCCTGGACGAGGACTCGGCCACGGAGAAGTTCCTGACCGTGCGGCCGGCGGTGGACTTCTCCTCGCTCTCCCTCGTGCTCGTGGTGCTGTCCCGTGACACGCGAGGGTAGGGTCGTCATCCGTGCGTCGCGCGCTCCTTCTCTCGGCGGTGATCCTGACCGCGTTGATCCTGCAGACCACGGTCTTCTCCGAGGTCAACCTGCTGGGCGCCAAGCCCGAGCTGATGTACCTGCTCACGATCTGCTTCGCGATCTTGGAGGGACCGTCGTCCGGAGCGATCACCGGGTTCGCCGGGGGGATGGCCCAGGACTTCCTGCTCGACGCGCCCAAGGGCATCACGGCGCTCACGCTCACGCTCCTCGGCTACGCGACGGGGATGGCGCGGCAGTACATCGTGACCCCTTCGCCCGTGCTGCCGGTGCTCCTGGTCGGGGGTGGCACGTTCGCGGGTGTCGTGTTCTACGGGATCGTGTCGTTCCTGCTCGGCGAGCTGAGCATCGGATGGCTCTACCTGTTCCGCGTGGCGCTGCTCTCCGGTCTGTACAACGCGATCTTGACCCCGCTCGTTTTCCCGTTGCTCCGCCGCGCGGCCGAGGGCTCGCGCTCACGGCGCGTGGCCCGCTGGTGAGGCAGCCGTGAGGAGACCGTGACCGAACCCCGGATGGGCCTTCGCGTGAAGGTCCTGGCCACGCTGGTGCTGGTGATGTTCGCGACGCTCACGACGCGGCTCTGGTTCCTCCAGGTGCTCGCCGCCGAGCAGTACAAGGAGGAGGCGAAGGACAACGCGGTCCGCCTGATCGAGGTGCCCGCGCCGCGCGGCGTGATCAACGACGCGAACGGCGACCCGCTGGTCGACAACCGAGCGAGCGTCGTCATCACGATCAATCGTCAGGCGCTCGGCGACGAGACCGAGCGTGTGCTGTTCGACCTGTCCCAGCTCCTCGATGTCCCGGCCGATGAGCTCGGGTCGCGGCTGGACGACCCTCGCTACTACGTCTTCAGCCCGATCCCGGTCGCGATCGACGTGCCCAGGCGCATCGCGTACTACATCAAGGAGCACAAGACCGATTTCCCCGGCGTCGACGTCCTGCAGGTGCCCGTGCGCCAGTACCCGTCGGGGTCCGTGGGCGCGCACGTCCTCGGGTACCTCGGCCAGGTGTCCAAGGAGAAGCTCAAGGATCCCGGGTTCGCCGACTACGAGCCCGGCGACCTGGTCGGCGTGTCGGGGGTCGAGAGCTATTACGAGCGCGACCTGGCCGGAACGCAGGGGCTGGTCAAGTACCGGGTGAACTCGACCGGGCAGAACCTCGGCCGGATCGGAGAGCAGCCGCCCGTCGCGGGCAACGACGTCTGGCTGACGATCGACGCGCAGACCCAGGAGCTGACCGAGCAGTCGTTGCAGGCCGGCATCGAGCACGCCCGCACCCTCGTCGAATCCGAGAGCGGCTACCTGAAGGCCAACGCGGGGGCGGCGGTCGTTCTCGACCCTCAGACGGGCGCGATCGAGGCGATGGCGTCGTTCCCGTCGTTCGATGCGTCCGTGTTCACGCGGAGCATCTCCGAGAAAGAGTTCAAGAACCGGTTCGGCTGGGCGCGCGGGCGCCCGTTGCTGAACCGGGCGATCCAGGGCCAGTACCCGCCGGGCTCGACCTACAAGCCGTTCGTCGCCGCCTCCGCGCTCCAGCGCGAGATCGTGACGACCGGCCAGACGTACGGCTGCCCGCCCAGCTGGACCGCGCCGTTCGACGAGAGCGACCCCGACGCGATGCAGTACGTGTTCAACAACTGGACGACGGCGGACCTCGGCTACATGAACATCGCGACGGCGCTCGCGAAGTCGTGCGACACGATCTTCTACCCCATGGGCTACCGGTACTGGGACCTGTTCTACGTGAACGACGACGAGGCGGCGAACGACATCGTCTCGCACGAGCCGATGCAGCGCGACCTCGAGGCGTTCGGGTTCGGCTCCCAGACCCGGGTGGACCTCTCGTACGAGCAGGACGGGCGGGTTCCCGACGCTGAGTGGAAGCGAACGATCCACGAGGCGTATCCCGAGTCCTTCCCCGAAGGTGAATGGTTCCCCGGCGACTTCATCCTCATGACGATCGGACAGGGCGACACGCTCGTCACGCCGCTGCAGCTCGCCACCGCGTTCGGCGCGCTTCAGAACGACGGCAAGATCTGCGTGCCCCACGTCCTGGACCGGGTGGTCGCGCCGGACGAGACGCTCGTGCGCGAGTACCAGCAGAATTGCCGCCGACGCGTTCGGATCGACGAGCGTCACCTGCGGTACGTGCGCGACGCGCTCACCGGGACGGTGACGGGCGGCGGAACCGCCGGAGCTGCGTTCGCCGGGTTCCCGTTCGACGCCGTCTGGGTGGCCGGGAAGACCGGGACGGCCGAGGTCGACCCCAAGCAGGACTACTCGTGGTTCGCGGCGATGACGGCGGCCGGGGGACAGGAGCACGTCGTCGTTGCGCTGGTCGAGCAGGGGGGCCACGGCGCTACGACCGCTGCGCCGATCGTGCGTCACATCATCGAGGGGATCTACGGCCTTGAGTTCTCCCAGTTCACGGACGTCGAGGGGACCGACTGATGGACCTGGCCGCCGGCAAGCTGATGGTGCACGAGCGCCGCTCGATCCGCCACGTCGACCCGATCCTCGTCGCCGCCGCGATCGGGCTCGCGGTGATCGGCCTGTTCGCGATCTACTCGGCCACCCACCAGTCGCTCGCGGCCGTGGGCCTGGACCCGGGACGCTTCGTGAAGCGCCAGGTCACGTTTCTCGCGGTCGGAGCGATCGTGCTCATGCTCGCCCTGAGCTTCGACTATCGGCTGCTGAAGGTCTACGCCGGGATGATCTACGTGTCCTCGTTGGTGCTGCTCGTGCTCGTGCGGACGCCGCTCGGCACGAGCGTCAAGGGCGCGCAGCGGTGGTTCGAGCTGTTCGGCTTCCAGCTGGCCCCGTCCGAGATCGCGAAGCTCGCGCTGATCGCGATGCTCGCCGCGTTCCTCTCGGAGCTCCGAGGTGACCTCACCCTGCGGGACGTGTTCCGAACGGCCGGGCTCGCCGCGGTCCCCGCGTTCCTCGTGTTCCTCCAGCCCGACCTCGGCACGTCGATCGTGTTCGCGGCGATCCTCGTCGGGATGCTGGTCGTGGCGGGCGCCCGGGCTCGCTACCTCGGGGTGCTCGCGCTGACGGCGGTCGTACTGATCGTCGCGGGCTTCCAGGTGGGGTTGGTGCGCGAGTATCAGATCGAACGTCTCCGGGGCTTCCTTGATCCGGCCAGCGTGAGCGAGGACGCGCTCCACAACCGGGAGCAAGCCGAGATCGCGATCGGGTCCGGTGGGCTGACGGGGGTCGGGTACCTCCAGGGGTCGCAGACCAACCTCGACTTCGTCCCCGAGCAGCACACGGACTTCGTCTTCACCGTCGTCGGCGAGGAATTCGGGTTCGCGGGCGCGGCGACCCTGTTGGCGTTGTACGGCGTCCTGCTCTGGCGGGCCTTCCGGGTGGCGTTGCTCTCCAGGGACCCGTTCGGGACGTACCTGGCGGCGGGGATCGCATCGATGCTCGCGTTACAGATGTTCGTGAACGTCGGCATGAACATCGGCATCATGCCGATCACCGGCATCCCGCTGCCCTTCGTGTCCTACGGGGGGAGCTCGCTGTTGCTGAACCTCGCAGCGGTCGGTCTGCTGATCAACGTGCACATGCGCCGGTTCGCCTGAACGCGCGGGTCAGCTCGAGAGCGCGATCGTCCACAGGAACGTCGAACCGGCGGCGCCCGAGGATTCGATCACGACGTCGCCGCCCATCGCGCGAGCGGCGGTACGAGCGAGCGCCAGCCCCATTCCCGCTCCCTGGTGGATCCGAACGTTGAGCTCCTCAAGCTGTTCGAGCGGACCGAAGACGCGTTCGTGCTCGCGGGCGTCGATGCCCGGTCCCTCGTCGACGACGCGGACCTCGATCCCGTCCGAGCCGGCGCCGACCGTCACGACGACGTCCGTCTCCGGCGCCGAGAAGCGCAGCGCGTTGTCGACGAGCTCCTCCAGGATCCGGCCGGCGACGCCGCGGTTCAGGTTCGTGGGCGGCAGGTCTTCCGCCGTCGTGACGCGCACGCGTTGGTCCCGGGCGGCCACGTCCCGGGCGACCTCGCCGACGTCCACCCGTTCGGTCAACCCGGCGTCGATCGCGAGCTCGAAGCGCTCGACGAGCTGAGCGAGGTCCCGAGCCCGGGTGACGAGCCGAGCGAGGAGCTCGGCCTCCTGCTCCGGCGAAGCCTCCACCTTCGCCAGTGTCTGGGCGACGCCGAGGATCACCGTGACGGGCGTCCGGAGCTCGTGGGAGAGCCGGGCGACGAGCTGCTGCCGTCTCGTCGAACGCTCGACCAGCGCGTCCTGCGCGGCCTCCAGCTCCCCCGTACGCCGGCGCTCGCGTTCGAGCGCTGTGGTGAGCTCCTCGATCACGTGCGACGTCACTCCCGACGACAGGAGCGCCCCTCCCTGCGCGGCGCGGCTGACGGCGGTCAGGATCTCGTCGCCGTCGGAGTCCTTCAGGACGTACCCGGAGGCGCCGGCGACGAGCATCCCGCGGACGATCTCCTGGTCCTCGTGCCCCGAGAGCGCGACGACCCCCAGGTCGGGGAAATCCGCCTTCAACAGCCGGGTGGCCTCGATCCCGTCCATCGTCGGCATCCGGACGTCCATCAGCACGACGTCGGGTGCGAGCGAGCGAACAAGGCCGAGCGCCTCCACACCCGAGCCGGCCTCACCGACCACCTGGAGGTTCCCCGCCTCCAGCAGCGACAGGAGCGACTCACGGAAGCCGGCGTTGTCGTCGACGACGAGCACCCGGATCGGCCTGGTGTGACCAACCGGGCGGGGAAGGACCGCCGGTTCCATGAGCGGAAGTCTCGGGGGGGCGCGCGTCCGGCGCCATCCGGCGGGTGTGGGTTTCGCGGGGCACACGACCCGACACGGTGGGTAGGTCGAACGACCTAGTCAGCCTATGGGCCGGTCGATCAGGTTCGCACCGAGGTGGCGGCCGGCGGTTCGTGCGTCCGGTATCCTTGGTTCCAGGTTTGCCCGCCGGGTTGCGGCCATGGGGCCGCGAGGAACCGGCGAGGTAAGGAGAGGCGAGGCACCGGCCACGCCGGCCCCGGGTCCGAACCCGGAGGGCCGCGGCCGGATGAGCCCGCCGAGAACGGGGATTTCCGCGTGCGCAACGAAGCGCCGCAAGGGCAGGGGGACGACCTCCCCACGTCCGTGCGCAGATCCGACGAGGCGAGGCCGTCCGGCCCGCCCGTCCCCACCCGGCGCCCGACCAGGCGTTCCGGCGCATCCGACGATCCCCGGCCCTCGGCGAACGCTGCCATCGCCCCTCCCGACGCGAAGGGAGCGACGATGAACGACGAGAAGGGTTCCACGACCTCCGGGACGGAGGTGGTCGAACCGACGGAGCCGACTATGGCCTCCGAGGGGGGTAGCTCGGCACCTCCGGGCTCGGGCGCGCGCCGCAGGCGCCGGCGGGGTGGCCGAGGCCGAGGCGGGCGCGGCGGATCGGGATCGGGCGCGGGCACGACCGACGGTGTTCGACCGCCCGAGGGCACTGCGGCGGGAGACGAGACAACCTCCACCACGACCGAGCAGCCCGAGATCGATCTGGACGCACAGCCCGGAGAGGTCGAGCGAAGCCCGGCGACCCCCCCGACCGGCGGAACAACGAGGAAACGGTCGCGAGGCGGCCGCGGTCGTGGCCGGTCCGGAAGCGGGACGTCCTCGACCGCACGTCCGAACGAGACCGACGTCGCCGCATCGGACGGGCCCGTCGCCGAGCCGGCGACCGAGACGGCCGACGGCCGGGTGGATGGCGCGGTCGAGGCAGAGGTGACCCCGCGAACGACCACGCGGCGACGCCGCTCGCGCGGCGGCCGTGGTCGCGGCAGGGCCAAGCCCGCCGGCGATGGTTCGGAGGCCGGCGAGGCCGGCGAGGCCGGCGCGGAGGCGGACGGGCAGGAGCCCGCCCGTCAGCGCTCGACGGGGGCCGCGTCGGGCAGGACGACGCCCAGAAGGAAGACCGAGCCATCGAAGAAGGCCGACCAACCGAGGAGTGGCAAGCCCGGACCCCAGAGGTCGGAGGAGAAGGCCGCCAAGCCCGCGAAGCAGGACGAGGCCGAGACCTCCGCGCCGACCCGGCTCCGGCGGCAGCGACAGGGCCGCACGACCGTACGTCGCCGGCGCGAGTCGATGCCGGTCGTGCCCCGGGTCACCGACAAGCTGATGGTGATCACCCAGCACGGCGAGCGCGATCAGATCGCGGTGCTCGAGGGGCGCGAGCTGGTGCAGCACTACGTGACCCGCGCGGGAGCGCGCTCGATGGTCGGCAACGTCTACCTCGGGCGTGTCCAGAACGTGCTACCCGGCATGGAGGCCGCGTTCGTCGACGTCGGCCGCGGGCGCAACGCGGTGCTCTACGCCGGCGAGGTCAACTGGTCGCCCGAGGATCTCGAAGGAGCGCCCCCGCGGATCGAGCACGTGCTGAAGAGCGGACAGTCGGTCCTCGTGCAGGTGACGAAGGACCCGATCGGGGGCAAGGGCGCTCGGCTCACGGCGCAGATCTCCCTCCCCGGCCGCTTCCTGGTCCTCGCGCCGAACTCCGACGTCTCCGGGATCAGCCGGCGGCTCCCCGACGCCGAACGCCGACGCCTGAAGCCGATCATCAAGAGCCTGAAGCCTGGTGCGCACGGCGTGATCGTGCGGACCGCGGCCGAGGGCGCCTCCGAGGAGGCGCTGGCCGACGATCTCCGGCGACTGCTGGAGGAGTGGGAGCAGATCGAGAAGCGCGCGAAGAAGGCCAAGGCGCCCGCCGTCCTGTACGAGGAGCCCGAGCTCACCGTTCGGGTTGTGCGGGACCTGTTCACGGACGAGGAGTACCGGGAGCTCGTCACCGACTCGCCGCGGATCTTCGGCTTGGTCACCGACTACCTCCGCGGCGTCGCGCCGGAGGTGCTCTCGAAGGTCCGACTGCACGATGGCCCACTGTCGGCGTTCGAGGAGTACCACATCGTGGAGCAGATCCATAAGGGCCTCGACCGCAAGGTTTGGCTGCCGTCGGGTGGCTACCTCGTGATCGACCGAACCGAGGCCATGACGGTCATCGACGTGAACACCGGGAAGTCCGTCGGCAAGTCCAACCTCGAGGAGACCGTGGTCAACACCAACCTCGAGGCCGCTCGCGAGGTGGCTCGCCAGCTGCGGCTACGAGACATCGGCGGCATGATCGTGATCGACTTCATCGACATGCTGCTCGAGCAGAACAAGAGCAAGGTGATCGATGCGATGAAGGAGTCGCTGGCCCAGGACAAGTCGCGCAGCCAGGTCTTCGACATCAGCCCGCTAGGGCTCCTCGAGGTGACGCGCAAGCGCGTGTCTGGTGGACTCTTGGAGGCGTTCTCGGAGACGTGCCCCACCTGCGAAGGTCGTGGCGTGATCATCACGTACGACGTCGATTGAGCAAGGAGCAACCGAAGCGCCCAGACCGAGGTGCCAGATTTAGGTAGGAGGACACGATGTACGCGGTCATCAAGGCCGGTGGGAAGCAGCACAAGGTGAAGGCCGGCGACGTCATCGAGGTCGAGCTGATGCACGGCGACGGCGATACGGTCACGTTCCAACCCCTGCTCGTGGTGGACGACGACGGCACGACCCACTACGGCAAGGAGGCCCAGCAAGCGGTCGTCACAGCCAAACTGCTCGGTGAGCAGAAAGGCGACAAGGTCCACGTCTTCAAGTACAAGAACAAGTCGGGCTACGCGCGCCGACAGGGACACCGCCAGCTGATGACGCTGGTCGAGATCGCCGACGTGAAGCTCGCGAGCGCTCCCAAACGCGCCGCCGCGAAGAAGCCCGCGAAGGACGAGCCGGCCGAGGGCGCGGACGCGGCCGAAGCCGCCGAGTAGCCCGAAACCGTCTGGTACGCTCGGACGCGCGATGGCACACAAGAAGGGCGGCGGTTCGTCCCGTAACGGGAGAGACTCCGAGTCCAAGCGGCTCGGGGTGAAGGTGTTCGGCGGTCAGGACGTGACCGCCGGATCGATCATCGTTCGCCAGCGGGGGACGAAGATCCACCCCGGCAAGGGCGTGGGCAAAGGCAGCGACGACACCCTGTTCGCCACGCAGCCCGGCGTCGTCTCGTACCACGAGTCGCGCGGCCGTCGCTACGCCTCGGTTCAGTCTCGATAGACAGCCCGAGCTCGGGCCGCCCCGACTCCCTCAGCTCTCCGCGGCTGGTTGGTCCGGCCCCGAAGTGGTGCGCGCCGCGGCTGTCCTCACCGCTCGAACCCACTCGTTGAGCGCGGCCTTCTTCTCGCGGTTCGTCGTCCCCAGGTACCCGACGTTGTCACGGCGCGCCTTGCGCTTTGGATTCCGAAACGCGGCCAGCCCGGACGGCCGCTCCACCGTGGTGCCGAGGATCGCGCTGAGCGGTGGCGGTTGCACGAAATAGAAGGCGGTTCGGCGCGGTCCGGAAGCGGTCGTTCGCTCCACCATCAGCACCGGAGAGCCCCGGAGACGGCGGACCTTCCCGATCTCCGAGACCGGGAGCCGCACCGCCGGGCGGGCGTCGTCGGCGGGCGTGAAGAGTAGGGCCTGGCCGGCGAGTTCGAGCGTGCCCTTGGTCTCGTCGGGCTGGACGTCCTTCCCGAGCTCGACGGCCCACACGGTCACGGCTCGCGGCACGACACCCATCATGCCGCGGACATGCGGCTTCGGCCACAATCTCTCCATGACCTTCGTCGACGAGCTGACCGTCTTCGCCCGATCGGGCCCCGGTGGGAACGGCTCGTCCTCGATCCTGCGCGAGCCGTACAACCCCCGCGGTGGTCCCGACGGCGGGGACGGCGGCAAGGGTGGCGACGTCGTCTTCGAGGTCTCCACCGGCGTCCGGGACCTCTCGGGGCTCGCCGATCAGCCGCACCTGCGAGCGGAGAGCGGCAGCGCGGGCGGCAAGCGGGGCAAGACCGGGGCCGAGGGCAAGGACCTCGTCATCCTCGTGCCGGACGGGACCCGCGTCGAGGACGAGCACGGCCTACTCGCCGACCTCGTCGGCTCGGGGATCCGGGCGGTCATCGCGCGCGGCGGGCGCGGCGGGCGGGGCAACGCCTCGCTCGCCACTTCCCGCGACCGCGTCCCGAGCGGCGCCGAGGCGGGGGAGCCCGGCGAGGACAAGCGGCTCTCCGTCGAGCTGCGGATCGTGGCCGACGTCGGGCTCGTCGGCTTGCCGAACGCCGGGAAGTCGACCCTGCTGGCAACGCTCACGGCCGCGCATCCGAAGATCGCCGACTACCCGTTCACGACGCTGTCGCCGAACCTCGGAGTGGCGGGCGAGGAGGAGCGGTTCGTCGTCGCGGACGTCCCCGGTCTGGTCGAGGGAGCGCACGAGGGCAAGGGCCTCGGCCACCGGTTCCTCCGTCACGTCAGCCGCTGCCGGGCGCTCGTGCTGGTGGTCGACCTGTCGTCCCCCGACCCGGCGGCCGATCTCGCGACGGTCCGCGCGGAGCTCGAGGCGTACGACCGGGGCATGGCGGCGCGTCCCAGCCTCGTGGTCGGGACGAAGCGCGATCTCGCCCCCGACGTCGATCCGCAGGCCGTGCTCGGGAGCGGCGCGATCGCGGTCTCGGCGGTCACGCGCGAGCGGCTCGACCGGTTGCGTGAGCGGCTCGCCGCGCTCGCTCGGGAGGCTTCGGCGATCGCGGAGGAGCGGAGCGCCTACGTCGTCCTTCGGCCCGCCCGACCGCGGTTCGTCGTCAAGCGCGAAGGCGAGCGCTTCCGGGTGATCGGCCGTGACGTCGAACGCTGGGTGTCCGAGACCGATCTCGAGGACTCCGTCAAGCTCGAGCGTCTCCAGCGACGGCTCGTGAAGGAGGGTGTGGAGCGCGAGCTCGCGTCGGCCGGGGCGCGCCGGGGCGACGAGGTCGTGATCGGCGACGTCGCGTTCGAGTTCATCCCGGAGGGAGGCTGAGGTGGGACGGCGTGAGGAGCTGCTCCGAGCCGAGGCCGAGGGCTGGGAGGAGCTGATCGCGCTCCTGGACGCGACGGCACCGGAGCTGCTCGAGCGGCCGGGGGTGAACGCGGAGGGCTGGGCCGTCCGGGACGTGATGTGGCACCTCGCGTTCTGGTGCTCGGACGCCGCTCGCGCGCTGGGTGAGATGGGCCAGGGCAGCTTCGCCCGGGATCGCGAACCCGACGGACCGGCGCAGGTCGACGCCGTCAACGATCGAGAGCTCGAGCGCTCTCGCGGGATGGAGCCGGACCAGGTCCGCTCCGAGCTCCACCGGGGACGCTCGGCGATGCTCGAGCGGTTCGGCGCGCTCGAGGTGCTCACCGCGGATGCCGACGAGTGGTTCGAAGAGAGCGGACCGCTGCACTACGCCGAGCACCTGCCCGAGCTCGAGGCCTGGATCCGCGCGCACCCGCGCTGAGCGCGACGCCGAGCCGATCGGAAATCCGCCGCGCCGCCGAGCTCGGCCGTAGGATGGCTCGCGTGGGACGACGCCTCGGGGTCATGGGCGGCACGTTCGACCCGATCCACTACGGCCACCTCGTGACGGCCGAGGAGGCCTGGGTGCAGTTCGGGCTGGACGCGGTCGTGTTCGTCCCGACGGGGCAGCCTTGGATGAAGCAGGGTCGAGAGGTCTCGCCCGCCGAGGACCGATACCTGATGACGGTGATCGCGACCGCGAGCAACCCGAGGTTCCGGGTCTCGCGCGTGGAGATCGACCGCGACGGGCCGACGTACACGGTCGACACGCTACGCACGCTCGGAACGGAGTATCCCGACGCCGAGCTCTACTTCATCACGGGCGCCGACGCGATGCTCGAGATCTTGGACTGGAAGGATCCCGAGGAGGTCCTGTCGAGCGCGCACTTCATCGCGGCGTCCCGTCCCGGGTACGACCTGACGCGGTTCGAAACGGCCGGTCCCGCGCGCGACGCGGGCGTCAGCATGATGAGCATCCCCGCGCTGGCGATCAGCTCGACCGACGTCCGCGAGCGGATCCACGACGGGCGTCCGATCCGCTACCTCGTTCCCGAGGGTGTGAAGAGCTACATCGAGAAAGCGGCGCTCTACCGGTGACACGGCGGCTGACGCTGCTGGTACTCGTCGCGTTCCTCGCGACCGCAGGTACCGGGGCGCTCCTGGTCGCGCGCGAACGGGCCCGCATCGAGCCGGCGACCACCGCTCCCGCACCGTCTGGGCTCGCGCTGATCGTCGTGGCAACGGAGCACGGCCCGCTGCCGGCGGTGGTTGGCACCACCGGGTTCGGGACGACGGGTGCGCTCGTCATCTCGCCGGGAACCTTGCTGGTCGTCCCGGGCCAGGGAGAGTCGACGGTCGGGGACGCACTGGAACTGCCTCCCCGTCAGGCAGCGACGGCGGTCGGCAACCTGTTGGGGGTGTGGATCGAGGACCATGCGACGATCGACACCGGTCGGCTCGAGGCGATCGCGAACGAGACCGACGGCGTCGAGATCGGTGGAGACGCCGCGAACGGGCAGGACGTCGCGGACATGCTGGCGGAGCCGGGAGCCGGCGGGGTCTCCGGGCTGCAGATCGCGCTCGAGGCGCTGTTGTCGGCGGACGTGGCGTGGGCACCCTCCGACCTGGCCGAAGCCGAACGCCCGGGGACCGTGGTCCGGGCGCTCTCGGCCGCGGCGGGCTCGAACGTGGCGACCCTGCAGGCAGACGAGGTGGCGAGCGGCATCCTGCGAGCGAGCCCCGATCAAGTGACCGGGGCCCTGGTCGAGGCGTTCGGCGGGCCGGCCACCGAGGCGGTCCCGGTCATCGTGCTCAACGGCAACGGCGTCCCCGGGACCGGGGAGGCGGTGGCCGAACGGATCATCCCCGGCGGGTTCCGCGTGGCGGTCTCGCAGAACGCCTCGGACTTCGACCATGCCGAGACGCTGATCGTCGTCGGCTCGCTCGACGACGTCGTTCTGGCCGAACGTGTGCGAGACTTGCTCGGTGTGGGAAGGGTGTCCGTGTCGGTGGGATCGGGTATCGCTCCCGTGACGATCGTCGTGGGGAAGGACTTCTCCGGGTGACCACGAGCGAACGACGGCGTGCCGGGTAGCGACGCCAACCACGCGGGGAGCCGCGAGATCGCCGTCACCGCGGCGCGGGCCGCGGCCGCCAAGCAGGCCGTGGACGTCACGATCTTGGACGTGCACGGCCTGATCGTGATCACCGACTACTTCGTGATCTGCTCGGGCCAGACCGACCGGCAGATCAAGACGCTGGTCGAGGAGGTCGAGAGGGCCGTCCGCGACATCGGCGAGAAGCCGATCCGGCGCGAAGGCGACGCCGACTCCCGGTGGGTGCTGCTCGACTACATCGACGTCGTCGTCCATGTGTTCGCCCAAGAAGAGCGGGAGTACTACGACCTCGAGCGCCTGTGGCGCGATGCGCCGCGCCTGGGTTGGAACGCCGCGGACCAGGCCGCGGCGGGTTCGCTAGACTGACCGCTCCCGCGGGCCCATAGCTCAGCTGGTAGAGCGTCTGGCTGGCAGCCAGAAGGTCAGGGGTTCGAATCCCCTTGGGTCCACTTTCAAGGTCTTATTCGAACTCGGCCGAGAGAAGAGAGGCGCGAAGACCTCCGAGAACTCGGCCCGAACGATTGCCCGGTCTTTCACGAAGACCGCCTCGAGCAGGGCGGCGTTGAAGCGTCGCCGCACCGACGGCCGCGCCTTGAGGTACGCGGCGTGACAGTTGCCGGCCAGC
>Ga0209859_1000189_pt1 | contig 14527 bp, 10 predicted proteins | sample GWRWS3_50_60_FD_187241 | JGI IMG/M metagenome (GOLD analysis project Ga0209859, IMG submission 187241) | Riverbed sediment microbial communities from areas with vegetation nearby in Columbia River, Washington, USA - GW-RW S3_50_60 (SPAdes)... | ecosystem: Environmental > Aquatic > Freshwater >... | reverse complement strand
GCGGAGGGGGCGAGAACGCGGAGTGCCTCCTGCGGGAAGTGCAGCATGAGCGACTCACCTTCCTCGTAGCCGAAGGGCGTCCCGTCGTTCGGCACGATCGCCTTGATCAGGCTCCCGCCGAGGATGCGGACGCGGAGCTCGCGGAAGCCGCCGAGGAAGACCGCGTGCTCGATCAGGCCCGGGAGGCGGTTGTCGCCGTCTCCCCCCGGCGGCTCGATGCGCACGCGCTCGGGCCGGATCATCGCCTTCACGTCGCCCCGCGCGCCGGTCGCCCCCTGCTCGGCGTAGAGCGTGCGCTCTGCCACCCGCAGGACGCAACAGTCGCCCTCGGTCCCACGAGCCTGCGCCGCGATCAGGTTCGAGACGCCGAGGAAGTCGGCGACGAAGAGCGTCTCGGGCTCATCGTAGACCGCTTGCGGAGGCCCTGCCTGCTCGATGTGCCCGTCGTTCATGACGGCAATGCGGTCGCTCATCGTCAGGGCCTCTTCTTGGTCGTGCGTCACGAAGACGAACGTGACGCCGACCTCGGACTGGAGCGCCTTCAGCTCCACCTGCAGGTCCTTGCGAAGGCGGGCGTCGAGGGCGCCGAGCGGCTCGTCGAGCAACAGCACCTGGGGGCGCAGGACGAGGGCGCGGGCGAGCGCGACACGCTGCTGCTGGCCGCCGGAGAGCTGGCCCGGCTTGCGCCCCTCGAAGCCGGTGAGCTGAACGAGCTCGAGCACCTCCGCGACCTGCCGCCGGCGTTCCTCCTTCGTCGTCTTCCGGTACTTGAGGCCGAAGGCCACGTTGTCCGCCACGTTCAGGTGCGGGAAGAGCGCGTAGCTCTGGAAGACGGTGTTCACGTTGCGGCGGTGCGGAGGCGTCTGGGCGACGTCGACGCCGTCGAGCAGGATGCGCCCGCTCGTCGGCCGCTCGAAGCCGGCGATCATCCGCAGGGTCGTCGTCTTGCCGCAGCCCGAGGGCCCGACCATGGTGAAGAACTCGCCCGGCGGCATGTCGAGGTCGATCCCCTCGACGGCGGAGACGCCCCCGTAGCTCTTCGTCAGCTCCTCGAGCCGGACTTCACCGTTCAATTGCCACCTCCCCCAACGTCGCGGCCTCGGAGGCGCTGCCCGCGCCGGCGAAGCGTCTGTACACAAGGTACGCGAGCGCGATCGTCACGAGCGTGATCACGAGCGTGATCGACGCGAGCGCGTTGAGCGCGGGCGACGGCGCGCCGCGTGCCGTCGAGTAGAGCAGCATCGAGACCGTGTTCGTGTCCGCCCCGGCCGAGAGGTACTGGGTGACGACGAAGTCGTCGATCGAGAGCGCGAAGACGATGCCCGCGCTCGCGATGATCGCCGGCGCGAGCAGCGGCAGGAGGACTCGGGTGAGCCGCGAGACCGGCGGCGCGCCGAGGTCGGCGGCCGCCTCCTCGTACTCCCGGCCGATGGTCACGAGGCGGCCGCGGACAACCACGACCACGTAGGAGACCGCGAACGTCACCTGCCCGATCGCCTGAGCCGTCGTCCCGAGGCCCCAGCCGTTGAAGATCTGCAGGAAGAGGAGAAGGAGCGCGACGCCCATGACCAGCTCTGGCGTCACGAGCGGCAGCAGCATCAGCGTGTTGGCGGCCCCGCTGCCGTGCCCCCGCCAGCGCTGGAGCCCGAGCGCGAGCGCGACGCCGAGTGGGACGGCCACGACGACGCAGATCACTGCCAGGAGCAGCGTGTGCTGGAGCGCCGAGAGGAGGCCGGGGTCGTTCTTCACGCTCCCGGGGTCGTCCAGGAACCAGCGCGTGGAGAAGCCCTGCCAGGTCGTCCGCGAGCGCCCGTCGTTGAACGCGAAGAGGACGGCGACCGTCACCGGGACGATCGACCACAGGATGTACACGCCCGTTACGATCGGAAGGAAGCGCGGGCGCCCCCAGGGGTTGCGGAGCCAGCTCACGAGACGCTCACTCCCGCTCGCCCTCCCGGCCGGCTCGCCGCGTCGCGCGCAGGTAGTAGAGCATGAAGACGAGCAGCACGACCGCGAGCACGACCGTGAGCACCGCTCCGACCGTCTTCTGCGAGCCCTGCCGAGTGAACTGGTCGATCTGGTTTCCGATCATGCTCGTCCGCGGCGAGGCCGAGACGAGGTCCTGCGTGTAGTAGTCGCCGAACATCGGCAGGGCGATCAGGACGAGGCCGGCGAGGATCCCAGGCAGCGACAGCGGCAGGGTCACGCGGCGGAAGGCGGAGAACGGGCTCGAGCCGAGGTCGCGCGCCGCCTCGATGTGGCGCTGGTCGATGCGGTCGAGCGCCGCGAACAGCGGAAGCACGAAAAACGGGACGTAGCCGTAGACGAGCGCGATCACGACCGTCGCCGGCTGCCCCTCGAGCCACCTGCCCTCACCCGAGAGCAGGTGGAGCGAGATGAAGAGCTGGTCGATCGCGGTGTAGTGGAGCACCTTCGTCCCCCAGCCGGCCGCGTCGAGCAGGTTGATCCAGGCCAGCATCCGCATCAGGTAGTTGATCCACCAGGGCAGCACGAGCAGTACGAGCAGAAGGCCCTTCCAGCGTCCTGCGTGGCGAGCCGCGAAGTACGCGACCGGGTAGCCGATCAGGAGCGAGATCACGATCGCGATCCCCACGTACGCGAAGGTGCGCAGGTAGACGGTGAGGTACTGCCCGCCGTCCCGGAAGTTCTGCAGAACCTCGAGGACGTAGCCGACGTTCCAGTCGAGCGGGTTCCAGAAGGGCACCGGCTCGTTGAGCGTGTTCTGGTTCCCGAACGCGACGCAGAGGACGGCGTAGAACGCGACGAGAAAGAAGAGCGAGAGCCAGACGACGCCCGGGAGCGCCAGGAATCGCCAGGTCCAGCGAGATTCCATCGGCGCCCGCTAGCCCGCCCTGAACTGCGACCAGGCCTGGTCCCAGAAGCGCTCCCCCTCGACCGTGAGCTGGAGGAGCTCCTGGTTGGCGAGGAACTGATCGGGGCGGGTGACCGCCCCCGCGAGGCTCTCCGGGATTAGACCCTCCCCGACGAGCGCCTCCGCGTCGATCCCCTTCTGCGGCGGCACGTAGCCGTTGAACTGCGTGAAGTTCTCGTAGGCGATCGCCTCGTCCAGCATGAAGTCGAGGAAGAGATGACCGAGAACGGGGCTCTCGGCCGCCTTCGTGACACCGAGGAAGTCGTTCTGCACGACGCCGCCGGCGTCGGGGCCCCAGTACGAGAGCACGTCGGGGCTGACGCCAGGCGGCATGTAGTAGAAGGCGCCGGCGAGCAGGTCCCCCGACCAGGAATGGTGCAGCACCGTCTTCCCCTCGGGCAGCGTCTGGTAGTCGGTGATCGTGACCTTGATGTTGCAGATGTCGGTCAGCTGCTCCAGGTCGCGACCCGCCTTGGCGACGAGCTCGGGGTCCTCCGTGTTCAGATTGGCGATGGTCTCGTCCCGAATCGCGTCACGCTGCATCGGCATGCTGAGGCCGTCGCGCTTGTCGTCGAGGAGGCCGACCTTCCCTTTGTAGGCCGACGACTCCCAGAAGATGTCCCAGGGCACGTCCATGCCGGGGATGTCCTGGCTGATCTTGTCGTTCCGCCAGCCGATTCCGTCCTGCCAGACGACGTAGGGCACCGTGTAGCGCGAACCGCGGTCGTAGAACGGGTCCGCGAGCTCGGGCCAGATGTTCGCTCCGAGGTTCGGCAGGTACGTGTGGTTGAGCGGCTGCAGGAGCTGCCGCGCCATGAGGTTGACGATGTTCGAGCCGGAAAGGCCGATGAGGACGTCGTAGTCGACGACCCCCGACGAGAGCTTGGCGATGGCCTCGTCGGCCGAGTTGTACGTGGCGAGCTCGACCTTGCAGTCGTACCGCTTCTCGAAGCGCCGCATCAGCGCGGGGTAGAGGTAGTCCGCGTAGTTGAAGAGACGGAGCGTCCCGCCCTCCGGCGGGAGCCCGTCGGCGATCTTCGGGTTGCCGTCGACGATCGCCCAGGTGACGCTGTTGTCGTTGCGAGGGAGCGGGAGGCCGCCGGGCCCGACCGGCTTCGGCACGACGAGCGGCGAGCCGCTTCCGCCGGCACCGTCGGTCTCGCAGCCCACGGCGATCGGCGTCGTCGTGTTCTCGCAGGCGGCGAGCCCTCCGGCCGCGCCGACGCCGACAGCAGCGGCGGCAGCGCCGCGGAGGAGCTGTCCTCGAGTGAGCCCGGATCGGTCCTTCGGGTGTGCCATGCCGGACAGGAAGGAGAATTGAACGCTGCCCCGTCGGGCAAGTCAAGCAGTAGGCGCCCCTGCGGCGAGCAGCCCGGCGCGCAGCTCTGTGAGCTCGGCCGCCACGCGCTCCATGAGCGGGATCGGGCCCGTCGTGATGCGCACGAACCCGCCGAGCCCGAACTCACTCCCGGCGCGAACGAGGATTCCCCGGCGGGCGAGCCCGTCTGCTAGGGCGACGTCGTCGACGCCGACGTCGACGAGGAGGAAGTTCGCCTGCGAAGGGACGGGCTCGGCTCCGGCCTCGCGGAGCCGGTCGGCGAGGCGCTCTCGCCCCGCCTCGTTGGCCAGTCGCCGCTCGTCCACGAGCCCTGAGCGGCGCAGGCTCGCGCGCCCGGCCGCGAGCGCGGCCCGGTTGACGTTGAAGGGCTCCTGGACGACGTCGAGGAGGGAGGCGAGAGGATCGTCGACGATCGCGTACCCGAGGCGGAGCCCGGCGAGGCCGAAGACCTTCGAGAACGTCCGCATGAGGATGACCGGGGCGCCTGCCTCCACGTCGCGTATGCGGTCGAGGCGGACCTCGGGGTCGACGTACTCGACGTAGGCCTCGTCCACGACGACCGCGCACCGCTCCGGCAGGCCGGCGAGCAGACGCTCCCACTCGTCGCGCTCGACGAGCGTGCCGGTCGGGTTGTTCGGGTCGCAGAGCCAGACGAGCCGCGCGCCCGCTTCGCGGGCAGCCGCGGCGAGCGCGTCGACGTCGTGGCGGTGATGCCGGCTCGGAACCTGCACGATCCGCGCGCCCGCGGCCGCGCAGGTCGTCGCGTAGAGCCCGTAGGTCGGGTCGGTGAGGACGACCTTGGCGCCGGTCTCGAGGAAGGTATGCGCCACCGTGGCGATCAGCGCCTGGATGCCGTGGCTCGGCACGATTCGCTCCGGCGTCGTCCCCACCCACGCGGCCACGCTCTCGCGGAGGTCGGTGTACGCCTCCGCCGGGTAGATCCAGGCCCGCTCGAGCTCGGCGAGGACCTCCTCCTCGATGCCCGGGAAAGGCCCTTCGAGCCCCTCGTTCCAGTTCAGCTTCACGATCTCGTCGAGTCCGTACGCGGCCTTGAGCTCCTCGAGGCTCGGGCCGGGCCGGTACGGCTCGAGGCCGATGAGGGAGGGTCGAACGAGCCGGGTCCAGTCCGTCACGAGTGAGGCACTAGGTCGGGCTCCACATCTCGAGCAGCGCGGGGACGTGGACGACGGCGGGGCCGTCGTGGGTGAGGGCGCCCGCCAGCGCCTCGCCGACCTCTTCCGGCCGGGCCGACACGACCGCGACCCCGAACGCCTCGGCGGCGGCGGCGAAGTCGGGCTCCGCGAGGTCGACGGCGAACGTCTCCCCGAACTGGTCGCGCTGGTACTCGCGCAGGATCCCGTAGCCGCCATCGTCCACGAGGAGGAGCGCGGCGGCGAGGCCGTGCTGGCGCGCGGCGGCGAGCTCCGCGATCCCGTAGTTGAAGCCACCGTCTCCACAGACGGCGAGCACCGGGCGGCCGGGGACGGCGAGGGAGGCGCCGAGTGCGGCGGGCCACGCGTACCCGAGCGTCCCCGAGCCGAGCGGGTAGAGGAAGCTCCTCGGCGCGTAGGCCGGGAAATGCGCCGCCGCCCAGTAGGCCAGGATCGTCATGTCCCAGGCGGTCACGGCCTCGCGTGGAAGCGTCGCTCGGATCGTCCGCAGGAGCCCGCGCTCGAGGTCCCGGTCCTGCGCATCGAGGCCGGCCTCGATGCGCAGGCGGAGCTCCGCAACCCTGCTTTCGCCCCAGAGAGCGGCGGCCGGCGCGGCGGGAAGGCGCTCGCCGAGGGCCGCCAGCGTCGTCCGCGCGTCGCCGACGAGCCCGAGCGCGTCGTACGTCGCCCCGATCCGCTCAGGGTCGGCGTCCGCGTGGATGACCCGGCCGGAGAAGCCGAGCTCGTACTGACCCGTCGTCTCGGCGCCGAGCTGCGTGCCGACGGCGAGGACGACGTCAGCGCCGGCGAGGAGCTCCCGAAAAGCCGCCTCGTCGCACGCGGAGCCGGCGGCGAGCGGGTGGTCCTCCGGGAAGACGCCCTTGCCCATGTACGTCGTCGCCACCGGCGCGCCCAGCCGCTCGGCCACCAGGCGAAGCTCCTCCCAGGCGGCCGAGCGCAGGACGCCGCCCCCGGCCCACACAACAGGGTTCTTCGCTGCGCGAAGAACCCTAGCGGCCTCGTCGAGGACGTTCTCCTCGGGCAGTGGCACCATGTGCGGCGAGTACTCGAGATCCTGAGGCGGCGGCACGTCGGTGCCGGCGACGAGGATGTCGACGGGGATCTCGAGGAAGACTGGGCCGCTCGGCGGGGTGAGGGCACGGCGCCAGCCCTCGGCGAGGAGCTCGGGGATCACTGCGGCCGTCTCGGCGCGAGCCGCCCACTTGACCACCGGCTCGAAGGACGCCTTCTGGTCGGGAAGCTCATGCAGGAACCCGCGCCCGGCGCCGATGAGATCGCGCGGGATCTGGCTCGCGATCGCGACGACGGGGACGTGCGCGCTCGCCGCCTCCATCAGCGCCGCGAGCGAGATGAGCGCTCCGGGGCCGGTGGAGAGGAGGAGCGGCGCCGGCCGGCCGCTCACGCGCGCGTAGCCGTCCGCCGCGAAGCCGGCCGAGAGCTCCGTGCGCAGCCCGATCGTGCGGATGGAGCTCGTCCGGAGGCCGTCCCAGATTGCGAGCGCGTGGATGCCAGGGACGCCGAAGGCGACCTCCGCGCCCGCCGCCTCGAGGCTCTCCGCGACGAGGCTCCCGCCCGTACGGGCTTTGACCGTCTGGGCCATAGCAGCGATCCTATCCAGGCGGATGACCCGCGATCCCCGCCACGACATCCTCTTCGAGCCCGTCCGCATCGGGCCGAAGACGCTCCGCAACCGCTTCTACCAGGTACCCCACTGCACGGGGTTCGGAAGCGAGAAGCCGGCGTCGCAGGCGCGCTTCCGCGGGACGAAGGCCGAGGGCGGCTGGGCGGCGGTCTGCACCGAGGAAGCGCTCGTGAGCCCCGACTCGGACTTCTGGCCGATCGTGTCCCAGCGCATCTGGGACGAGGACGACGCGCGCAACCTCGCGCTGATGGCCGACGAAGCCCACCAGCACGGGGCGCTCGCCGGCATCGAGCTGACGCACGGAGGCGCCCACGGGGGCACGCGGGAGTCGCGCTGGCCGGCGGTCGGACCCTCCCAGCTCCCGAGCGACTACAGCTCGGCGGTCGTCCCGAAGGCGATGGAGCCGGACGACATCCGGCGTGTGCGGTCCGACTGGGTGCGGGCCGCGAGGCTCGCGCGCGACGCCGGCTTCGACATCGTCTACGTCTACGGCGGCCACTCGTATCTGCCGCTTCAGTTCCTCTCGCCGTTCTACAACAAGCGCACGGACGCCTACGGCGGCGCGCTGGAGAACCGCGCGCGCTTCTGGCTGGAGACCCTCGGGGTCGTCCGGGAAGCGGTCGGGGACGACTGCGCGATCGCGGTCCGCATGTGCGTCGACGCGCTCGGGCCCGCAGGAATAGAGATCCACGAGGGCCTCGAGTTCATTCGTCTCGCCGACCACCTAGTGGATCTCTGGGACGTGAACGTCGGCTCGATCACAGAGTGGTCGAAGGACTCCGGCGTCTCACGTTTCTTCCCCGAGGGCTACCAGCTCGAGTGGACAGGGCGCGTGCGCGAGGCGACGGCGAAGCCGATCGTCGGGGTCGGTCGCCTCACCAACCCGGACCGGATGGCGGAGATCATCCGCTCGGGCGCCTGGGACCTGATCGGCGCGGCCCGGCCCTCCATCGCCGACCCGTTCCTCCCCAAGAAGATCGAGGATGGCCTCTACGGCGAGGTGCGCGAGTGCATCGGCTGCAACGTCTGCGTGATGAAGGCCGAGGCGGGCAACCACATCGGCTGCACCCAGAACGCGACCGCGGGCGAGGAGTACCGTCGCGGCTGGCATCCCGAGCGCTTCGAGCCGGCCGACAACCGCGACCGCGACGTCCTCGTTGTCGGGGCCGGTCCGGCCGGGATGGAGTGCGCGATCGTGCTCGGCAAGCGCGGCTTCCGCCGCGTCCACCTCGTCGAGGCCGAGGCGGAGATCGGCGGGATCATGCGCTGGATCCCGCGCCTCCCGGGCCTGGGGGAGTGGGGGCGCGTGCTCAACTGGCGCGCCGTTCAGCTGCAGAACCTCCCGAACGTCGAGGTGATCACCGGGACCCGCCTGGAAGCCGGGGAGGCGCGCGAGTACGGTGCCGAGCTCGTCGTCGTCGCCACAGGCGCCCGCTGGGCGACCGACGGCCTCAACTACCTTACGCACGAGCCGGTCCCGGGCGCCGACGCCTCGCTCCCGCACGTGCTCACGCCGGAGCAGATCATGCTCGAGGGGAAGACGCCGCCGGGCGAGCGCGTGGTCGTCTTCGACGCCGAGGGCTACTTCATGGCCGCCGGCCTCGCGGAAAAGCTGGCGGGCGAGGGCTTCTCGGTCGAGCTCGTGAGCGGCCTCGAGAAGATCGCGCCGGTTTGCGACGACACGTTGGAGGGCCCGATGCTGCGGCAGCACCTCCACGACGCGGGCGTCCGCCAGCGTGCGGGTGTCGTGCTGACGGGCGTCGAGCCCGGTCGCCTGACAGCCGCGGACGAGTTCGGCGAGGCGCTCGAGCTCGAGGCCGACGCCGTCGTGCTCGTCACGCAGCGCCTCTCGAACGAGGAGCTCTACCACGAGCTCCGCTCCGGCGAGGACGCACTCGAGGCGGAGGGCATCGAGGGGGTCTACCGGATCGGCGACTGCGTGGCCCCGCGGATCATCGCCGAGGCGATCTTCGACGGGCATCGCCTCGCGCGCGAGATCGACTCCGAGAACCCGGCCGTTCCGCTCCCGTACAAGCGCGAGCGCATCCTCTTCGAGCCGGCCGCCCTGCGCGCGTGAAGATCCGCTCCGAGTTCCCGCGGGAGGTGCGGGAGATCGAGCACGCCTGGATCCCGCTGGCAGGCGGGACGCGCCTCGCCGCGCGCATCTGGCTCCCGGAGGACGCCGAGAGCGAACCCGTGCCGGCGATCCTCGAGTACCTCCCGTACCGCAAGACGGACGGCACGGTCGTCCGCGACTCGCGCCGTCAGCCGTACGTGGCCGGCCACGGCTACGCGGCAGTGCGGGTCGACATGCGCGGGACGGGCGACTCCGACGGGATCCTCGAGGACGAGTACACGGAGCAGGAGCAGGCCGACGCGCTGGAGATCCTCGCGTGGATCGCCGCGCAGCCGTGGTGCACGGGGAGGCTCGGGATGTGGGGCATCTCCTGGGGCGGCTTCAACGCGCTCCAGATCGCGGCGCGGCGTCCGCCCGGGCTCGGCGCGATCATGACGCTCTGCTCGACGGACGACCGTTACGCGGACGACGTTCACTACCGGGGCGGCTGCGTCCTCGCCCTGGACATGCTCCACTGGGCCTCCTCGATGCTGACGTGGAACGCGCGGCCGCCCGACCCGCGGCTCTACGGAGACGGCTGGCGCGAGGCGTGGCTGGAGCGCTTGGAGACGGCCTCGCCGTGGATCGAGCACTGGCTCGGCCACCAGCGCCGGGACGCCTACTGGAAGCACGGCTCCGTCTGCGAGGACTACTCGGCGATCGAGTGCCCCGTCTACGCCGTCGGCGGCTTCGTCGACGGCTACACGAACGCCGTCCCGCGGCTCCTCGCCGGGCTCTCGGTCCCACGCAAGGGCCTGATCGGCCCCTGGGTGCATGCCTTCCCGGAGGACGCCCTCCCCGGGCCGAGCATCGGGTTTCTCCAGGAGTGCGTGCGCTGGTTCGACCACTGGCTGAAGGGCGTGGAGAACGGGGTCATGGACGAGCCGATGCTCCGCGTCTGGATGCAGGACTCGGCCGAGCCGCGGCCGAGCTACGACGTTCGTCCGGGTCGGTGGGTCGCCGAGCCTTCGTGGCCGTCGGCCGGCGTCGGTTCCCGCGTTTGGGAGCTGCCGCTCGACGAGCCTCGCGAGCTCCTCGGCGTCCAGTCGAACGGCGCGGGGGCGGGCGTCTGGACCGCCGAGGGCCAGTCCGCGGATCTCGCCGGCGACCAGCGGCCCGACGACGCGCTCTCGCTCGCCTTCGACTCCGAGCCGCTCGTCGAGCCGTTCGAGATCCTCGGCTTTCCCGAGGTGACGCTCGAGCTCGCCGTCGACCGGCCGGCGGCGCTCGTCGCCGTCAGGCTCTGCGACGTCTTCCCGGACGGGACCTCGGCGCTCGTCACCCGCGGGCTCCTGAACCTGACCCACAGGGAGAGCCACGAGCACCCGAGCCCGCTCGAGCCCGGCCGTCGCTACGAGGTGCTCGTGCCGCTCGACGTCATGGCGTACTCCTTCCCGGCCGGACACAGGCTGCGCGTCGCCGTCTCGCCGACCTACTGGCCGTGGGCGTGGCCGTCGCCCGAGCCCGTCCGCTTGACGCTCTTCTCCGGGAGGCTCGAGCTGCCCGTCCGGGAGCCGCGGCCCGAGGACGCGAAGCTCCCGGAGTTCGGCGAGCCGGAGAGCGCGGCGCCGATCGAGGTGAGGTCGGTCGCGGCGGCGCCCGAGGGGCGGTCGATCCGGCGCGACCTCGGCACCGGGCTTGTGGAGCAGGTCTTCGACTACGACCTGGGCGGCACGCAGCGCCTCGTCGCCATCGACCTCGAGACCTCGGACACGAGCCACACGATGTACTCGATCCGCGAGGGCGACCCCCTCTCGGCTGACGTGCGCTTCCACGCGACCTCCGGCATGGCGCGGGGGGACTGGCGGATGCTCTCGGAGGTGACGAGCGCCATGACCTCCGACGCGGAAGCCTTCCACGTGACGACGACGCTGGAGGTCTACGAGGGCACGGGGAAGATCTTCGTGCGCACGTGGACACACCGCTTCGGGCGCGACGGCCTCTAGGAATGGGGGTGTCGGGATAGCGGACTCTCTCCGTGTACCCGTGCTGACACCATCGCCGTTCCAGCTGCGTCCGTTTACCGATCGGGACCTCGACCTCGTTCGCGAGGCGGCGTCGGATCCGCACATTCCGCTCATCACGACCGTCCCTGCAGCGTTCACCGACGAGGCCGGGCGCGCGTTCATCCGGCGTCAGCATGAGCGGGCTCGAAGCGGCGCGGGGTACTCGTTCGCGATTGCGGAGGAGTCGAGCGGCCGAGCTGTCGGGCAGATCGGCCTCTGGCTCCGCGACATCGATCAGGGCCGCGCGTCGGTCGGCTACTGGGTCGTCAAGCCGGCGCGGGGTCGTCGAGCGGCGACCTTCGCGCTCAGAGCCGTTTCCCGCTGGGCCCTGACGGAGCTTGCGATTCCACGAATCGAGCTGTATGTCGAGCCGTGGAACGCGGCGTCGATACGCACGGCCGAGGAAGCGAGCTTCGTCCGCGAGGGCATGCTCCGGGCCTGGGAGGAGGTCGGCGGCGAGCGACGCGACATGCTCATGTATTCGCGGCTCCCCACCGACTGAGCCCTATGTACCCTCCTAGGGGAGGCGGTAGTACTCGCCGCAGCCGGAGAGGCTCGCCCACAGTGCCTGGCCGTCGACGATCGCGTCGAAGCGCACGCGCTCCGGCGACCAGGACTCCTCGCCGACGCGGAAGCTGCCGCTCGAGAGGGGTGTCAGGGGCTCCTCCGAGCCCCACGGCCAGGCGACAACGAGCTCGTCGCCGCGGAGGACGACGCGGAAGCTGGGGAGCCACGGGTTGTATGCGCGGTAGTGCCCCGCATAGGCCCGCAACTCGTCCGGCGGCTTCGGGGCAGGGCGCCGAGGCGTTCCCTCGCGGACGTAGACGTCGCCGCCGTGCACCGCCTCGACGACGGCGCCGTCCTTCCTGCGGAACCCGAGCAGGAAGAGCGCGAAGTCCGGGTGGTCGACGAGGAACCGGTCCTCGCCGCGAGGCTCGAGGGCCGATCGGTCGTCCCCGGCGAGGAAGAGGCGCCCGCCTTCGGCACGGACGGCGAGTCGGCGATCGTCGCCGACGAAGGTGCCCTCGTACTCGCTCCCGCTCTCGACGGCCAGCGGATCCGCGACAGGAGGCGGGGTCGCGCCGCCGCGGTAGTGGTCCAGCGCTGCCGCCGCGACCTCTCCCGTCAGGTCGCCGTCGTCCTCCCCGTTGACGAGCACCGCGACGCCGAGGCCCGCAGCGAGGTCGCCGAGCATCGTCGAGCCGAACCCGGGCATCGAGCCGCCGTGCCGGATCTCGCGCCGGCCGTCGATCTCGCGGACTTCGAGCCCGTACCCGTACGACCAGCCGTCGCCGCACTCGGCCACCGGAGTGGCCATGAGGCCGAAGGACTCCGCGGCGAGGACGTCTCTGCCTCCGTTCAGGAGGGCGCGCAGGAAGCCGGCGAGGTCATCGGCCGGCGCGGCGAGCGACCCGTCACCCGTGCCGGTCTCGACCCACGGCGCCGGAACCCACGGGTCGGCCCGCGGCGGAGGGCGGTCGCCGTACCAGCGCTCGTGGCCGACGGCGAGGCGCTTCCGCGTCTCGCTCGTCAGAGCGGGATCCGTCGCGCGCAGGCCGAGCGGGTCGAGGATGCGCTCACGGAGCACCTGGGCATAGGGCTTGCCTGTGAGCTCCTCGACCACGTAGCCGAGGGCGCGGAACCCGACGTTCGAGTAGTGGAAGTACGCGCCGGGCGGAAAGCCGGTCTCGGTCTCACGCAGAGCCCAGACGTCGAAGCGGGAGTCGGAGCTCAGGGCGTCGCCCGTGACGATCCCGGCCGTGTGCGTCGCGAGGTGGTGCACCGCGATCGGCTCGTGCTCGGAGCGAACCTGGAACCAGGGGAGGTAGCGCCCAACAGGCTGATTTGGGTCGAGAAGCCCCTCCTCGTGCAGCTGGAGGAGTGCGACCGCCGTGAAGGTCTTGCCGATCGAGCCGACCTCGAAGCGGGTCTCGGGCGTCACCGGAGTGCCGGCGGCGAGGTCGGCGTAGCCGAACGCTTCGCTGGCGATGATGCCTTCTCGGTCGGTCACTGCGAGCGAGAGCCCCGGGAGCCCCCGCACCGCGAGAAGCTTCTCCACATAGGCTCGCAGGTCGTCGGGCATGGTTCCCGCGCAATCCTAGGCCGCCTGCGGCGATAGGGTGAAGGCGTGATCGACTGCGACATCCATCCGCAGATCGGCGACCCGGAGGAGCTCCTTGCGTACATCGGGCCCGCGCAGCGCGGCTGGTTTCGCGCCCAGGGCCCGTCGCTCGGGCTCCCCGGCTACTCGTGGACGCATCCCTCCTCGTGGTTCCGCCAGGACATCGAGCAGAGCGGGCGTCCGCCCGCCGCCGATGTCGACGCCGTCCGCCGCGAGCTCCTCGACCCGAGCGGAATGGACGTGGGCGTCCTGAACGGCGACGACGCCGTGCTCGTCTCGCTGATGCCGAGCCCCTACCGCGCCGCCGAGCTCGCCCGCGCGCACAACGAGTGGCTGCGCGAGCGCTGGCTCGACGCGGAGCCGCGCCTGCGCGCCGCGATCCTCTGCCCGGCGCAGGACCCGCAGGCGGCAGCGACGGAGATCCGCCGCGCCGCCCAGGACGAGCGCTTCGTCCACGTGCTCCTCTGCGGCGGCGCCGACAGGCCGTACGGCGAGCCGCGCTACCTCCCGATCTTCGAGGCGGCCGCGGAGTGCGGGCTCCCCGTGGCGATCCACACGGGCGGCGAAGGCATGGGCATCGCGGCTCCGCCCGGCGGCGCCGGCCCCGTCACCTTCTACATCGAGTGGCACACGCTCGGGTCGGCGTGCAGCACGATGTCGCACCTCGTCTCGCTTCTCTGCCATGGAACGTTCGAGCGCCTCCCGACCCTGAAGGTGCTCCTGATCGAGGGCGGGCTCGCGTGGCTCCCCGGCATCATGTGGCGCCTCGACACGAACTGGCGCGCGTTGCGGAGCGAGGTGCCGTGGCTCGAGCGGAAGCCGAGCGAGGTCGCGCGCGAGCACGTCCGCTTCTCGACGCAGCCGCTCGAGCACACCGACGGGCAGGACGACACCCTCTTCGAGATGCTCGAAGCCGTCGGCGCGCCCGACAACCTCTGCTTCGCCTCCGACTACCCGCACTGGGACTTCGACGACCCGGGCTTCATGCTCATGCGGCTGCCGGAGGAGTGGCGCGCGAAGGCGTTGCACGAGAACGCGGCCGAGCTCTACGGGGTGCGGCTCGGCCTCCCGGCCGATGGCTAAGAACCCCTTTCGGAATGAAGCCAGGTGCCGCCGGGCCGCCCTGGACGGCGCGATTCTGCGTCCTCTCTATGAAGAAGGGCCGCCTGTCAAGCAGGAGTCTGCTCTCGGCGCTCACCTCCCCGCGAGCGTCGGCTTCGAGCTTCGCTCAGCTCTC
>Ga0209859_1000188_pt1 | contig 14608 bp, 16 predicted proteins | sample GWRWS3_50_60_FD_187241 | JGI IMG/M metagenome (GOLD analysis project Ga0209859, IMG submission 187241) | Riverbed sediment microbial communities from areas with vegetation nearby in Columbia River, Washington, USA - GW-RW S3_50_60 (SPAdes)... | ecosystem: Environmental > Aquatic > Freshwater >... | reverse complement strand
GACCCGCTCACCGGCCACACCGAGTCGGTCACCGCTGTGGCGTTCAGTCCGGACGGCAGCACCCTGGCCAGCGGTGGCGGCGACTACACCGTGCGGCTATGGAACCTTGCGAGTCGCCGGCAGGTCGGCGAGCCGCTGGCAGGCCACAGCTCTTGGGTCATGAGTGTGGCATTCAGTCCGGACGGCAAGATACTGGCCAGCGCCGGTGCTGACGAGACCGTACGATTGTGGGACCTCGGCGGTCGCCTGTAAGGCTGAGAAAGCGCAATCCCGTCGGCTCCTTGGTCGCCCGCCGATCGCATTGACGTTGTGCAACTCTTCTCAAGCCAAGGACCCAGTCTCCGCCGGTCCATCATCCCCGCCTCACATCGCCGAACCACTGACTCCAGCGTCCCACCCGAGGTGCCTATCCGGCGTAATAGTCGCGCGGGTGTGAGGTGCTTCGTGCCACCGTCACCAATCGGCTGCCAACAGACACCAGCGTGCACTGGCATGGTGCGCTGCGCAACGACGCCGACGGCGTCCCCGGCCTCACCCAGCGCCCGATCGCGGCCGGCGCGGACCACGTCTACCAGTTCACCGTGCCGCGTCCCGGCACGTACTGGTTCCACCCGCACGTGGCGCCGCAGCTCGACCGGGGCCTGTACGCGCCGCTCATCGTCGACTGACCCGCGCGAGCCGCTCGCCTATGACGACGAGTGGACGCTCGTTCTTGACGACTGGCTCGATGGCGTTGCCGGCAGCCCCGACGAGGTGCTAGCCGAGCTACGCCAGGGCATGGCACAGATGATGGCCGAGCGCGGTCACATGATGATGGGCGCCCGCAGCGCAACGTTTTGGTATTCGGAGCGCTCAACATGCACTGATCTATTTACTATGTCTAATAGTACTATGTTGGGTCGTACTTTCGTACACTGCGTGCTAGCTGTTTCGCATATAGCGTTCGATCGAAATCGACGCCGGTTTCACCGACGTCTCCGAAGTCGCCGTGGTGCCAGAGACCAACCCCGATCGGGCAGAGGTCCACTCCGCGTGTTCCCTGCCGAGCTCCTCGGCGAGAGAACAAGGAGGCCGTATGAGAAAACGACGCTTCGCCATTCCGTTCGTGGTTGCCCTGGTGGCTGCCATGGTCGCTAGTGGGGGGACGGCAGCGGCGGATCCCGAGCACGATGACGGTGTCGGCGACGGTGGCCAACAGAGCCAACAAGGCCAGCACGGCCCGCCGACCGGTCACCTGGCCGGGTCCAGCTCGAACGTGACTTTGGTCGGCAGGGTGGACGTCAGCGGCGCGGTCGGCGTGGACCGGCCGGGCCACATCGCTGATGTGGCATCGCACCGCAACCACGCGTACCTGGCCGCGCGGCGGCTCAATACCAACCCGTGCGGCACCGGCGGGTTCTATACCGTCGACATGACCAACCCGGCAAGCCCGACCGAGGTGAGCTTCACCGCGTTCCCGGCCGGGACCTACCCGGGCGAGGGTATGCACGTCATCGAGGTGAACACGCCGGCGTTCAAGGGCGATGTGCTGGTCACCAACAACGAGCAGTGCCAGGCTGCGGGCAAGGGCGGCATCTCGCTCTACGATGTGACCGACCCGACCGCGATCACTGCGCTCGCGGTGGGCTTCGGTGACCTGGTGCCGTCGTCCGCGCCCGGCCGCGCGCACAGCTATCACAGCGCGTTCGGCTGGCAGGACAAAAAGCGGGCGTTTGTGATTGCCAGCGACAACGAGGAGCAGGGCAGCTTCGACGTCGAGATCATCGAGATCACCGATCCCACCAACCCGGTGCTGATCCGCGAGACCGGTCTGCCGGATTGGCCGACGGCGACGGTGTTCGGCAACGGGAACACGGTCTTCAACCACGACATGGTGGTTAAGAAGATCAAGGGACACATGTACGGCCTGCTGTCCTACTGGGACGTAGGTTGGGTGACCCTGAACATGGACGACCCGGCGAACCCCGTGTTCATCGGCGACTCAAACCACCCGTCGCCCGAGCCGCTGCTCGGCTTCGCACCACCGGAAGGCAACGCGCACCAGGGCGAGTGGAGCCATAACAGCAAGTACATCCTGGGCACCGACGAGGACTTCTCGCCGACGCGTACCCAGTTCACCATCACCAGCGGGCCCAACGCCGGCGGTTACGGCGGCGGCACGTTCGGCTGGGCGGACCTGGTGCCGGTCGGCAACGCACCGGTCGGGGCCTTCCAGGGCAGCACCGTCTGGGGCGGCCGCGGTTGTGTCGCGGATCCGGTACCACCGACGAAGGCAGCCAGCGGCGCAGACGTGATCGTCTTCTCCCGCGGGACCTGCTTCTTCTCCGAGAAGGTGGCGACGGGACAGGCGGCCGGGTACGACAAGGTGATCATCATCCAGAGCCACGCGGGCAGCGTCTCGGGTCTACTTCCCGATTCGTTCATCTGCGGTGGGCAGGGCAGTCCCATCGTCGCCGGCACCACGTCGGCGATCTGCATCGGCCACGAGTCCGGGCACCTGCTCTTCAACGACAGTCCGAACTACACTGGGCCAGATGGCACGGATATCCTGCTTGGCGCGCTTGGCGAGTCGGTCAACGCGACTGGCGGCATCTTCGACGGTTGGGGAGCGGTGCACCTGCTCAACGCAGACACCCTCACCCAGGTTGACGAGTACGCAGTGGCGGAGTCGCTCGACAGCGACTTTGCCACCGGCTTCGGCAATCTATCGGCGCACGAGGTCGCGATGGACAAGGCGGAGGACATCGCCTACCTGTCGTACTACAGCGCAGGTATCCGGGTGCTGAAGTTTGGCTCCAGCGGTATCCAGGAGGTCGGCCATTACATCCACGCCGACGGCAACGACTTCTGGGGCGTGCAGGCTCACCGCTTGCCTGCTGACCCCACGGAGACGACGTACATCCTCGGCAGCGACCGATCCAGTGGATTGTGGATCTTCCGCTACACCGGTGGCTGATCTGGCACGCGGCTGATCTGGCACGTACAGAGGGCGACTGGCCGAACTATCCATTGTGGATGCCCTTGCGGGCGACAACCTGCGAGCCACCTCCGCATCGAGGCCCCGAGCCCCGCTCGGCTCGGTGTAGCGCGACGATTCCGCCGCTCAATGACGCCCGTCCAGGCCGGGTGGGGCCGCGGTGACCCCGGGGCCAGGCTACGGCCAGGTTAGCCGGGGCGACGCCAAGAGCCGCGCGGTGCCGGCAGCCGCCGACGGGAGCTGCACCGGGCCACCGCTCGACCTCGCCGCGGCGGCGATGTACACGATCGCGGAGAACGCCTCCTTGGTCGCAGGCGGGGATAGCTATCCCAGCTTCGCCAGTCGCGCCACCACGCGCGACATCATGGAGCAGGGACTGACGGACTACGTCACGGCCAACAGGCCGATCACCCCAGCCTTTCAGGGCCGCATCAACTGCACCGGGGCGTGTTGTCCGGTGGTGACGCTACAGCCAAGCATGCTCCGGGGTCCGGATGCGGCCGTTGGGAGATGGTCAGCCGGGGCGGCCGAAGCTGTGGATCGGACCGGCCTGATCCATGTCCGCCATTCGCACATTGTCGCCGGCGGCCGGAGCATGCATGATCTTGTTGTCGCCGACGTAGATCCCCAAATGGTGGATGGGGCTGTAGTAGAAAACGATGTCACCGAGCCGCAGATTGGCCCGGCTCACATACGGAATGGACGCGCGCTGGGCCCGGGACTGGTGCGGCAGATAGACACCCACCTGCTTCCATGCGGCAAGGCTCAGGCCGGAGCAGTCGTACGAACTCGGGCCGGCCGCGGCCCACACGTAGGGTTTGCCCGCCTGCTTGCAGGCGAAGCTCGCGACCTTGTAGCCCTTGGTCGGCTCGTAGGCCGCGGGACACGGCCAGGGCCGGAAGGACCCGGTGCTGCCCGAGGTGCCGTAGGCCTGGCGCCGCAGCTTCTGCAGCTCGGCCAGCTGCGCTTCAATCGTCTTCTTCTTTGCGGCGAGGTCCGCGTCCTGCTTCGCGAGCGTCTCCACGAGCTGGTCGATCGGCGCCTTCTGCAAGTCGTACTGCGCCTTCATCTCACTTACGCCTTGTATCTGGCGCTGGTTCTCGCGGGCGAGCTGATCGATGAAAGACAGCTGCTCGGCGAGAATCTTAGGCGAGCCGCTGGTCAGCACCGCGTTGAACGCATCCGCCTGGCCGCCCTTGTAGATCTCGGCGGAGATGACCCCTACCCGCAGTTGGGCGAGCTCGACCTGCCGTTGCAGGGGTTCGATCTTCTTCAGCAGCGCCGTCTGCTTCGCCTTGTTCTTCTTGTACTCCTCGTGGACGCCGTTGTACTCCTCGATAAGGGGCTCGGCTTCGCCCCAGATCTTCTGGATCTTGGCCTCGAGCTCGGCCACGGTCGGGTCGGCGTGCGCCTGGGTGCCCGGCAGGACGATGACGACGAGGGTGGCCAAGGCACTGGCGCTGACGAGACGGAGTGTTTTGTGCGTTCGTCCGGGCACGACGCGTCCAGCTCCTTCTTCCATGTTCCGCCGACCGGGTTAGCTGACGGGTTCGGGCGGGAAGTTCGCTCTACCGCAAGACAACTTGCGGATTCACCCCGGTGGTGCTTGGGTCCCCGATTCGCCATTACGGCGATTAGGCGGCGTCCGGCCGCGGCCGTGGTTCGGCCACACGATGGTCGGACGTGCCTACGTTAGGGAACCGACCCCCGATCCGCAACCAGCCACTCCGATGGAACCTAGGAGAGCGTCGGCGGATGGAGTACGCGCGCACAACAGATAAGCGCGCACGTACCGAGAGTCACCTCGCAGGTTCTCTCCGCAGGTTGCCGAGCCGGGTGCATGCCGGGCATGGAGACGTCTACTATGCTGCATCATTTTTGCGACATAACGGGCACGACCCTTGACAGGGTCACCTGCCACCGGTGAGCCGCGGTGTCAAGCTCGTCGGGAAGGCAGAGGTGACGAATCCCTCTGGAGACGGAAACGACGGTCGGGTGGCGGACGTGTCGGCGTACGGCAACTACGCGTTCCCGACCGCGTTCCGCGAGCCGACCTGCGAGCAGGCCGGCGCGCACGTGATCAACATCGCGAATCCAAGCAACCCGTTCGAGGTACAGAGTGCCTTCATGCCGACCACCACGAACAACTACGCCGGTGAAGGGCTCGGACACGCTCGAGATGCACAATGCGTTCTTCAACGGCGTCCTGTTCATGCATCCGAACGAGACCTGCGCGGGGGTACCGGCTCCAACCGCGCCGAGAACCCGCGGCGGCATCAACATCTGGAGCATCACCAACCCCGAGCATCCGGAACTCCTTGTCGCGCACGCGGGCGACTACACCGCACCGAACGGCACGCTGGAGACGCAGGCGAACCAAACGCACAGCCAGTTCGCCTGGACCAACAGTCCACCAACCGGACCTACCTCGCGCTCGTGGACGACGAAGAGCTGACCGACATCGACATCATGGACATAACCGATCCACGAAACCCGGTGATGGTCAACGACACGCTCGACCTCGCCGAGCCGCCGTTCGAGGTGGATCAGGATTCGCCGGTGAACCTCACGTCGGTCTTCTCGCACGACATGATGCTGCAACGGGTCGGCGAGCGGTACGTCATGAACATGTCGTTCTGGGATGGCGGGTACGTGCTGCTCGACGTGACCAATCCCACGCCCGGCGACGTCACGCTCGTTGCGGAGTCGGACGACGCGCAGCTGGATGAGGAGCGGCTGGCCCGCGGCCAGGAGATCTCACCCGAAGGCAACGGGCACCAGTCCGAACTCTCCCCCAACGCCAAGTTCCTGGTGGCAACCGACGAGGACTTCAATCCCTATCGCGTAATCGCCACCATCACGTCGGGCCCGTACGACGGGACTGGGTACACCGCCACGTCGGCCTCCGGCACCCCACCGGTCGACGCAGATACGACCATCTCGGGTACGCCGACCTTCGTCGGCCTCGGCTGTGACCCGCTGCCATCCGGAGTTGGGTCGCGCTGGTCGAACGCGGTGTCTGCGCGTTCCAGCTGAAGCTCGACAACACCACGGCGGCGGGGTACGACGCGAGCGTCGTCTTCAATTCGGCCATTTCCACGTGCCTCGGCCAGGTCACCATGCTGGCCGCCGGCACCATCCCGTTCGTGTTCGCCAACCGCCTCACCGGGCTCCAGCTCCTCGGGGCTCCCGGCGTGACCGAGGCGAACGCCTGCACGACGGCGTCACCAGCCGCCGGCTCGCCGGTCGCATCGACCACCATCGAGGCAGTCTTCGACGGCTGGGATACGTCCGACTCTTTGCGACGCACATCCCCGGTGAGGTCGGCACGCAAGGCTCGATCACACAGGTCGACACGTTCGCGATCCCCGAGGCCCAGGATGCGGCCTTCGCGACGGGATTCGGTGACCTCTCGGTCCACACGAGGTGGCCATCGACCCCACACCGGGCAAGAAGCTGGCCTACGTGAGCTACTACGCCGGCGGATTCCGGATCTTGCAGTACGACAACAACGGACTCGCAGAGGTCGGCGCCTTCATCGACGAGGGAGGCAACAACTTCTGGGGCGTGGAGGTCCACAACATCGGCAAGCATCAGTACGTCCTGGCGAGCGACCGGGACTTCGGGCTGTACATCTTCCAACCCGACCTAGACACCGCGGCCTTTCCGAGGGGCGGCGGGCGCCGAGGCGCTCGCCGCCCTCACCACGACGTCACCGACTTGGTAGCCCCTGAGACGTGCTATCGACGCTGAACTGGTTCTGCGTTCTGTATTGCATCGCCGCGGGTGCTCGCTCATTGAACCGACCGGGTGCCGGTAGCCGCGACGGTCTGCGACGGGCCGTGGCGTCATACAACTATGACCCGTATCGAGCGGGGGGGGCACGCCGACGTAGCCGGATGCCGACGCCGACGCGTCGCATCCAGACGGCCGTGCCGCAGTCGCCGCTCGCCGTGACCGACCCGTCCACCGGGCGGACTACGGCCCGCCATGCAGATTGGGGTATGCCTCGCGCTGTCCGGGTGTGCGCTGCGCATGCCATTCACCCTCGTCCGCCTCGTACCACGGTTCCAGCCATCCGTTGTGCTCCGGCGAAAGCTTGACGCCGAAACCGGGTCGGGGGTTAGTCACCGGCAGTCCTCGTGGGTGGGGCTTCGCACCATAGTGCCTCGGCCCAGGTGAACCCCGCTACTACGTCAGTTCGGAATCGCGGGCCGAGTGCGTCTGCTGGGCGGCCCGGCCCTCGCTGGCGCGATTCGCTGATGCGAGAACCGCGCGCAGCTGTCCTCCTGGCGTGGCATCACCGGCCGCGGCGCTTATGCACACGTGGAAGAGCGCCGCACCGGTTGCCGCGCAGATGCTCAGTCGTGAGTGGGATGCGCGCAGGTCGCGACAACGACTGCCGCGACTACAGGCACGGCAGCGACGGTCAGCGGGAGGGCGACACCGACGGCCAGGGTCGTGAGCGTCGCCGATGTTCGGATCCAGCCTAGTGGGCGTGGTGGCGTGGCGAGGCGCCGCAGGCGCTGCAGCATGTCCGAGCCGCTCGCCGCGAGGGCGCTCATAGGTGTAGTCCCATCGGCAAGGATCAACACCGCTTCGGCCACCCTTGACGCTGGGCAAGCCCGGGCAGCCGCGTCGTCGGCGATCATCTCCACCAGTGTCGCGACCTCCCGCCGTGAGCGGCCGAACACGGGCGCAAGGGCGCCGAAGGTTCTCTCCAGCACGGTGGCCGTGCCGACGAGAAGCGCATGTCGGCCGGTAAGGTGGGCCCGCTCGTGAGCCAGGACGGCGTCTACCTGGTCGGGCTCGAGCGCGCGCATCGCACTGTCCGTCACAATGATCCGGCCGGGCCGACCGGGCACGCAGTATGCCGCGGGCACGGGGTGAGGAAGCACCACGAGAGCGGCCGTTTCGGCCGACAGCAGGGCCAGGCTCGTCTGGTGGCGACGTCGAACTCGGGCCACCGCCCGCAGGTGACTTACCGCCGAGTACGCCAAGCGCCCCACCACGGTCGCTGCCGCGATGGCTGCCAGCCCGGCCACAGTAAGGCTGGCGTCTCCGTAGTAGTGGCGCAGTTCGCCCAGGCAGGCCCGCCACCAGTCGGCCAGACCGTGGCCGGCGACACTCAATGGCACGGCCACCGTCGTCACGGCCAGCAGACCTGAAAACGCGCTCGAGCCGGACAGAACGAGCCACGCGGCGACTCCCAGCCGTGGGGAGCGTTGCGGCCAGCGCGATCGCCCCAGCAGGCGAGGTCCGACGAATCCGGCCAGCACGGCGAAGGCCAGCAGAAGGAGCGTCGAGGTCATGTCCGCCGCCGACGGCTCTGCCGCTCGGCCAACGCTCGCCGCAGCGCGTCGACCTCACTGGGTCGCATCCCCCCGACGAAGCGCATCAAGGCTGCGCCCCGGTCGCCGGCCTCGTCCAACACCGACGAGAGCAGATCCGCGGCGTACTCGTCGCGGCTTCGAACGGGCTGGTAACGCCACGCCCGGCCGTCCTTCTCGCGCGTTAGCGCGCCCTTGCGATGAAGGTTGTCCATGACTGTCATCACCGTGGTATAGGCGATATCGCGATAGGCGCGCAGGTCCTCCAACACGTCTCGGACCGTGACCGGCCGGTTCCAGCTCCACAACCGATCCATGATCACAGCCTCGAGGTCGCCAAAGCCACGCATTCCGTCCTCGCCGGGCACCGTCGGGTCGCAGGTTGGCATCGTATCGGTTGCTGCGCCATATGCCTAAGGGCCATCGCCCATGGGTCCACACCAGCACACGCGTGTGTGCTCCGCTGAGTACGCAAGCGACTCTGTTCGACGCGGTGGGCTTCTCGCGCCGTACCAACCGGAAGGAACTATCCGGCCCCACCCGGCGACTATCCAGGCATGAGACTCCCGTTTGCTTTTGGCTGTGATCAGGTTCGTCTCGCGCTGTCTTGCCGAATGGACGGGGAAGAGCCTGGGATACCTTCCGACGGGTTGGAGGCGCACCTGGACATGTGTCTTCGCTGCCGTAAGTTGCTCGCCGACGCAGACGAGCTCAACCGCCTGTTCTCGGTAAACCACTCGCGTGCGCCGGACCTCACCGAGGCCATCCTCAGCGCGGTCGGCGCAGACGTCCGTCGCCGGCCGGGACGGTGATGTCCGCCATTGCAGGCTTGACTGGACGCGACCACCCGCGTCGTTTTGCGATCATCGAGACCCTCCGTGCAAGCAGATGGTTGGTCACACACCACCACCACGTTGATAGTGCGACAGCGCCGGGGGCCGATCCCGTGGCCGGTACTCGGGGCGGTGGCGCTGTCCGGCGGAACCATCGCATTTTGGCCGGCACCGAGGTTTAGCAAGCGATCGGAGCCGTGCAGCCGTCAGGGTGGCAATCTGGCGCCAATTGGGTGATCGCGTCCGAGTAAGGGCGTCGGTAACGTTTGTCTATGACGCGTCGGCCGCACGCGACGGCGCAATGGTGGAGCGCGCTTGCCGAACGGAGCGTGACCTTCCTGACCGGCGTCGATCCAGAGTTGCTGGCCGTTGCGCTCGACCCATTGCCGCCGGGCGCTCCCGCCGTGGTTCCGTCCGCCTGCCTGCGGGTCGATTGGCGATCAGGTGGCAGTTCTGCTTGACGAGCTGGACCAGCGGCACAGGCGCTGTTCCCCGCCTGGCTGCCCGGCGCGGAGAGCTTGACGGAGCGTCCCGGTCTTGGCGGTGCCGCGGTTCAGGTCTTGGCAACTCAAGTTGCCGCCGACTCGAACCATTTCGCCCCATTCCTCGCCGACCTGGCTGACCGTTGCATCCGCGACCGCGATGCCAACCTAGCCGGTCGAAGGGTCAGGTCGAGGGTTCGATTCCCGGCGGAGGTGCGAGCGACTGGCCTTGCCCGGGTGTTGATGGCTGCATACGGTCGCAAGGCTGCCGTCGTGCTGATCTACGTTCCCGTCGGGCTATCCGCAGGCGACGAGCGCGCCCTTGTCGCCGCGTCGGAGTGGCTCACCCACCACGCGCGCATAGCAGTCTGGCTTGCTGGCGCGGCATTGCAGGTGGTCGACCGAGTTCGAGCTGTACCGATCACTCTGCCTCCGTTCCTGACTCGGCTCCTCACCGAGGCCGACCATCCCGATCCAAGCGCCGATGGTGTGCGGCCGCTTGAGGCATCAGGAAAGCCGTTCGACCAGTCGGTCGACCCCTCCCCTGCCCCGCATGCGGTCGGTCCAGCGCCGACGACGGCAGTACTGACGTATCCGCCGCGATCGGGCGTACCGCGTCCAGACAGCGCGTCCGAGAGGGCACTCGAGCGCGCATTGGCGACGCACAGCTGGGCGCAAGGCCGACATTGGAACCACACCTACGAGTGGCACCTGCTGGCCAAGGCATACCGGCTGGACCTCTACTGGCCGACGGAGCGCCTAGTCGTCGAGGTCGACTGATGTTCGCCGACGACCGGCGTCGCGACGTGCAGCTTTAGATAATTGGGCACCACGTGCTCAGGTTCACCAACGATCAAGTGCTATCCGACGTCGAGGCGGTCGTCACGAAGATCAAACAGCTGTTGGACCAGCGGCGCAGCAACCCCGACTCTATCGAGACGAGGCAATATGTCCACCAATGACGACGTTCCCAGCCTGACGCCCAACCAGATTCTCGCACTGGTCGTGCTTATGGCCGAGGCACGCGAGTTGACCAATAATGACCTCAAGGAACTGGCAGGATTCGCGCTCACCGGCGCGGACAATGCGAAGCTGGAGACATCAACGGACCCAGCTACCGGCTCAAAGACCGCGCCAGCCGGACTAGCCCCGCCGCATCAACCGTGTCATCATCCTGATGCCGAGGACCGACACGTGAGGTCGTACCCCAACCGACACGTGAGGTCGTACGCGGACACCGGGTGAACGGCGGCGAGCCCGAGCACCAAGGGCAGGTCTCGGTCTGGGTGCCGACCGCGTCGGCGAGGTACACAATTCCGGGGACGAAGAACGCGATCAGAAGGTTGGCCTGCAGCTGAGTCTCGAATGCGGCCATCAGCCCGGCGGAGATCATGGCTCCGGCCAGGCCCATGGCGAGCCAGGGCAGGCGGTGCCAAAGCCGCAACGGAATGCTCTTGACACTCGCCGCCCGTGCAGAGGCAGTCGAGCGCAATAGCCGCCCAAGCGCGCGAGATCCTCGTCGTGTTCCTCCAGCAGCACGCCAAGCAGTCGGTGCGGGAGGACCAGGCCAGCGAACCTGCCGGTGGCATCGACGACGGCAAGGCCCGGCTCGCCGTGCTTGACGGCCTGCCATGCGGCGTGCTCCTGGTCGGTGCTTGGCATCACGGTCGGTGGCTGGCTGTCCATCACGTCGGCCATCCGGCTCTCGGCCGGCGCGGCGAACAGGCGCTCTACTGTCGCCAATCCCACCAGGTGGTCGTGGGTGCACACCGCAACGACGGCCGCACTGTCGAACCGCCGCCCACGCATCGCCGCGAGAACCTCGACGACGGAGTCATCCGGGTGGGCTAGCGGCACGTTGGTCGAGGCGTGCGCGGAGGCGGTTCCTATCCGCCCGTTCAACGCCGTCGGACCGTCGTCGCCCGATGGGCGGGATTTGCGGGAGACGGTCACGAACGGTCGTCGTGTGTCGGGTGTTTTGTCATCGTGGACCCCCTCACGATCGCGTACGTGGCCACATGATACGGCGGTCTCAGACACCGCCGCCGCGGCGCTCAACCCGAGACAGGACCATGCCACCGTCACCTTCGAGATCTGGACACACGAGGTCGGCGATGAACCGTACCGACTCGAGCCGGGTCGCCTGTCGTAATCTCGCCCCCGGGAGGCTTCCCTTGGTCGATCTCTTCGACGTCGATCCACTGCCGGCTGATCAGCCTCTCTCCATGGCGATTCCACATCGGAGTCACGACCGCGCAGAATCGGGAAAAGCCATCCAGGTCACGGCCAGCTGCAAGTGACTCCATCCGACCAAGCGTCCGGACATTACGTAATCGACATCCTTGGCATCCGATCACGCTTCATCCGGGCACACCGCCAGAACGCCGGTGCAATTCTCGCGCTTCGGCGATCCGACGCGGTCGCCCCGTCGCCGAGTGAGGCCACCAGTAGCAGCCAGCACTAGACCAAGCCCGAACAGCCTATGGTTCTGGTTTTCACCGAAACGCATCGGTCAGGCATGGTATCGTACTATCGTCCAGCTAACAAGCATAATAAGGCGGAGGTGTCCAACAATGGCCGAGCTCAGCCTCTATGAGAGACTTGGTGGGGTATTCGCCATCGCAGCGGTCGTGGACCGATTCAGCGATGCGGTCGTGCAGAACCCCATCGCTGGTCAGCGATCGGAGAACCCAGAACTCCGGGAATGGCACACAAATAATCTGGTCAGATTGCCGGGTCTGAAATTCATGCGCACCCTATGGGTCTGCAATGTGGCGGGGGGACCATTCGAATTCTCCGCGACGAGGCCGGGGCGCACGGTCCTCGGCCTCGAGGAAGCCCATCGCAAACTCCGCATCTCCCCCTCTGAGTTCGATGCAGTTGCGGCCGAGCTCGCGGGCGCCTTGGACTCCTTCAGCGTGCCCGAGCGAGAGAAGGAGGAGGTTCTTAGTGCGTTCGCGGCGCACAAGCACGAGGTGACCGAGGGATACATGGCCCCGGCTGCCGGTTGAAGTTCGAGGAGAAGAGCGTGGGTACTCGGGTGCGGGAAGCCACTACTGACCCAGATGCTCGCCGGGGCTGCAGGCGAACCAGGGGCTCGTGAGCGGTCGGCCGATGGATTGATCGCTCACGAGGTGAATGCGTGAACTTCAACCAGGCGGTCGAAGCGATCGGTCGTGGCGTCGATGTCGCCGGCGTAGTGGCGATCGCGGGTGGCGTCGGGTTGACCACTCTCTTGACCGCGGGCCGGCTCTGGCGGCGCGAGCCCCAGGTGTACCGCCGCTTTCGGCAGGAGGTTGGCCGCGCAATCCTGCTCGGTCTCGAACTCCTCGTCGCAGCGGACATCATCCGAACCGTAGCCATCTCCCCGACGCTCGAGTCCGTCGCAGTTCTCTCGGGAATTGTGCTGGTCCGAACGTTTCTGAGTTTCAGCCTGGAAGTCGAACTGACCGGGATGTGGCCTTGGCAACGCAGACCAGAAACCGCCGACACCCCTTCTGATTCACGGCGATCGGAGCAACCTTTCGGATCGACTCGCGAGGAGCCTTAGGTCGACGATCTGACCGCGGTTGGCGACTGGACCATGCCCGGAACGGGTCGGGGCCACGGCCAACTTGACGATGCCGCTTGTGAGCGGTAGCGGCACCCTGATGTTCGGAGAGGTCTCGATCTTGGTCTGAAGACGAAGAGGCTACCGCCACCTTGCTCGATGGCGCGACTGCCGCCGCTTCCTGCGCGACCTCAAGGACACGCTCCAGGCGCCGCTGCGAATCGTGGTCTGACCGCGAGGCAGCGTCAGGCAGCCGACACATTAAGCATTCTCGCGGCCTCCCGGATCATCTGCGCGGAAAGGATCACATAGGTAGGCAGACGTGCTCGGGGGTCCAACGGTGGGTGGGCGTGGCCCGCAATGTGCCGGCACCAATGAGCACAGCGTCGGCGAAGGCGCGCAGCAGGCCCATGACGAATCGGTCGGCGGGCTCGCGGCCGCTGATCGCCGACCCGGAGGACGGGTATTCCGGGCCGAGGGCGACGACACCGTCGAGTGACGCGACGAAGTTTCCATAGAGGCAATGCTCGGAGAAGCCCAGATCTCCGGCGTAGGCCACCGCGAGCGGCGTGGGCAGGTTCCAATGGGGCAGCCCAGGCTCCTCGTAGAGGAGACTCAGCGGCTGCGCCAGTATCCCGCCGGCGGGGAACGCGACGCTGTGCCCTGCGATGGTCGCTCAGCCCCGTTGGCCGCACAGCTCGAAGAACTCGGCTCGCAGCTGCGCGTCGGTGTCATAGTTGCCGCGCCAGGAGGTGGTACGGGTACTGGACTGTAGCTCGCGGGCACCGCGCATCTGCGTGCACAGGTGAACGGCTTCCAGGTACACGGCGATCCCATGTGGGGCCAGGATGTTCCCCAGGGCGTCGGCGAGCTGCTGCCCGATTCGTTCCCGACCGCGATCAGCCTTCTCCCGACGCGACGCGTGTCGCCTCTGAGCCTGCGCGCGCCGAGCCCGAGCCCCACCAGTGCCGCGAGGCCGCCGAAGCACGCCACCACCGCGGCGCCCGTGGGCAGGTCCCAGGCGAACGAGGCCCAGAGCCCCGCCGCGCTCACGAGGACCCCCACGCTCCAGCCGATCAGGAGTCGCGCCCCCGCGCCCGGCGCCAGCAGCGCCGCGAGGACGCCGAGGCCGAGAACGGGACGCAAGCGTCTGGTCGCGCGCCATCCGTCGGTGGCCGCGATCGCCACGACGCCGCCGGCGAGTCCGAGCAAGCCCATCGGCCCCTTGCTCATGATGGCGCCCGCGAGGCAAGCGTAGAAGCCGACGAGCGGCGCGGCCGCGAAGCCCGCGCGCCGGGCCACGAGCAGGAAGTACAGGGCCCACCACGTCCACGCCGTCACCATCACATCCGACTGCGCGTGATGGCCGATCGCGAAGAACCCGATCGTCGACGCCAGCGCCAGCGCCGCCATCCCTCCGGCGCCCAGGCCCCAGA
>Ga0209859_1000187_pt1 | contig 14634 bp, 19 predicted proteins | sample GWRWS3_50_60_FD_187241 | JGI IMG/M metagenome (GOLD analysis project Ga0209859, IMG submission 187241) | Riverbed sediment microbial communities from areas with vegetation nearby in Columbia River, Washington, USA - GW-RW S3_50_60 (SPAdes)... | ecosystem: Environmental > Aquatic > Freshwater >... | reverse complement strand
GGGTGGGTGGGTTCCCTATCAGTGGACGAGTTCGCGGAGCGAACTCGTCCTTGCCTCGGAACGACCATCGCACCCCGGCGACGAGCGACGTTCCGCCAACCCCTCCTAGGACCGTCGCGGTCTAGCCGCTCCCGGGCATCCTGTCCTTGATCTCGTCGACCGCCTCGCCGCCGGCGTCCGCCGCCTGGCTGCCGATGTCCTGGGCCTTGTCGGCCGCGTCACCCGCGACGTCCGTGGCCTTGTCGACGGCGTCACCGCCGGCGTCCGCGGCCTTCCCGGCCGCGTCCTTGCCACGTCCGAGCAACTTGTCGAGCCAACCCATGGCAATCCTCCTTCGCTGGAGTGGGCAGCATAACCCGGGCCGTCAGCGAGCGTCCGCGGCAAGGAAGTCGAGGACGGCTCGGTTGAACTCCTCCGGCCGCTCGAGCGCGGGGAGGTGCGCCGTGTCCATGACCGTGCTCTCGGCGCCCGGGATCTCGGCTGCCAGGCGGGCGGCGATGGCACGGAAGTCCGCGAGGTCGTGCGCCCCGCCGATGACGAGCGTGGGCGCGGCCACCCCGGGGAGGCGCCCCGCCGCAGGCGGCTCGACCCAGGCCACGGGCCCGGGCGGCGGCGAGCTCTCGCAGGCGCGCAGGAGGGTCTCGAAGGCACGCCGCTGCATCTCCGCGACGCTCCTCCGAAGCTCGGCCGGGACCGGTGCGGCCTCGCGCTCCGGCCCATCGAGCCAGGTGCGCAGGTTGAGCTCGACGGCCTCGTCGAGCTTGTCGGCCTCGAGCAGCGCGTCCTCCTCCTCGTCGAAGGCGTTCAGCTCGGCCGAGCCTTCGTGGCCGCCGAGCGCGGAGGCGACGAGGACGAGCGCGGCCGTGCGCTGGGGATGAGCGAGGGCGAAGTCGAGCGCGACCCGGCCGCCGAGCGAGTTGCCGACGAGGGCCATGCGCGGGACTTCGAGGTGGTCGAGGAGAGCGCGAACGTCCTCGACGTGGGAGAACGGCCCGCCCGGAAGCGGGGAGTCGCCGAAGCCGCGCAGGTCGAGGCGGACGACGAGGTGGCGCTCGGCGAACGCGTCGAGCTGGCCGTCCCAGAGCCGCCGGTCGCCGACGCCGGCGTGGAGGAGGACGACGGGCGGCCCGTCTCCGGCCACGTCAAACGCGATCTCAGAGCCGTTGAGCGATGCAGAGGTCAGGGCTAGCGCTCGTGCGCCTGCGACTCGCGGGCGCGGCGCGCGAGCGTTTGCAGAAGCGCCCAAGCGACCTGCGGATGCTCCTCCACGAAGGGCCGGAACTCCCAGGGCGTGAGGCCGTAGCAGAGGAGGTCGGTCGCCGCGACGATCGAGGCCGAGCGGACGCCGTCGTCGATGAGGGCGATCTCGCCGAAGGAGTCGCCCGGCCCGAGCGCGGCCCGGTGCTCGCCCCCGACGGTCACCTCCGCGTTGCCTTCGGTGATGACGAAGAAGCCCGCGCCCGTGGCGCCCTCGGTCGTCACCTCGGAGCCTTCCGGGAAGCGCCGTTCGTGCAGCTGGCGCGCGAGGTGCTCGAGATCTCGCTCCTCGAGGCCGGAGAGGAGGGGGACGTTCCTGAGGGCTTCGATGGGAGCGCTCATGGCCGACGATCATAGACGCAAGGCAGGGCAGCGGCGACGCGCGGAGAACTGAGAACGACGTGCGCACCCAGGCCGCTCTCTACGAGGAGATCGACCTCGAGCTCTCGTGGTCCGAGGCCGAGCTGCCAGAGCGCGAGCGGACGAAGCACGTCCACCGCCTCCATCCGTATCTCGGGAAGTTCGTGCCCCAGCTCGTGGAGGCGTTCCTCCGGCGCTACGCGCGGCCAGGCCGGCTCGTCTGGGACCCCTTCGCGGGCTCCGGGACAACGCTCGTCGAGGCGAACGCCTTCGGCGCGCGGGCGGCCGGCTGCGACGTGTCCGCCTTCAACTGCCTCCTCGGGCGGGTGAAGACCGCCGAGTACGAGCCGGGGACGCTCCTCGCCGACCTCGTGGCGATCTCGCCGGGGGAGGAGGTCCCCCAGCGGGAGGCGCCCTCGCCCTACCTCGGCAGCTGGTTCGCGCCGCGGGCCCTCGCCGAGCTGCTCGACTTCCGCGACCGCATCGAGGGCACCGCGTACCCCGACCTCTGGCGCGTCGTTCTCTCCCGTGCGGCCCGCTCGGCCCGACTCGCGCGGCATTTCGACCTCGACTTCCCCGCGGAACCGGTGCGCGGCGAGTACGTCTGCCACAAGCACCGGCGGGTCTGCCGGCCGGTCGAGGAGGCGAACAAGTTCCTGCGGCGGTACGTGCGCGACGCGGTTCGGCGCGTGCTCGAGTTCGCCGACGTCCGCCGGTGCGCGGAGGCCTCGGTGCTCCATGGAGACGCACGTGTCCTCGACCCGCCCTGGCCGGTCGACCTCGTCATGACCTCGCCGCCGTACCCGGGCCTGATCGACTACCACGAGCAGCACGTCTACGCCTTCGAGCTCCTCGGCCTCGAGCGCCGCGACGAGGAGGAGATCGGCCGCGGCGTCGCTGGCTACTGCGAGGGCGTCTCCGAGGTGCTCGACCGCGCGCGCGGGGCGCTCGCGCCCGGGGGCAGGGTGATCGTCGTGGTCAACGACCGCCGCGGGCTCTACGACGGGATCCTGGCGGCCGCCGGGCTGCGTCTCGAAGAGCGCGTCGTCCGTCACGTCAACCGCCGCACCGGCCGGCGGCAGGGCGAGTACTTCGAGGAGGTGCTCGTCGCGGCGCCGGCGCGCCGCCGAGTCAAGGCTCGGGCTTGACCGCGTCCGCGCGGCGCCCGAGCTCCTCGATCGTTCCCTGCGCTGCGTCGAGCTTCCCGACGCAGTGGCGGTAGAGCTCCTCGCCTCGCTCCCAGAGGCGGACCGCCTCCTCGAGGTCGGCCCTGCCGCTCTCGAGGTCCGAGACGATCCGCTCGAGCTCGGCGCGGGCTTCCTCGAAGGAAAGCTCGGCAGTCACGGGCGCGTCTCCTCGACGCGGGCGCCGAGGCCGCCCTCGCCGAGCTCGACGTCGACGTGCGCGCCCGGGGAGACCGTCCGGACCGAGCGGAGGATTCCGTCCTCCGTCCGGACGATCGCGTATCCGCGGTCGAGCGTGGCCCGGGGAGAGAGCGCGCGCAGTCTCCCGGCGAGCCCGTCGAGGCTGGCCCGCTTCCGCTCGAGGAGCAGGGCTGGAGCGCGGTTGAGGCGCTGGGCGTCCGCGGCGAGCGACTGACGGCCGCGCTCGAGGATGCGGCGGGCATCGCGCCCCAGCGTTCCGCGCAGGCGATCGAGGCCGGCGCGGAGCTCCCCCTCGTCGGGGACGACGAGGCGAGCGGCCGCAGTCGGCGTCGACGCCCGCGCGTCCGCGGCAAGGTCGCAGAGGGGCGTGTCCTGCTCGTGGCCCACCGCGGAGACGACCGGCACCGGGCAGGCGGCGACAGCCCGCACGACGCGCTCGTCGCTGAAGGGTAGGAGGTCCTGGAAGCTGCCGCCGCCGCGGGCGACCACGACGACGTCGATCTCCGGCTCGCCGGAGAGCTTCGAGAGCGTCGTGGCGATCGCTGCCGGCGCCTGCGGGCCCTGGACGTAGGTCTCCGCCACGAGGACGCGCGCCGCCGGGAAGCGCGCGGCGACGGCCGTGAGGAAGTCGCGCTTCGCCGCGGCTTCGTTCCCGGTCAGGAGGCCGATGCGCCGCGGGAGCAGCGGCAGCCGTCGCTTTCGCTCGGCGGCGAAGAGGCCCTCCGCGGCCAGCGCCCGCTTCAGGCGCTCGATCCGGGCGAGGGCCGCTCCGAGGCCGAGCGGCTCGAGCGAGAGCCCGCGGAGCTGGAAGACGCCCCGGGCCTCGTAGAGCTCGGGCCGGCCGAACACGTGCACCCGGTCGCCGTCCGCGAGGTCGACGCGGAGGGAGTCGAAGGTCGTCCGCGGCATGGTCACTGGCAGGCACGACCCGTCCTCCAGGTCCTTCAGCGTGAAGAAGACGCTCTGCCAGCCGGCCTGCCGACGAAGCTCAGTCACCTCGCCTTCGACCCAGAGGGAGGGCAGCCGCGCGAGCCAGGAGCCGACGCCGCGGTTGAAGGCGGAGACGGAGTAGACCTTGCGATCGCCGTAGAGGGTGGCCTCGACCTTCACGGTCCGACTGTAGCTCAGAGTCGCGTCGGTCTTGCGCGCCGCTCAGAGCAGGATCTCGGCGGCGATCTCGGGCGCGCAGCCGCGGTGATCGACGAGGTCGACGGCGAGGTGGAGGTCCGCGCCGCTCGAGGCGAGACGCTCGGCGAGCGGGAGCGGGTAGCCGGCCTCCATCAAGACGTGGAGCCGCCAGCTCTCCACCTTTCCGCGCTCGTCCTGGTCCCGTTCGTCGAGGAGTGTCAACTGATCCACGCCGCGTCCGTTCTCTCTCGTGGAGACGATTCCTGCCGCCATCGGTTTGTTGCGAACGGAACCTACTCCCGCTCCGCCGCCTTCACCGCGCGCTCGACGTTGCCGAGCTTCGCGCCGAGCCGTAGGTCGACCTCCTCCTCGTACGCGGAGATGCGCTCCTCCGCGGCCGCGAGCGCGGCATCGAGACGCTCGGAGACGTGGCGCAGACGCTCGCCGGCGACCTCGCCCTGCGCCTCGGCCGCCCGGGCGACGTCGCGGAGGCGCCGTTCCATGCGGTCGGCGGTCGTCCGGGCGAGCTCCACGATGCGGTCGGAGACCTCGCTCTCGGCCTGGCGCACGAACTCCTCGATCGACTTCTCGAGCTCGCGCGAAAGGCGCTCGGCGGCCTTCTCGCGCGACTCCTTGATCTGCCCGTCGAAGCGGCGCTCGGCCTCCTCGGAGAGGCGGTTCGCCGCCCGGTCGAGCGCCTTCTCGAGCTGGGCGAGCTGGCGCCGCTCTGCCTCGGAGAGGCCGGCGGCGAGGCGGGAGCGGGCCTCGGCCTCCTCGCGGTCGATCTGCTCGCGGAGGCCGCGCTCGCGTCCCCGAAGCCGCTCGCTGACCTCATGGAGCGACCGACGGCGTTCGACGGCGTGCGCCTCGACCTCCGCGCGGCCCTCCTCGACGAACTGCGTGATCAGGCGCTCGAACTCGGCGCGGAGCTGTGCGAGCGCCTTCCGCTGCTCCTCGCTGGCCGCGGCGAGCCGCTCGGCGTCCGCCCGCAGGCGCGCGTCGTACTCCGCGAGCGCCTCCTTCTGCCGCTGGCTGAGTCGTCCGAGCTGGGTCTCCAGCTCCTGCTGTCCGCGGTCGAGGTCGGCGGCCCACGCCATGAGCCTGCTCTCGAGACGCCCCTGGGCGCTCGCCACCGCCTCTGACAGCTCGACGCGGGCGTGCTCGGTCTGGCGTGCGATCGAGTCGCGGCGCTCCTCGGCGAGCTGCCGCTCCTGCTCGCCGAGGGCGTAGCTCGTATTCGCGCGCTCGCGGGCCAGCACCCGGTCGAGCTCTACCTTGCGCTCCTCTGCGTGCTGGGCGAGGAACGCGTCCAACCGCGCGCGCGCCTCCTCCTCGACCTGCTCGAGGTCGCGAATCCGGCGCAGGCCCCGCGAGAGCAGGAGGAGCCCTGCCTCGGCGACCGCAACGAGGACGAGGCCGCCGACCGCCACGAGCAGGAGCTCCGACTCGTCCGTGTCCCCCGCGATCTCGATCCCGGCGACGATCGCAGCGGCTAGGGCGAGGACGGCCAGCGTGACGGTGGCTCCGAGGAGCAGGCGCTCGGGGACGCGCGCGAAGGCGACGGCCGCAAGCGAGGCGGCGACGACGACCAGTCCCGCGGCGAACGCGATCTCGAGCGCCAGAGTCATCCTGGAATCCTAAGCGACTCCAGCGGGAGTCACGTCACGCGCATGATCACCAGCGCGACCGCGAGGGCGACGGTCGCGGCCGCGAGCGTGCGGAGCGCGCGTTCGTTCCCGCGCACGAGGAGCTCCGCCGTGATCGGCTCCGAGGTGCCGTCGGAGCGTTCGATCCGGCCCTCCACGCGGGAGACGCGGCGGCGGACGTCGCGAACCGGCGTCGAGAGGTGACGCTGCGCGCGGCTGAGCAGGAAGGCGAAGACGGCGCCGGCGCCGGCGACCAGGTCGAGCTTCCCCGCGGCCGCGAAGTACGCCGTCGCGAGCGGGAAGGCGCCCCACGCGAGCGCGAACCAGGCGTCGCCGTGGAAGCGTCCGCCGAGGAGCTCGAGGTTGTAGGCGACGACGATGAACCCGCCGGCCGCGACGAAGAGGCCGATCCACGGGTCGACCGTGACCGCTCCCACGACCCCGATCGCCACGGCGCCCGCGACCGAGACGGCTCCGAGGCCGACCAGGATGCCGCTCGGGATCCTCGTCCGGAGCGGGCGCCCGTTCAGCTCGTCGAGGGCGTGTGCGCCGATTCCGACGGCGAGGAAGAAAGCCGCGAGCGTCGGGAGAAAACGGTCCCAGGCGAAGGCGGAGGTCAGCGCCGCTCCGATCGCGACGTAGCTCAGGTGCCACGCGGTGTAGGGCAGGTGGAGGAGCGTCACGTAGTCGCGCCAGCCGCCGGGCGCGAGCGCGTAGAAGGCCGGGCGGCTCGCCTCAGCCTCCACGCGTTCCCCACATGACGATCCCTCCGCCGAGGCTGAGGAGGCGGCCCCGCACGTCGTCGACCCCGGCCTCCTCCCAGAGCGCCTGCAGCCGCCCGGGCGGCGTGCGCTCACAGAACGCCCGAACGCTGGGGCCGAGGAAGCGCCCGACCTCCCCCCAGCCCGGCGAGACGACGCGCCCGGCCAGCGGCAGCCCGAGGCGCACCCATGCCTCCCAGGCGGCGCGAGGAACCGCCCTTCGGGGCACGCAGAACTCGAGCATGGCGATGCGGCCGCCCGGCCTGACCACGCGCGCGAGCTCTCGCATGGTCGCGCCGGGATCGTCGACGTAGCGGAGGAGGTAGGTGAACGTGAGGCCGTCGAAGCTCGCGTCCTCGAAGGGGAGCTCCTCCGCGCGTTCCTCACGGAGCTCGATGCTCGCCCCCAGGCCGGCCGTCTCTGCGCGCCGCCGACCCTCCGCCAGCATCTCCGGGCTCTGGTCGACGCCGACGACGCGGCAGCCGTAGCGACGCGCCAGCGCCAGCGCGACCGCGGCGGTTCCCGTAGCGACGTCGAGAATGACATGGACGGGCCGCGCCTCGATGCGCGAAACGAGGAATGCGCGCCAGCGCGGATCCTGGCCGAAGCTCAGGAGGCGCGCGTAGCGGTCGTACGTCCCCGCGAGAGGCGCGAACAGCTCTCGCGCGGCGAGGTTCCGTTCCGAGGATCCGGCAACCACGGGGCTATTGTTGCGCCCCGTGACCTTCGAGGAGGAGCTGGCCGCGGCGGGCGAGGCCGCGAGCGAGCACGCAGCCGACGGCGAGGAGCTCGTCGCGGTCATACCGACCGAGCCCGGTACCGGAGCTCGCGTCTTCCTCTGCGCCTACGAGCGCGGGGAGGAGCGCTCCTGGCTCGCCTTCGACGGCGCGCGCCGGCCGGTCGCCGACCGCGTGCTCGTGCGGGACGCGGTCGCCATCGCCGCCATGTGCGAGCTGGCGGAGGAGAGTGCGGGCGGGGGCGATCTCGGGGAGCTGCGCGCGCGGCTCGTCGAGCTTCGGCTCACCGAGAATCCGGACGGGATCGAGGACGCGGAGGTCGCCGCGGCCGAGCTCCAGGCCGCGATCCAGCCGCCGCCGCGCCTGGCGAGCGTCCCGTACCTCGACGAGCTCGGCCGGGCGGCCGCGAAGCTCGAGCAGGCTCTCGGGGAGGTCGGCAGCTCGCCCTTCGCGGACGCGATGAAGACGGGCATCGCCGCCGCCGACGAGCTCGCGGACGACGTCGAGCGCCGCTACAAGGGACCGCTCGGCTGACCGACCTAGAGCGCGCCGCCGGCGGCGGGGGGCGCCGACGGGTCGGCGCCCTGGTCGCCGATCTGCGTCCGCGACAACGAATCCTCGGCCAGCAGGAGGTTCGATTCGGAGGCGCGGGTGACGATCGCGAGCAGGTCGGACATGCTCGCCACCTCCTCCCGCTGCTCCTTCAGGAACCAGTCGAGGAACTGGGCGCCGACGAGATCCTCCTCCTCGCGGGCGAGGGCGGCGAGGCGGCTGATCTGCGCGGTGACCTGCCTCTCCTGCTCGAGCGCGTGGGCGACCGGCGAGACCGCGTCTGCGAACTCCGTCTTCGGCCCGGTGACCGCGGGGATCGTCACGGCGAGGTCGGCGTCGAGGAGGTACTGGACGAGCATCATCGCGTGGTTCCGCTCCTCGACGGCCTGCCGGTAGAAGTGCCCGGCGAGCTGCGGCAAGGTCTCGGAGTCGTAGTAGACGGCGATGGCGACGTACTGCTGGGAGGCCGCGAACTCGTTCGCGACCTGCTCGTTCAGCGCCTCGGCGAAGCGACCGGCTGCCATCGGTGCATACATTACGTGGAGAGAGCGGACGAAAGGACGTCAATGGAAGGTGGATTCGGCTTCCCGTTCGGAGGAGACCCGGAGGAGCTCATGAGGGGTCTGCGCGAGTTCGCGGAGAAGCAGACGGAGGCAATGCAGGAGTCGCAGCGCGAGCAGTTCGCCACGCTCACGCTGAACACGGCCGTCGAGCTGACGGGAGCGGCGCTCAGGCAGCTGCGTGTGGAGGGGTCGGCCGACGAGCAGGCGATCGCGCTCAGGGACGGGATGCGGGTTCTCTTTCCCGAGGCGGTCGCGCTCGTCTCGGCGGCCCGTCAGGGCTTCATGCGGGAGGGCTAGGGGCCGGCGGTGCCGCTCCCCGATCCCGGCACGCTGGCGCTCTTCGCCGGCGCGGCGGTCGCGCTCCTCGTCATCCCCGGCCCGGCGGTTCTCTACATCGTCGCCCAGTCGATCGAGCACGGCCGCGGAGCCGGCCTCGTCTCCATGCTCGGCGTCCAGTTCGGCGGGCTCGTCCACGTGACCGCGGCGGCGCTCGGCCTCTCGGCGCTCCTCGTCTCCTCGGCGGTCGCCTTCAACGTTGTCAAGTACGCGGGCGCCGCCTACCTCATCTTCCTCGGCCTTCGAAAGCTCCTCAGGCGTGAGCGGTTCGAGACGACGGGCGAGCGGCCGCCGCGACGGCTCGACCGCCTCTTCGCCCAGGGCATCGTCGTCAACGTGCTCAACCCGAAGACCGCGCTCTTCTTCTTTGCCTTCCTGCCGCAGTTCGTGGACGTCAGCGCCGGCTCCGTCGGCCTCCAAATCGCGATCCTCGGCGTCCTCTTCATCCTCATCGCGATGGTGAGCGACGGGGCGTACGCGCTGGCCGCGGGGACGGCGTCGGGCTGGCTGCGCGAGAACCCGCGCTTCCTGCGGGCAGAGCGGTGGATCTCTGGGACGGTGCTCGTCGGACTGGGCGTGACCGCCGCGCTCTCCGGGTCGCACCGAAAATAAGCCCGATCCTCTGGGGCACCCCGGCCCACCACCCGCTTTCCAGCGTAGCGCCGACGGGCGCACGCATGGTACGCGGGGCGCGCCGAAAGAGTGACACCTAGCCGATCCCCACGCGGCGCGCGAGGCGGTAGAAGGTCTCCCGGAAGCCGCGGCGTGGCCAGAAGCGCGACGACTCCAGGTTCGCGACGCGCCAGTCCGTGTGGACGGTGCGGTAGCCGGCCTCGCGCGCCCAGCCGAGCGCGTGGTCGGTGAGCGCGACGCCGACGCCGCGCCCGCGCACCTGCGGGAGCGAGGCCGCCACGGCCAGGTAGACGGAGCCTGGCGGCCTCGCGAGGTCCGGCTCTTCGGGGTTGAGGAGGACGTGGCCCACGATCGCCCCCCCGAGCTCGGCGACGAAGTAGATGTTGGCCTCCTCCTCGAGCGTCTCCTCCCAGTCGGCGAGGTACTCATCCGCTGGGGGAAGCCGGATCCCGGTGAACGTCGGCGGCTCCCGGTGGTGCTGCCAGATGAGCGGCAGGAGCGGCCGGGCGGCCTCGAGGTCGTCTCTCGTGCCCGCCCGGATCGCGAGGCCAGCGGGAAGCGGGCGCGCCGTCTCGCCGCTCTCCCGGATCGCATGGGCCTGCATGTGCGCGAAGGCGAGCCGGAACCAGGGCTCCAGGAGCTCCGGGAGCGCCGGCACGAGAGCGACGTGGAGCGCGGCGCCCTCCTCGACCCAGCGCTCCGCGGCGAGGCGATAGAGGTCGCGGACGAGCTCGGGCTCGCGCGCGGCGTGCCCGGCCAGCTCGACCCAGACGTGCTTGTGCCAGTACTCGTTCTCGCGCACGCTCCCGAGCAGGTAGCCGACGACCTCGCCGCCGTCGAGCGCGACCGCTCCGCTCGCGCCCACGGCCCGCCATGTCCGCTCCACCTCCGCCTGGGCGTCCTCGAGCGGTGCCAGCAGCGGCTCGCCCGCGCGATGCCGCGCGTGGCGCTCGGCCAGGAGCGCGGCCGCACCTCCGACGTTCTCGCCCTGGAAAGCGCGTAGCCTCATCTGGGCGGCGTTTCCGCCTAGGCTTCCTGTGAAGCCTCGGTCACCGCCCGGTCCTTGATCTCCTCGACCACCGTCGGATCGGCGAGCGTGGTCGTGTCGCCCAGGGCGCGATTCTCCGAGACGTCCTTCAGGAGCCGGCGCATGATCTTCCCCGAGCGCGTCTTCGGGAGCTCCGGCGTGAAGACGATGTTCGCCGGGCGCGCGATCTTCCCGATCTTCGTGGCCACGTGCTCCCGCAGCTCGGTCATCATCTCCGGCGAGCCTTCCTCGCCGTCCTTGAGGCTGACGAAGGCGACGATGGCCTGGCCCGTGGTCTCGTCCTTCCGCCCGCAGACGGCCGCCTCGGCCACCTGTGGGTGGTCGACGAGCGCGCTCTCCACCTCGATCGTGGAGATGCGGTGCCCGGAGACGTTCATGACGTCGTCGACCCGGCCCATGAGCCAGAAGTCGCCGTCCTCGTCCACGCGCGCGCCGTCGCCCGCGAGGTACATGCCCGGGAAGCGGCTCCAGTACGTCTCGACGAAACGGTCATGATCCTTGTAGATGCCGCGGAGCATCGCCGGCCAGGGTCGCCGGAGCACGAGGTAGCCGCCTCCGCCCGGCGGCACCTCCTCGCCCCGGTCGTTGACGACGGCCGCATCCACGCCCGGGAACGGAAGGGTGGCCGAGCCGGGCTTCGTCGTCGTGATTCCGGGAAGCGGCGTGATCAGGATCATCCCCGTCTCGGTCTGCCACCAGGTGTCGACGATCGGGCAGCGGCCGCCGCCGATGTGCTCCCGGTACCACACCCACGCCTCGGGGTTGATCGGCTCGCCGACCGAGCCGAGCAGCCGGAGCGAGGAGAGGTCGTGCCGCTCTGCGTGCTCGGGACCCCACTTCATGTGGGCGCGGATCGCCGTCGGGGCCGTGTAGAGGATGTCCACCTTGTAGCGCTCGACGATCGCCCACCAGCGATCCCGGTCCGGGTAGTCGGGCACGCCCTCGTAGAGGACGCCCGTCGTCGCGTTGGCGAGCGGCCCGTAGACGATGTAGCTGTGCCCGGTGACCCAGCCGATGTCGGCCGCGCACCAATACACCGAGTCCGGCTTCACGTCGAAGATGTAGTGGTGCGTCGTCGAGACGCCGACGAGATAGCCGCCGGTCGTGTGGACGATGCCCTTCGGCTTCGCGGTCGTGCCGCTCGTGTAGAGGAGGTAGAGGAGATCCTCTGAGTCCATCGGCTCGCACGGGCAGGAGTCGGGGTCGTCGCTCTGGCCCTCCACGACCTCGTGGGCCCAGACGTCGCGTCCCTCCTTCATGCCCACGTCGCTCCCGGCCCGGCGCCAGACCACGCTCGTCCTCACTCCGGGAGCCCGGTCGAGCGCCTCGTCCGAGTTCCGCTTCAGCGGCACCTCCGTGCCCTTCCGCCAGCCGGCGTCCTGCGTGATCAGGACCTCGCACTCCATGTCGTTCAGCCGGTCGGAGAGCGAGTCCGCGCTGAAGCCGCCGAAGACGACGGTGTGCGGCGCGCCGAGGCGCGCGCAGGCGAGCATCGAGACCGGCAGCTCCGGGATCATCCCCATGTAGATCCCCACGGGCGTGCCCTTGCCGACGCCGAGCTCCTTGAGCGCGTTGGCGAAGCGGACGACCTCGCGCTGGAGGTCGGCGAAGGTGATCGTCCGGCGCTCGCCCTCGGGCTCGCCCTCCCAGTGGTACGCGATCTTGTCGCCGATCCCCGCCTCGACGTGGCGGTCGACGCAGTTGAAGCAGACGTTGAGCTTGCCGCCGAGGTACCACCTGGCGTACGGGAGCTCCCACTCGTAGAGCTTGGTGAACGGCTCGAACCAGGTGATGCGCTCGCGCGCCTCGGCCTCCCAGAACTCGTCGAAGTCACGCTCGTAGATCGACGGTTGGGCGTTCGACTGCCCGGCGAAGTCGGCCGGCGGCGGATACCGCCGCTCCTCGAGCAGAAGTGCGTCGATCGCGTAGGCGCCTTCCGTCACAGCTCTCCCTCCCCGGACGAGTAGTCCGCGAAGGATAGTGCGACTAGGCCACGTCGAAGAAGGGCCAGAGGAGAACGGCCGCGAGCCCGCCCACGATCAGGCCGATCGCCGCCGCCTTGAGCGCTGGGTCCTCGACCCGTCGGACGGCGAGGGAGCCGCCGCCGATCGCCGCCACGACGACGACCACCGGGCCGGCTGGGTTCGCGTCGAAGGAGAGAATCGCCGCTACGACGGTGGCCGCGGCGAAAAGGACCGCCACGATCGTTCCGAGAACGAGGTCTCGGAGAGTGGACCGGGGCCGTTCCTCCGGCCGCTCCTCGTGCTCGACGTGATTCTCCATCCAGGTCATTGTCGGCGGAGGAGCGGCTGCCCGCAACCACTACAATCGCGGCGCCTTGGCCCTCCTCGACCGTGCGATCGTGCGCGTGCTGCCGGCCGTTCCGAGGCCGGTCGTCAGGCGCCTCTCGGACCGGTACATCGCAGGCTCCGAGATCTCCGATGCCGTCGGCGCCGTCCGCCGCCTGAACGAGGCCGGGAAGAAGGCGACGCTCGACGTCCTCGGCGAGGAGATCGAGACCCGGGAGGAGGCGCTGGCGATTCGCGCCGAGTACGAGCAGGCGATGGCGACGATCGAGGCCGAGGGGCTCGACGCGAACGTGAGCGTGAAGCTGACCGGCCTCGGGCTCGGCGTCGACCCGGCGCTCTGCGCGGCCAACGTGCGCTCGCTCGCCCGCGACGCGGCCGAGCGGGGCAGGTTCGTCCGTATCGACATGGAGGACTCGAGCACGACGGCCGCGACGCTCGACCTCTATCGGGAGCTCCGGAGCGAGGGCCACGAGAATCTCGGAATCGTGCTCCAGGCGATGCTCCGGCGGACGATGGACGACGTCGAGCAGCTCGTCGAGCTCAGGCCGAACGTGCGCGTCTGCAAGGGGATCTACGTCGAGCCGGGGGAGGCGGCCTACCAGGGCGTCGAGGCGATCCGCTTCAACTTCGTCGAGGTGATGGCTGCGCTCTGGGAGGCGGGCGCCAAGGTCGCGGTCGCCACGCACGACGACTGGCTCGTCGCCACGGCGCTCGCGCTGATCGACGAGCGTGAGCTCGGACGCGAGCGCTACGAGTTCCAGCTGCTCCTCGGCGTTCGCGAGGACCTCGCCGACGAGCTCGTCCGCGGCGGCCACACGGTGCGGATCTACGTTCCCTACGGCCGGAAGTGGTACGAGTACTCGCTTCGGCGACTCCAGGAGAACCCCAAGCTCGCCGGCTACGTCGCGCGGGACACCCTCCGACGCCTCAAGCCGTGACCACGTTCTCCTGGCGCTTCGTCACGCTCGCCGGGCTCTTCGTGACGGCGCTCGTCGTCTCGAACATCATCGCCGTCAAGCTCGCGGAGGTCGGAGGCCGGGTCTTCGACGCGGGGAACATCCTCTTCCCCCTCGCCTACGTGCTCGGCGACGTGATCACGGAGGTCTACGGCTTCCGCGTCGCGCGGCGCGTGATCCTCCTGGGCTTCGTCTGCAACCTGCTCGCCGTCGGGGCGATCCAGCTCGCCCTCCGGCTTCCGGCGGCGGGCTTCTGGCTCGAGAACGAGGAAGCCTACGAGACGATCCTCGGGACGACGTGGCGGATCTTCGTCGCCTCGCTCTGCGCCTACCTCGTCGGTGAGCTCACCAACTCCTTCGTCCTCTCCCGCATGAAGGTGGCGACCCGCGGGCGGTTCCTCTGGAGCCGGACGATCGGCTCCTCGATCGTGGGCCAGGCCCTCGACAGCACGCTCTTCGTGACGATCGCCTTCGCCGGCACGGTGCCCCGGGCCGACCTCCTGGACACGATCGTGACCACGTGGGCGATCAAGGTCGTGTGGGAGGCGCTGGCGACGCCGATCACGTACGTCGTCGCGAACGGGCTGAAGCGGAGGGAGGGGATCGACGTCTTCGACCTCCCGCGGCCGGCGCCGGCGCGGACGTGAAGGCGCTCGTCACCGGCGCGACCGGCTTCGTCGGCGGATGCCTGGCCGCGCGGCTGCGCGACCGTGGAGACGACGTCGTCGCGCTCGTTCGCTCGCCCGCGAACGCCGGGCGCCTGCGCGAGCTCGGCTGCGAGCTCGCCGAAGGCGACCTCTCCTCGCGCGCTGCCCTCGTCACGGCCATGAGGGGCTGCGACGCGGTCTTCCACGTCGCGGCGATCTACCGGAACGGCGTGCCGGAGTCGCAGCGCGCCGAGCTCTTCGAGGTCAACGTCCGCGGCACCGAGAACGTCCTCGACGCGACGGTGGACTCCGGGGT
>Ga0209859_1000186_pt1 | contig 14636 bp, 15 predicted proteins | sample GWRWS3_50_60_FD_187241 | JGI IMG/M metagenome (GOLD analysis project Ga0209859, IMG submission 187241) | Riverbed sediment microbial communities from areas with vegetation nearby in Columbia River, Washington, USA - GW-RW S3_50_60 (SPAdes)... | ecosystem: Environmental > Aquatic > Freshwater >... | reverse complement strand
TCTCGAGTTCCTCGCGAAGTAGCGCCGAGAAGGCGGTGGGCGTCCACCAGTTGCGAGGCTTCATCCGCTCGTCATTAGTTGTCCTCTGGAGAACGACATGCGTTAGAACGGTGCGCCAGTAGTGCGCCAGTGACGCACGAAACCGGTGGACTTCTGGAGACGTCCGTGGACTTCAGTGGACTGGCTGCGGCGGTCAGTCGACTATGCGCACCCGAGACAGGAAGCGGGCTTCCTTCGGAAACCCGCTTGGAAAGCGGAGGGGGAGGGATTCGAACCCTCGAGAGGCCAGTGACCTCTAACGGCTTTCGAGACCGCCGCATTCGTCCGCTCTGCCACCCCTCCGACGTTCGGTGCGAGCGTGCTGCGGAGCGGAGAAGGAGGGATTCGAACCCTCGAAGGAGGTGTGTACCCCCTTAACGCCTTAGCAGGGCGCCGCCTTCGTCCACTCGGCCACTTCTCCCAGCCGCGCCATGGTACCAGCGTCCCATTCCGGCCCTAGACGTGACGAAGCCCGTTTCGGGAGGTTAGGAGCCGCACATCCGAAACGGGCATTCGCCAGACGCCGGGGGATATGTGAGGGGAGCCGGCACCCCGCATCATGACCTGCTGCCGACGCGCCGCCCTCCCTACGAAGGGGGATCTGGCCGACTAGGCTCAGGGGCGTGAGAATCGCCCGCCGCGACGTCGCGCTCACGAATCTCGACAAGGTCTTCTTCCCGGGCCCGGGCCTGACGAAGGGAGACCTAGTCCACTACTACCTCGACCTCGCGCCTCACGTCTTGAACCATGTCGAGCGCCGCCCGATGCAGATGAAGCGCTACCCGAACGGGGTCGAGGGCGAGTTCTTCTACCAGAAGCGCGTCCCCAACCCACACCCGGACTGGCTCGAGACCGTGCACATCGTCTTCCCCGGGAGCGGGCGCACGGCTGACTTCCCCGTCGTCACCGACGCCGCGAGCCTCGCGTGGATCGTCAACCTCGGCTGCATCGAGCTCCACACCTGGCACGCCCGCGTGATTGACGTGGAGCGGCCCGACTACCTCCTCATCGACCTCGACCCGAGCGAGGGGAACCCGTGGGAGCTCGTCCCGGGGATCGCGCTCGTCGTCAAGGAGGTCATGGACGAGCTCGGCCTTCCGAGCTTCCCGAAGACGTCGGGCGCGACGGGCTTCCACATCCTCGTCCCGATCAAGCCGGAGCTCCGCTTCCCGGAGGTGCGCCGCTTCGCCAAGGCGCTCGCGCAGGAGGTCGAGCGGCGGATCGGCGACCAGGACGTGGCGACGACGACCTGGAAGGTCGCCGACCGGAGCGGCGTCTTCGTCGACTTCGGCCAGAACGCGCGCGACCGGACGATCGCCTCGGCTTACTCGATCCGCCCGACGCCGGACGCCCGCGCCTCGGCACCGCTCCGCTGGGAGGAGGTGCCCCGCGTCGATCCGGCCGTCTTCACGCTCGAGACGATGCGCGACCGCGTGGGCGACGTCGGCGACCTCACCGCCGGCATGTGGCGGCGGAAGGTCAGCCTCGGGTCGCGCTTCGAGAAGCTCGGCCTAGAAGCGCCGGCACCGTAGGGTCGCCCTTCTTCGGGCGCGGGCGCACCTGGTCGACGGTGCACTGGTCTGGGTCCTTGTCCGGGCGGAAGCGGAGGAAGCGCGCATTGTGGCGGAAGCGGCCCTTCTGCCACTTGTCGTACTTGACCTCGACGACGAGCTCCGGCGGCACCGGGCTCCACTCGAGGTCGGCCTTCGGCTTCCAGCGGCTCGGCGCGCCGCGCGGCTTCCGCTCCGGGTTCCGGCCGAGCAGGGGCTCCACGCGCGCGAGGATCTCCTCCCGTTTCTTCCCGGTCGCCGGCGCCGAGCCGACGTGGCCCATCTCGCCGCCTTCGTAGAGGCCGAGCATGAGGCTCGCGATCCCCGTCCCCTTCTCGCTCCAGGTGACGCCGACGACGACGCAGTCGGCTGTCCGGAGCGCCTTGACCTTCTGGACGGCGTCGCGCGAGCCGGGCAGGTACGGGAGCTCCAGGCGCTTGGCGATGACGCCGTCGAGTCCGGCCACCTCGAGCCGCTCGAGCCAGGCGCCCGCCTCCTCCAGGTCGCGCGTCCCAGGCGAGACGTCGAACGGCAGCGTCTCCACCTTCGCGCGGCGCTCCTCGAACGGCTTCCCGTGGAAGTCCTCGCCGTCCCAAAGGAGCACGTCGAAGCAGACGAAGCCGGCCGGGATCTCGGCGGAGAGCTTCCGCACCCGGCTCTCGGCCGGGTGGAGGCGCATCTGGAGCGCGTCGAAGTCGAGCGCGCCGTCGCGCACGACGACGATCTCGCCGTCCACGGCCGAGTTCGGCGGAAGCAGCTCGCTCAGCGCGGCGAGCTCAGGGAAGTAGCGGAGCAGCGGCCGAGCGTTCCGGCTCCAGAGGTGAAACTCGCCCTCGAGGTTCTCGGCGATGCCGCGGAAGCCGTCCCACTTCGGCTCGTACTGCCAGCCGTCGCCCTCGGGCAGCCGGTCGACGAGCTCGGCCTCCATGGGAGGAAAAGGAAGGCGGGTAGAAACTTCCGAGGTCATCTCGCGCGTCTAAACGCTAACGACATGCGACGCGTGGTGATCACCGGCATGGGAGCGGTCACGCCGCTGGGGAACGATCTCAGGTCGACCTGGGAGGGTCTCCTCGCGGGCCGGAGCGGGATCGACCTGATCAAGGCGTTCGACCCGAGCGCCTTTCCAGTGAAGATCGCAGGCGAGGTGAAGGACTACGACTCGACGGGCGCGGCGTCGCCCAAGGAGGTCCGCAAGCTCGACCGCAACGTCCTCTTCGCCCTCACTGCCGGCAAGGAGGCGCTCGCGGACGCGGGGCTGAACGGCTTCAATCCCGAGCGCGTCGGCGTCGTGGTCGGGAACTGCATCGGCGGCTTCAACGAGCTCATGCGCCAGCACGACGTCCTGCGCGAGCGCGGCCCCGACCGGGTCTCGCCGACGTTTCTCGCCAACGTGCTCGTGGACTCCTCGAGCGGTCAGCTCGCCATCGAGCTGGGGATGCGCGGGCCCAACTACGCCGTCGTCTCGGCGTGCGCGACCGGCTCTCACGCCATCGGCGAGGGCGCGGAGCTCATCCGGCGGGGAGATGCCGACGCCATCCTCGCCGGCGGCACCGAGGGCTGCATCCACCCGCTGATCCTCGCAGGCTTCTGCATGATGCGCGGGCTCGCCGCGGGGGACGGCGACCCGGCGCGCGCCGCCCGTCCCTTTGACGCCCGGAGGGAGGGGTTCGTGATGGCCGAGGGAGCCGGGATCGTCGTCCTCGAGGAGCTCGAGGCGGCGCGGGCGCGCGGGGCTCCCATCTACGCGGAGGTGCTCGGCTACGGCGCCTCGAACGACGCCCACCACATGCTCCAGCCGGACCCGGAGTCGGGAGGGGTCGTGGCGATGATGAACGCGGCCCTCGAGCGGGCGGGCGTGGCGCCCGACGACGTCGACTACATCAACGCGCACGGCACGGGCACGCCGCTGGGCGACCTGGCGGAGACGCAGGCCATCAAGGAGGTCTTCGGGGAGCACGCGTACGAGCTCGCCGTTTCCTCGACGAAGTCCATGCTCGGGCACATGTTCGGGGCGGCCGGCGCGATCGAGGCGATCGCCTGCGCGATGGCGATCCACGAGAGCAGGATCCCGCCGACGATCAACTACGAGATCCCGGATCCTGAGTGCGACCTCGACTACGTCCCCAACGAGGCGCGCACGGCGGATGTCGGCGTGGCGCTTTCGAACGCGATGGGGCTCGGCGGCCACAACGGCTGCGTCCTCCTGGGCCGCGTCGACGACTGACGCGCTTCTTTTCTTTCCCGTCGCCATCTGGCAACATCACTGGTGCGATGCGGCCGTCAGTCGCTCTCGCGCTCGCCCTGCTCGTCGTGGGCGCCTCCGGCGCGAACGCGAGCGCAAAGCCCGCGGTCCCCGGCTCGGGGCTCGACCGGGTCGGCGACCGGGCAGAGTTCGTGTCGGGCGAGCTCGTCGTGCGCTTCCGCGCCGGCGTCCCGGCCGCGGCGAGGGGCGACGCCCTCGAGGCGCGCGAGGCACGCGCGATGCGCGGCCTCGGCCTGCCGGGCCTGACGCTCGTCCGCCTGCCGCGGGGCGCCTCCGTGCGCGCGGCGGCCGCTGCGTTCGAGCGTGACCCGCGGGTGCTCTACGCGGAGCCGAACTACCTCCACCGGCTACTGGAGGTTCCGCCCAACGACCCGTTCTTTCTCCAGCAGTGGGGGCTCGACCAGCTCACCGACCGCGACATCGACGCGCCGGAGGCCTGGGACATTGCGACGGGGAGCAGCACCGTCGTCGTCGCGGTCCTCGACAGCGGCATCGATCTCAGCCACCCGGACCTGATGAGCAACATCTGGGTCAACGACGACCCGCCGGGCGGCGGCGACGACGACCTCAACAACTTCATCGACGACACGAACGGCTGGGACTTCATCCAGGACGACGCGATGCCGCTCGACTACAACGGCCACGGCACGCACGTCGCCGGGACGATCGGCGCCGTGGGGAACAACTCGCTCGGCGTCGCCGGCGTGAACTGGGACGTGTCGCTCATGGCGGTGCGTGTGGCGAGCGCGGACGGGACCCTTCCGAGCGCGGCGATCGCGAACGGCATCAACTACGCCTGCGCGAACGACGCCGACGTCGTCAACGGCAGCTTCGGAGCGCGGACCAAGTCTCTGGCGGTCCGAGACGCGGTGAAGTCGCCGGCCTGCGCGGACACCCTCTTCGTCTTCGCGGCAGGGAACGAGGGCAGGAATCTCAATGGGAACACTGCGGCGAGCAACGAGTTCCCCTGCGAGCTCCACCGGCCGCCCAGCGGAGGCGGCAACTCGGCCGCCAACGTCATCTGCGTCGCCGCGAGCAACATGAACGACGGGCTGGCCGGTTTCTCGAACCGCGGCAGGATGGCCGTCCACCTGGCCGCGCCGGGCGTCGACATCCTGAGCACGGTGCCGGCGTACCAGGAGGTGACGGGCTTCCCGGAAGGCTTCGACTACGGAACGCCCGGGGAGTTCCAAGCGCAATGGAACGACCAGCTCGGGCCGGGCGCGGAGTGGGCTCAGTCCTTCCTCAACTTCACCTCGAGCCCAGCCAGCCTCAGGGACTCGCCCGGCAACTACCCCAACGACTCGGAGAGGTCGATCCGCAACATGAGCCCGATCGACCTGTCGGGGCTGCTCGGCTGCCGCATCGACTACGAGATCCGGCTCGCCACGGAGTTCAGGTTCGACTTCTTCGTGATCAGCGCCGGGACGACGACCGACGCGGACACGGACGTCACGGCCTGGACAGGCTCCACGGCGGGTCAATTCATACCGGCGACCGACGACCTTTCGCTCTTCGACGGGCAAATGCTCGTCTACATCCGGTTCTGGCTCATCAGCGACCCCTCGGTCCGGATGGACGGCGTCTACCTCGATGACTTCGTGGTGAAGTGCCTCGCTCCGGGTCAGGAGGCCTACGAGGCAATCGCCGGCACCTCGATGGCGACGCCGCACGTCGCGGGGGTGGCCGCGCTCCTGCTCGACTTCGACCCCTTGCTCACGGTCCCGCAGCTCAAGAGCGCGATTCTCAGGGGCGTAGACCGGAGGAGCGGGCTCGCGAACCTCGTCTCGACCGGGGGCCGCCTGAACGCGGCCGACTCGCTCAGCGTCCTCACCGACGTGACGGCGCCGGAGACGACCATCACCGGCAGGCCGGCGAACCAGACGAGCTCGCACAGGGCGACGTTCAGGTTCACGGCGGACGAGCCAGGCTCGAGGTTCCAGTGCAGGCACATGAACGGCCCGTGGACGGGGTGCTCCTCGCCGAAGGTCTACCGGAACCTGGCGAACGGCCTGCACAGGCTCCGGGTGCGGGCGATCGACAAGGCCGGGAACGTCGATTCCACGCCCGCCCAGGACACCTGGCGGATCGTCTAGCGATCTCTGGTCTTCTCCACGTCCGTGCCGCGCGTTACAGTCCCGCGCACCAGGTGCCGCGCCGAGCTCCCATTCCGGCGGTTCTCGCGGGCGTTCTCGTCCTCCTGAGCCTCGCGGGGTGTGGAGGCGGCGGAGGCGGCGACGGAGAGGGCGGGGACGACCTCGCCGTCCAGGCGGCCGAGGTCGGTGCGCTCCTCGACAAGATCGAGGCGCTGCCGACGACCGCGACGACCGCCCAGCAGTTCTCCCAGCAGCTGGAGCCGCTCCGCGACCAGGTGCAGGTGGCGATCGAGGACGTCGCCTCGGCGGACGCCCCCGACGAGCTCGCCTCCGAGCGGGACAAGCTCAGCAACCGCCTGCGCTCGCTGCGCACGCAGCTCGGGCGGGTGTACGGCCTCGCGCAAGCCGGCGACCTCGAGGCGGCCAAGGCCGCCACCGAGAGTCTCCTCTCGCTCGCCGAGATCCGGGAGACGATCGAGAAGATCGAAGCCGGCTCGTCGGGCGGCTAACCCTCGACGGCGGCGAGGGTGAGGTCGGCGATGGAGGGGAGGACGAGGTCGGCGGCGGCGAGGGCGTCCTCGGCGGGCGGGTACCGCGGGTTCGGCGTGGCGATGACGCGCATGCCGGCGGCTTTCGCGCTCCGGATGCCGTTCTCGGAGTCCTCGACGGCGGCGCAGCTCTCCGGAGCGACACCGAGGCGCCGCGCGGCCTCCAGGTAGACGTCCGGTGCGGGCTTCCCGCGCGGGACCTCCTCGGAGGAGACCGTCGTGGCGAAGAACCGCCCGAGACCCGAGACGCCCAGCACGAGGTCGATGATCTCGCGGTTCGAGGAGGAGGCCAGCCCGAGCGGCCAGCGCGCAGCGAGCTTCTCCACGACCTCCGTCACCCCGTCGATGAGCGGCAACTCCTCGCGGTAGACCGCCTCCAGCCGCCGCACGACCTCGGAGTTGATCTCCTCGGGCGGCTCGGAGAGCCCGATCACGTCGTGCATGTAGCGCGACCACTCGAGGGAGCTCATCCCCATCATGTCCCGCGACGCCTGCTCGTGCCAGCGCCCGCCGCGCTCCTCTGCCAGCCGCTGCCGCACCTGGTCCCAGACGTGCTCGGAGTCGATCAGGACCCCGTCGAGGTCGAGCACGACCGCCTCGATCACAGCGAGACGTAGCCCTGGCCGACGTGGACCAGCGCTGGGCCGTCGCGGCCGCGCTCGACCGAGACCACATCGCCGACGAAGAGCGTGTGATCGCCCGTCTCGTGCTCTGCCGCGAGCCGGCACTCCAGCCAACCGAGAGCCCCCTCGAGGAGCGGCGCCCCGGCAGCTCCCTCTCGTGACGCGACCCCGTGCCAGTGCGCGAGCGGCGGCACGCCGCGGGCGAAGTGTTGGGCCACGGCCTCTTGGTCGCCCGCCAGCAGGCTGAGCGCAAAGCCGCCCGCGCGTCGCAGCAGCTCGTGCATGGCCGCCTGCCGGTTCACGGACACGCCCACGAGGGGCGGCTCCAGGGAGAGCGAGACGACCGATCCCACCGTGAGCCCGAGGCGCTCGCCGTCGGCGTCCACCGTCAGCACCGCGACTCCGGCCGGGAAGCCGCGGAGGAGCGAGCGGAGCTCGTCGCCGAGCGTGCTCAGCTGCGCCGCTCGACCTCGAGCGCGTCGAGGAGCTGGGTCTCGCGCGCGGCCGGCTCGAGCTCCGGGATGAGCTCGTTCAGCTGGGCCGCCATCTCCCGCAGGGATTCGAGGAGCCGCTGGCGCCGATCCTCGAGCGAGCGGATCTCCTCGCGCAGCCCGTCGTGCCGCCCGCGCGCCTCGCCCTCGATCTGCGCGGCCATCTCTTGCGCGGCCTCGCGGGTCGCGCGAGCCTGCTCCTCGGCGTCCGCGAGGATGCTGCGGGCCTCCTCCTCCGCCTCGCGCCGCTGCTGCGTCCCGTAGCTGTCCACGGCCGTGCGGATGTCCCGCGCGTAGTCCTCGGCGTCCGAGCGCGTGCGCTCCGCCTCGCGGGTGAGGTCCTGGATGCGGGCCGACGCGTCGCCGCTCGCGCGCGCGACGAGCTCCCGCGCCTGCGTCTGCGCCTCGCCCCGGATCCTCTCCGCGGCCTCCTCGGCGGCGCGGAGGACTCCCGCGACGGCCTCGCCGACGTCGGCGTAGCCCTTTGCCTGCTCGGGGGACTGATCTGGCACCTCACGCTCCTTGGGAGGGGATTACCCGCAGTAAGGGAAGGAACTTATGGCAGGCCTCAGGGCGAGATGCAAACGCGTCGGTCAGACTACGGCCGTGCCGAACATCAGGCTGATCGACGTCGACGAGGCGGCGGGCGCTCTCGCGGAGGAGTACGACGCCGCGCTAGGGCGGGCGGGCAAGGTCTTCAACATCGTCAAGGCGATGTGCCTGAACCCGCTCGTCCTCAACCGCTCGATGGAGCTCTACAAGGCGATTATGTTCGGCACGTCGGAGCTCTCCCGCCTGGAGCGGGAGCTCCTCGCCGTCGTCGTCTCGACCGCGAACGACTGCCACTACTGAATTCGCGCGCATGCTGACGACCTCCGTGCAGAGGGCGCACCGGACGAGCTGGCGGAGCACGCGATGCACGACTATCGTGCGGCCGACCTCGAGCCGCGCCACCGTGCCCTGTGCGACCTGGCGGCGAAGCTGACGGCGGCGCCGGCGACGGTGTCCCAGGAGGACGTCGACGTCCTCCGGAGCCACGGCTGGAGCGACGCCGCCATCCACGACGCGATCCAGGTGATCTCCTACTTCAACTACATCAATCGGGTCGCCGACGCCGTGGGCATCGAGGACGAGCCGGAGTGGGGCGACCGCTGACCTAGAGCCCCGTTACGCTCCGCCTGCCATGAAGATCGTCGTCCTCGGGGCGGGGCAGGTCGGCGCGACCATCGTCGAGGCGCTGCACTCGGACCACGACGTCACCGTCGTCGACCTCGACGGGGCACGCCTCCAGGCGCTCTCCTACCGGTACGACGTCAGCACCGTGCGGGGGAACGGGGCAACGCGGCGTGTGCTCCAGGACGCCGCCATCAAGCGCGCGGACCTGATGATCGCGTGCACCTCCCGCGACGAGATCAACCTCGTCGCGGCGACGCTCGTGAAGAAGCTCTCCGAGGCCCAGACGATCGTCCGTACCTCCAATCCCGAGTACCTCGAGGCGTGGCAGGAGCGCCAGATCGACGTGGACTTCATGGTCTCCTCCGAGCTCGAGACCGCGCACGCCGTCTCCCGCACGATCGGCGTCCCGGCCGCGAAGCAGACCGACGTGTTCGCCGACGGCCAGGTGCAGATCGTCGAGTTCGACGTCCCCCGCGCGGGCGGGTCGGACAATCTCACCGGAGTTCCGCTCACGGAGGCTGCGGAGCGCGCCGCCTCCCGGCCGCTGACGGGTGCCTACGACGAGGTCGTCGGGCTCCCGCTCAGGGAGGCGAAGGTGCCCGCGGACTCGAAGGTGGCGAGTATCATCCGCGCCGACCGGATGCTCGTCCCCCGCGGCGAGCAGTCGATCCTGCCGGGCGACCGGATCATCGTCATCGGCTCGCCCGACGCTGCGCGCGCGTGGAGCGGGATCATGGCGAGAGGCGAGCGCCGCGTCGACGACGTCGTCATCTTCGGCGCCGGAGCGACCGGGCTCGCGATCGCGAGGGTCCTCCTCGACCAGCGCATCCGCGTACGGCTGATCGAGCCGCTCGAGGAGCGCGCGCGCGAGGTTGCCGAGGAGCTCCCCGCCGCGCGGGTCTACTGCGCCAGCGGCATCGACCCCGACTTCATCGAGCGCGAACGGCTCGGGCAGGCCCGCGCCGCGGTCTTCGCCATGCGGGAGGACTCGAAGAACCTGTACGCGGCGATGCTGGCGAAGGTGCACGGGATCGGGTTCACGATCGGCATCGTCCACGAGCCGGTCTCGGTCGAGGTGTTCGAGCGCGCGGGGATCGACGTCGCCGTCAACCCCCGCTCCGTGACCGCCGAGGAGATTGTCCGCTTCGCGCACGACCCACGTATCCGCCAGCTGGCGATGCTCGAGGGCGACCGCTTCGAGGTCCTCGACATCACCGTGCGCGACTCGAGCAAGCTCGTCCGCACGCCCTTCAAGGAGCTGCCCATGACCGGCTCGCTGATCGGCGCGATCGTCCGGAACGGCACGGCGATCTTCCCGCACGGCGACGACCGGCTCGAGCCGGGCGACCGGGCGATCATCTTCACTGAGTCGAGCCGGGTGGCGGAGGTCGAGAAGGCGCTGTGATCGCGGCCGCCGAGCGGCTGCGGCGGAACGTGGGCGTCGAGGTCGGCGCCGCGCTCAACCTCGTCGGCGCGCTCGTCAAGTACCTCTCGCTGGCCTTTCTCTTTCCGGCGGCGCTGGCGGTCGGGTACTCGGAGCCCGTCTGGCCCTTCCTCGCCGCCGGGGCGATCACCGCGGGCGCCGGCTACGGGCTCGAGCGGGCGGCGCGCGGGAAGGAACGCGTCGGCATCCGCGAGGGCTTCCTCGTGGTCGCGCTGACGTGGCTTTTCGCCGCCGCCGCCGGCGCGCTGCCGTACTTGCTTGGCGACGAGCCCCAGCTCCAGAGTCCGATCAACGCCTACTTCGAATCGATGTCCGGATTCACCACGACGGGCGCAAGCGTCTTGCCGGACGTGGAGGGCCTCTCGCACTCCGTTGCCATGTGGCGCCAGTTCACGCAGTGGCTCGGCGGCATGGGAATCATCGTGCTCGCCCTCGCGGTGCTCCCGCGCCTGCGTGTCGGCGGGCGCCAGCTCATGGAGTCCGAGCTCCCCGGCCCCGAGCTGGAGCCGCTCGCCGCCTCGATCCGCGATACAGCTCGTCGGCTCTGGACGGTCTACGTCGCGCTGACGGGCCTCGAGATCCTGGCCCTCGCTCTCCTCGGCTGGATGGGCGCCGACGACTCCATGAGCCTCTTCGAGGCCGTCGCGCACGCCTTCTCGACCATGCCGACGGGCGGCTTCTCCACCGAGGCGCGCTCAATCGAGGCGTTCGGCGCGGCCACCCAGTGGACGATCGTCGTGTTCATGGCGCTCGCCGGCTCGAACTTCGTCCTCATGTACCGGGCGCTGCTCCGCCGCAACCTCCGGGCCTACGCTCGCGACGAGGAGTTCCGGCTCTACCTCGGCCTTCTGTTCCTCGGCGCGATGGCCGTCCTCGTCGAGCTCCTCCACGTCGGCCTCTACAGCGGGAAGGAGGCGGTGCGCAACGCCGTCTTTCAGACCACGTCGATCATGACGACCACGGGCTTCGCGAGCGTCGACTTCAACGAGTGGACGACTGTCGCTCCGCTGTCGGTCATGGTGCTCGTCGCGCTCATGTTCGTCGGCGGCTCGGCGGCGTCGACCGGCGGGTCGATCAAGGTCGTCCGCCACGTGCTCATCGGGAAGATCCTGCGGCGGGAGCTCGACCAGACCCTCCACCCGGATGTCGTGCAGCCGGTGCGCCTGAACCGCATACCCGTGGACGAGCGCACCGTGCGCGCCGTGATCGCGTTCGTGCTCCTCTACGTCGGTATCTTCGTCGGCGGCGCGGTCCTTCTCGTCGTCGAGGCGACCCGCACCGGCGTCGACGTGACCCCGTTCGAGGCGATCGCCGCTTCAGCGACGACGCTCGGGAACGTCGGGCCGGCGTTGGGGTTCGCAGGGCCGATCGGATCGTTCGAGCCCTTCAGCGACCTCTCGAAGGTGATCATGATCTGCCTCATGTGGATCGGGCGTCTCGAGATCCTCCCTGTGATCGTCCTCTTCACGAGGGCCTATTGGCGCGCCTGACCGTCTGGCTCCGGCGCCGCCACCCGGCGCAGCTGATCGTCTTCGCCTTCGCGGCGGGGGTCCTCGTCGGGACCGGCCTCCTGCTACTGCCGTTTGCAACTACGGGTCTGGGGGGTGCCTCGTTCACGACCGCCCTCTTCACGTCCACGTCGGCGCTCTGCGTGACCGGCCTGGTCGTCGTGGACACCCCGACGTACTGGACGCACTTCGGGCAGGTGGTGATCCTCGGCCTCATCCAGATCGGCGGGATCGGGATCATGACCCTCGCCTCGCTCCTGGCCCTCCTCGTCGCGCGCCGCCTCGGCCTGCGCACGCGCCTGATCGCGCAGGCGGAGACTGCCGCGCCGGAGCTCCAGGACGTGCGCCGGCTGGTCTTCGGGGTCGTCCTGCTCTCCTTCCTCTTCGAGGCCGTCGCGGCCTCCCTGCTCGCGCTCCGCTTCTGGCTCTCCTACGACATGGACGTCGGCTCCGCCGTCTGGTACGGCGTCTTCCACGCGATCTCGGCGTTCAACAACGCCGGTTTCGCGCTCTGGAGCGACAGTCTCGTTCAGTTCGTCACCGACGCCTGGGTGAGCCTGACGGTCGCCGCGGCGATCATTGCCGGCGGGATCGGGTTCCCCGTCTGGCTCGAGCTCCGGCGCCGCCACGCACGACCACGGACATGGAGCCTCCACACGAAGCTGACGCTCGGGGTCACCGTAGTGCTCATCATGCTCGGCTTCGTCGCGGTCGCCGTGTTCGAATGGTCCAACCCGGCGACGATGGGCGGGCTCGGAACGGAGGGGAAGCTCGTCTCCGCCTTCTTCCAGGGCGTGACGCCGCGCACGGCGGGCTTCAACACGATCGACTACGCGGGCATGGAGCCGGAGACGCTCTTCGTCACCGACCTGCTCATGTTCGTCGGCGCGGGTAGCGCGTCCACCGGCGGCGGGATCAAGGTGACGACGTTCGCGCTCCTCATGCTGATGGTGTGGTCCGAGGCGCGAGGCGACCCGCACGTGACCGCGTTCGGCCGGCGCGTCCCCGCCCACGCCCAGCGGCAGGCGTTCAGCGTCGCGTTCATCGCCACGGCGGCCGTGTTCCTCGGGACGCTCGCGCTCATGGCGACGAGCGACCACGGCTTCTCCGACGTGCTCTTCGAGGCGGTCTCCGCGTTCGGCACGGTCGGGCTCTCGACCGGAATCACGGCTGACTGGGACGGCCTCGGCCGGCTGGTGCTCGTGGTGCTCATGTTCCTGGGACGCACCGGGCCGTATACGCTCGCGGTCGCGCTCGCGCTGCGCGAGCGGCAGAGGCTCTACCGTTTCCCCGAGGAGCGACCCCTCATCGGCTAGCCATGGCGACGAAGGAATTCCTGGTCATCGGACTCGGCCGCTTCGGCGGCGGTCTCGCGGAGACGCTCGTCGGCATGGGTCACGACGTCCTCGGCGTGGACGCCGACCCGAAGCCCGTGCAGGAGTTCTCGGGCCTCCTCACGCACGTGGTGGAGGCCGACTCGACGAGCGAGGCGGCGATGCGCCAGCTGGGCGCGGGGGAGTTCGGCACGGCCGTGGTCGCCATCGGCACGGACCTCGAGGCGAGCATCCTCACGACCTCGGTCCTTGCCGATCTCGGCGTCGCCCGGATCGTGGCGAAGGCCGTCACCGAGGCGCACGGGCGGATCCTCCAGCGGGTCGGGGCCCACCGGGTCGTCTTCCCCGAGCGGGACATGGGCATCCGGGTCGGCCACAGCCTCGCCGGCTCGATCATGGACTACTTCCAGCTCGACCCGGGCTTCGCCCTCGTCGAGACGAGGGCGCCGAAGGAGATCGTGGGAAAGACGCTCGCGGACGCCGAGGTGCGCAAGCGGTACGGGATCACCGTCGTCTGCATCAAGCCGCAGGGCGGCTCGTTCACCTATGCGACCCCGGACACGGTCGTGCAGGACGGCGACGTGCTCGTCGTCGCCGGCGAGACGCGCCGGGCCGAAGCCTTCGGCGAGCTCCCCTCGTAGCGCGTTACGGCAGCGCGGCCTCGAGCACCGCGCGCGCCTGGGCGATCGCGCCGGGCGAGATCTGGTGCGCGACCGGGTCCTCCCGGTAGCTGACCGCCAGCCCCGCCGCCTCGAGGCGCTCTCGCGCGTCGCGGCCGAACTTGACGCCGATGACCGGGTCGTAGGTCCCGTGCGTGATCGAGACCGGCAGGCCGGCGCGGCCCTCGAGGTCGAGCTCGAATCCGTCGACGGTCGGCATGAAGCCGCTCATGGCGAGGATCCCGGCCGGGCGCGGGCGCGAGGCGCCGAGGCCGAGCGCGTACGACATCACCGCCCCCTGTGAGAACCCGCCGAAGACGGCGCGCCCCTGCTCCAGGCCCACCTCCTCGAGTGCGGTGTCGAGCCACGACGAGGTCTCGGCGAACGTGTCGAGAAACGTGGGGGCATCCGGGTAGCCGAGCTCGCGCACGACGTACCAGTGGGCGCCGCCGGGGGGCAGCGAGAGCGGGCCGCGAGGTGCGAGGCCGACGAGGCGCTGCTCGGGGTCGAGGAGCTCGAGGAGCGGCGCCAGGTCGAGCTCGTCGGCGCCGCGGCCGTGCAAGAGGACAAGTGCTCCGGCAGGAGCGCCGGCGGCGGGTCGGGTGCGATGGACGATCGGGCTGCGCGCGAGGGTCACCAGGTGAGCTTAGTGAGCGCCGCAGGCCGTGGGCGCTAGTCCCGGTGCTTCTTCTCCGCCTTCTTCTCCGCCTTCTTCTCGGCCTTCTTCTCGGCCTTCTTCTCTTCCCGGCGATCGTGCTTCTCGGCCTTGCGCTTCTCCTTCTCGGCCTTGCGCTCCTCGCGGCGCTCCTCCTTCTCTGCGCGCCGCCTCTCCTTCTCCGCCTCTCGATCGGGCTTTCCGCCGTGCGGAGGCTTGCCGCCGGGCTTCGGGGGCTCGTGGGGGGGCT
>Ga0209859_1000185_pt1 | contig 14652 bp, 11 predicted proteins | sample GWRWS3_50_60_FD_187241 | JGI IMG/M metagenome (GOLD analysis project Ga0209859, IMG submission 187241) | Riverbed sediment microbial communities from areas with vegetation nearby in Columbia River, Washington, USA - GW-RW S3_50_60 (SPAdes)... | ecosystem: Environmental > Aquatic > Freshwater >... | reverse complement strand
GCCCGGGGAGCTGCGGGATCCAGCGCATGATCCCGCCCATGTCGGCCGCCGCCTCGACCAGGTGCACGCGGCGCATGCCGCGCTTGCCGAGCACCATGGCGCACTCCATCCCGGCCGGGCCGGACCCGATCACGAGGACGTCGTTGTCCGCGTTCTTCGCCGGATCGAACTTCTCGGGATGCCAGCCGCGCCGGTACTCCTCGCCGGCGGTGGCGTTCTGCGTGCAGATGAGCGGCGGACCGCCGATCTCCCAGCGCGAGATGCAGATGTTGCAGCCGATGCACTCGCGGATGTCGTCGAGGCGGCCCTCGTCGATCTTGCGGGGGAGCCACGGGTCCGAGATCGAGGGGCGGCAGGTGGCGATGATGTCGAGCGAGCCCGACTCGAGCGCCTCCACCATCAGGTCGGGGCTCGTGAAGCGGCCGACGCCGAGCACGGGCTTCTTCGCCACGCCCTTGACCGCCTTCTGCCAGGGAAGGAGCCGGCCGGACTCGTAGAACCGCGAAGGCGTCGCGTCCTCGCCCCACTCGGAGATGCCCGAGACGTTGATGTCCCAGACGTCCACGATCTCGTCGCAGAGCTCCACGAAGGGGACGCAGTCGCGCTCGAGCTGGGTCCCGGCCTCCCCGAGGAACATGTCCGTCGACATGCGGACGGCGATCGCGCAGTCGTCGCCGACCGCTTCCCGCACCTGCTCGATCGTCTCGCGCCAGAAACGCGCGCGGTTCTCGAACGAGCCGCCGTACTCGTCCGTTCGCCGGTTGTAGTACGGGGTCAGGAACTGCTGCGGCAGGTATGAGTGCGAGCCGTAGACGTAGACGATGTCGAAGCCGGCCTCACGGGCGCGCTTCGCCGCCTCGACGTAGAAGCCCTGCACCTCCCGGATGTCGTCTCGGTCCATCTCCTTGGGGTACGTGAGGTGCTCGAAGTCGCTCGGGATCTGCGAGGGCGCGCGCGGGACGCAGCGCGACTCCATGCACGGCGCGTGCGGGCCGCCGTACCAGAGCTCCGCCGCGGCGAGCGCCCCGTGCTCGTGGAGCATGTCGCACATGAGCGACAGGTTCTTGATGTCGTCGTCGTCCCAGAGGCGTGCCGAGACGCGGTGGGTGTCGTCCGACTCCGGATGGATGGAGCAGTACTCCGTGCAGACGGCCGCGTATCCACCCTCGGCCTTCATCGCGCGGAAGTGCGCCTGGGAGAGCGGCTTCTCGGAGCCGAAGCCGTTGCAGTGGGGAATCTGGTAGAAGCGGTTCTTCATCGTCTTCGGGCCGATCTGGATCGGCTCGAAGAGGATGTCGTGCTTGGGGTCGCGGGCCATCTCGCGATGCCTCCTTTGGAGCGAACCGGGAACCGGCATTCTCCAGCCGCCGTGTCAGGCTTGCAACCCGAAGGCGGCCCGAGACGCTAGTCGCGGATCCAGACGAGGCAGGGCGCGCTCTTCCGCAGCCTCCTCGCGATGCGCCAGAAGTTCCAGCGGCCCAGCCGCTTCGGATCCGAGCCGAACACGAGGAGGCCGACGTGCTCGTCCCTCGTCACCTCGAGCGCGGCGTGCACGGGGCGCGGGTGGTGGAAGACGAGCTGCGTCGCTCGCACGCCGCGCTCCCGCGCCTCCAGCGCGACGGCGTCACTGGCCTTGCGCGTCTCGGAGGTGCCGAAGGTGCGTGCCCCTACGACAGCGGGGTTCCCGGTCGGGACGGGAACGCCGTCACAGATGTAGAGCTCGGCCCCGGTCTCGGCCGCGCTCTCGACGGCGAAGTCGACCGCCGTGCGCTCGAAGGGCACGTCGAACGTCAGGAGCATGACCGGGCGGACGCCTGGAGGGCCCTCCGGCAGGGACGCCGGCGCCTCAGGACGACCGAGTGTGAGCTCAGCCATCTCGCTCGGCCTTCAGGTCCCATGAGGGGAGGTCGGACAAGTCGTCCATGTGGTGGCGCCTGAGCACCGGCGCGACGATCCGCCACCAGATGATCGCCGAGAGCGAGGCCATCAGCGCGACCCCCGGGAACCCCAGCGCGAGATACCCGAGGACCCCGAAGGCGATCACGACCGCCAAGCCGAGGCGCGCGTAGAGCCGCAGACGCGCTTGTGTCGCACGGACGCGCGCGACGCTCGGCCCCGAGAGGGAGGACGTGTCGTAGCGCCGGCCACACGTGCAGGTAACCGTCTCGCCGACCTTTGCAGAGAGGACTTCGCCGCACTCGCAACGAAGAGTCACTGGGATTGACATGCGTGCCTCCGGGTCGGCCTGTTGAATTCAGCCGCCCCAAGTTTTACATTCTCTCGTCATTGACCACCCCCCGAGGAGAAACCTGGCGTAGGAGGGCGTATGGCTGAGGTAGCTGTCGACCAACGGAGACTGCTCAAGACGATCAGCTGGTGGGACGGGTTCGTGATCGGCCTCGCGAACCCAGGGTTCCTGCTCGTGGGCCTTTGGGGGTCGACCATCGCGTTGGGCGGCGGCCTCGCCGCGGGCCTGTTTGCGTTCTCGGCCGTCCTGGGTGCGCTGCAGGCGTACATCTACGCTGAGCCGGCGGCCATGTTCCCCGACAAGCCGGGCGGGCTCTCCGTGTACGCGCGCGAGGGCTGGCGGAAGTACTTCTCCTTCGCCGGGCCGATCGCCGTCTTCGGCTACTGGTTCGCCTGGTCGAGCGTCCTCGCCGTCTACGGCAGCCTGATCGGCTTCCTCATCGTCGGCGAGTTCTTCGCGGACACGAGCGCGACGACGTGGAGCTACTCGCTGCCGGTGCTCCCCTGGGACTTCACCGTCCCCAGGCTCATCGGCTTTGGCGTCATCCTCGCCTGCTGGACGTTCAACATCATCGGGATGCGGCCGGCGGTCTGGTTCAGCTACGTGACCGGCGCGATGATGCTCCTCCCGGTCAGCGTGATCGCCGTCGGGGCCTTCGTCACCGGTGACTTCAATGACTTCCCCGTCGACCAGAACATCCTGGGAGGCACCCTGGACGCCTACGGCTACGGGGCGAGCACGTTCAACAAGTTCGCGCTCATCATGGTCTGGCTGTACATCATCGGCTGGTCGACCTACGGGCCGGAGGCGCCGGCGACGTTCGCGCCTGAGTTCAAGAACACGAGGGACGACACGCGCAAGGCGCTCATCAGCGTCGGCGCTCTCAACGTCGTCCTCGCCTGTCTGCTCCCGATCGCCGTGGTCGGCACCGTCGGCTACGACGTCATCCTCGGGGACCTCACCGGGGTCTTCTTCCTCGTCGACGTCTTGCATGCAGTCGCCGGCGAGGCGTTCGGCACGTTCCTCGTGGTCTGCCTCTGCGCGGGTCTCGCGCTCTCGATGAACACGGCCACGATGGACGGCTCGCGGGCGCTCTTCGCCCTCGCCGAGGAGAAGATGACGGTCAAGTGGCTCAACCACCTGAGCAGCCGGTTCGTCCCCGCCCGCGCGATGACGGTGGACATGGTCCTGAACACGGTGATGCTCTTCTCCTTCCCGACGCTCTTCTTCATCATCGCGACCGGGAACCTCGGCTACATGCTCTCGCACGTCCTCGCGCTCTCGGGCGTCGTGCTGCTCCGCAAGGACCGGCCGGACTGGCCGCGGCCGATCAAGCTCCACAGCGCCTGGATCTGGCTTGCGGGGATCCTCAGCGTGGTGAACCTGGCCTTCATCATCTTCGGCGTCTGGTACCTCGAGCTGACCGGGTACTTCTTCAGCGCCGACTTCTCGGATTCCGAGTACTACATCAACGAAGGGATCTGGATCGGCGTCGGCGTCCTGGTCGTCGGCTGCCTGGGCTACATCATCGCCCAGAAGGAGTGGGGCCGGCCGATCCGGCTCCGCGAGCCGAGCGAAGAGAAGCCGTCGCGCGAGGTCTACGAGCTCATGCCCACGGGCTCCTCGGCGCCCGCAGGCCGGTAAGAGAAGCACCGGGAAGGGGCGGGTCGAGAGGCCCGCCCCTTCTACACTTCTCCCCAGGCTCGAGAAGGAGGGCGAGGATGGCGGTTGCAACCCGGCAGGACGCGTACATCGGCGGCGAGTGGATCCCCGGCGAGGGGGAGGAGATCGAGGTCAGGAGCCCCGCGACCGGGGAGCTCCTGGGCACGGTAGCCGCCTCGACGCCCGCTCAGGTCGAGGCGGCGGTGGGGGCAGCCGCTAAGGCGTTCCCGGGCTGGCGCAAGGTCTCGCTCCTCGAGCGGGTCGACCTCTGTCGGAAGGCATTCGAGCTCTGCATGGAGCGGGCGGAGGAGATCGCGCAGATGATCAGCCGGGAGGTCGGCAAGACGATCCGCGAGTCGCGCGAGGAGATGGTCGAGTACACCGCCGACCACTTCCGGCGCGCCTCGGAGGACGTCCTCCGTCACGCCGGCACGGTGCTCCCCTCGACGCAGGAGCGCACGAACGCCAAGCGCATCATCGTCGTGCAGGAGCCGGTCGGCGTCGTGGCCGCGGTCACCCCGTGGAACTTCCCCGTCGACATCGCGGGGATCCCGATCGTGTACGGCCTCGCGGTCGGCTGCACCGCGGTCTGGAAGCCGTCCGAGTACGCGCCGCTCTGCGCCAACATGTTCGCCGAGGTGCTCCACGACGCCGGCTTCCCCGCCGGGACGGTCAACGTCGTGCACGGCCGCGGCGAGGTCGGCGCGGCACTCGTCCGCCATCCGGAGGTCGGCGCCGTCGTCTTCACGGGGTCGTCGCGCACCGGCGAGCAGGTCGCGCGCGACGCCGCTCTCAAGAACCGCGTCCTCGAGCTCGGCGGCAACGGCCCGCAGATCGTGCTCGCCGACGCGAACCTCGACAAGGCGGCGGACGCGGCGATCGTCGGCTGCTTCTACCTCGCCGGTCAGTGCTGCACGGCCGCCGAGCGCATCCTCGTCCACGAGTCGGTGAAGGACGCGTTCGTCGAGGCGCTCGTCGAGCGGACGAGAGCGCTCCGGGTCGGCGACCCGCTCGACGAGGAGACCGACATGGGCCCGCTCTGCACGGACGAAGTTCTGGGGCGCACGCGCGCGCACGTCGAGGACGCCGTCGGCAAGGGCGCCCGCGTCGTCCACGGCGGCGGCCACGAGGGGCGCTTTCACGAGCCGACGATCCTCGACGGGGTCACGAGCGAGATGCTGATCGCGCAGGAGGAGACCTTCGGACCGGTCGCGCCGATCATGTCCTTCCGCGACCTCGACGAGGCCCTCGCGGTCGCGAACGAGACCGACTACGGCCTGACCGCGTCGGTCTTCACGCGCTCACTGCACGACGCCTGGCGTGTGGCCGAGGAGCTCCGGCACGGCACCGTGCACGTCAACGAGACGACGAACTACTGGGATCAGCTGGCGCCCTTCGGCGGCGCGAAGAAGTCCGGCGCTGGCCGCGAGCTCGCCGGCTGGATGATCGACGCGCTCACCGAGACGAAGCAGATCACGTTCGACCTCGGGGACTAGCGCCGTCTGAGCGCATCCTGGCGAATACGAACGACTCGCCGTCCTGCATCAACAGGCGTCCGTTCAGCTCGATGGTCGGCTGGAGCAGAACGCCGTCGATGTGGACGCCCGCGACGTTCACGCCTCCGAACGACACGTTCGTTCCGAATGCGAGGTGCGCCGTCCCGATCGCCTTCTCGTCCTCGAGGACCGTGCCCGTGAGGATCGCGGCGGGGTTCGTACCGATGCCGAGCTCTGCGACCACCCGGCCCGCCTCGCCGCCCGAGTCCAGCGTCTCGAGCAGCCACTCTCCGGCGTCGCCGCCGGCGTCGACGATGCGGCCGCCGGCGAGCGTCACTCGGAGCGGCTCATGGAGAAGGCCGAAGCCGGCGAGCGAGCCGTCGAAGACGACGAGCCCCTCGCCGCTCATCTCCACGGGTGCGATGAAGGCCTCGCCGGCAGGGAGATTCCCGAACGCGGCCCAGGCCTGCAGGTTGCCGTCGTCGCAGATGGCCGTCCGTCCCTCGAGGCTGAGCAGGACGTCCGTGCCGGCCTCGGACGTGATCCGACATGTCCCGGCGTCGCTGAGCTCGGCCGCGATTCGCTCGCCCGCCCGTTCGAGCTCGTCGTAGTCGACGGACATGCAGCGAACGAACGTCTCCCTCGTGATCGTCGGCATGGTCGCGATCCGTGCACCGCGGCGTGTCGCCTCCAGCCGAGCCCGCGTGTGACTGAGCGAGAAAGCGGTGGGCGCAAAGATCGCCGTCGCGTCCACCATCGCCTCGGCGACGAATGCCGGCGCCTCCTCCCCGTCACGTGTGAGCGTCGGGGAGACGACCTTGCGAACGCTGCGCGCCTGACTGGAAGCTGCAGTCCCAAGCGAGTCCGCGATCGCGCCCTGCTCCTCGGTGAAGAGCACGAGGACGTCGTCTGCCGGCCCCACCCCTAGACACTGAACCGCCGCTTCTGCAGCCGCAGCCAGATCGGAATCGCGCGCCGTCACACGTGCATGATCGAGAAAACCCGGAGATGAGGGAATGGATCATCGAAGGAATTCCTGAGGGATCCCCTGCGAACACAAGGGATCGGCGGAGGCCTGCCTCACGAAGCTAGGCCGGGATCGGCTGGAGGCGCGCGCGCTCGATCAGGCGGTCGGTGCAGCGGAGCGAGTTGGCGCAGATCGTGGCGGTCGGCGCCATCGGGCCGGACGTGGGGAAGACGCTCCCGTCCAGGACGTAGAGGTTGGGCACGTCGTGGGCTGCGCACCAGCGGTCGACGACCGAGCTCGCCGGGTCGTCGCCCATTCGCGTCGTTCCCAGCAGGTGCCAGCCCCAGGTCGACCAGTCGGCGACCATGGTGTCGATCGCCCCGGCCGCCTCGTGCGCCTCCTGGGCGCGGGCGAGCTGGAAGTCGAGGTTGGCCCGCATGTCCTCGTCGATCCGGAAGGTGATCTTCGGCGCGGGGATGCCGTCCGAGTCCGTCAGCACCGCGTCGAGGGTGACCGTGTTCGACTCGTGGGGGAGGTCCTCGATGCCGACGCCCCAGTCGAACGCGTGCCCGAGCGTCCGCTCCGTGAGCTCGTGGATGCCCGCGCCCCAGCGCCCGTCGAACGGCCGCTCGTCGTAACGGAAGAGCGTGAAGAGCGGGCCGCCGAGCGGCATCACGTCCCACTGAGCGCCGAGCGGGAAGCCGCGCGACTCGTCGTGGTCGGCGAACTGGAGCGAGAGGAGCTGCGTGCCCCAGGGGCCGAGCCAGCTCTCGAGACCGTCCTCGTAGATCCCGAGGACGCTCATGTACGGATGGAGCATGAGGCGCTTGCCGACGAGGCCCGACGAGTTGGCGATGCCGTCGGGGCCGCCTGAGAGGAGGAGGAGGCGTGCTGTCCCCACACCGTTCCCCGCGACGATCACGACATCCGCCTTCTGCTGGTGTTCGGCTCCGTCTCGATCTATGTAGATAGCGCCGGTTGCCAGACCGGCGCTATCTGTGATCTCACGCACGCGCGCCCCGGTGAGGAGCCTGGCGCCGTGCTCGAGCGCCTGCGGCCACATGGTCGTGTCGGTCGAGCTCTTGGCGCCCTTGGGGCATCCCCACATACAGGTGCCCGTCCGCTCGCAGCCGGCGAGGTTGCCGACCGGCTCCGACCGGATCGCGTGGGCTGCGGGCCACCAGTGCCAGCCGAGCTCGTTCATCCCCTGAGCCGCCTTGCGCCCGAGCAGGCCGATCGGGATGGGCGGCAGCGCCGGCGGCGGGCCGGGCGGGTAGTTCGGGTCGCCGGTCATGCCCGAGATCTGCATCTCCTGGTCGATGCGCTCGTAGAAGCGCTGCATCTCCGCGTAGGTGACGGGCCAGTCGTCGGCGATCCCGTAGGTGCTGCGCGCCTTGAAGTCATGCGGGCGCAGGCGCACCCACTGCGCGCAGAAGTGCACCGTGCTCCCGCCGACCGCGTTGTACATCACGGGCGTGATCGGCGAGCTCGAGACCTCGAGCGGGTAGTCGCCCGGGTGCTGCCGGACGTTCGGGTCGGGGCTCCACTGCTTGTCGGCGACGAGCTCCCACTCGACCTTGTCACCTGGGAAGTCGGACGCGTTCTCCCAGCTCCCCTGCTCGAGGCAGACGACCTTGAAGCCGGCCTCGGCCAGGTGCCGGGCGGCGACAGAGCCTCCGGCGCCGGCACCGATGATGAGCACATCCGCACGGTCGCCGTTGCGCGAGAGGCCGAACGAGAGCGGCGTCGCGGGGTCATTCGGCACGGCGGCCGGAGGAGGCTGCGCGTGGATCGGGCCCCGGTCGATCACGGGGTCGAGGAGGCCGTCCCTGAGGTCGTATTCGGCCTCGTCGGAGTAGGGCGTCCGCTTCCCCTGGCCGGGGTAGCCGATCCGCTTGCGGATCTTGAGGTTCATGTAGTAGCCGCCCGAGGCGATCGCGGCGAGGGCGGCGAAGCGCTCCGGCTCCTCGGCATGCAGGCGCCGTGCCTCCGCCTCGGGGTCCCGGCCCCGCGCCTCGTCGAGCAACTCGATCAGGGCCGGCGCGAGGTCCGGGCGCGCCGCGAGCGCGCGGTCGAGCCACTTCTCCGCCGAGCCCGCCTCGCTCGCCGCCGGCATTTCGTGGGCCGCGGGAATGAGGACGTCGGCGAGCGCGAAGAACGTCTCGCGCTGCTCGGCGCTCAGCGTGTACTCGCTCGTGATCGCCATGGCTCGTCCTAGCTTGTAACCCCCGCGGTGCTGAACGCCGGCATGACCTCTTCGGCGATGAGCCGGAGCTGGCCCTGGACGTCGGGGACGTCCACGTCTCGCTGGGCGAACAGCTTCAGGATGTAGGGGTCGGTGACGCAGAGGATCATGTGGTTGACGCCCGCGGACTCGATCTCCTTGATCTGTGCCACGCACTCCTCCGGTGTGCCGGCGATCGAGAGCTTGTCGGCGATCTCGGGCGTGGTCATCTCGTACGCCTTGTCGAGGTCGCCCTTTCCGAGGACCTCGACGATCGCCTTCGTCTCATCCGGGTCGATGCCGTGCGCCTCGAACTGCTCGTCCGGCTGGGAGGAGAGGTAGAACGTGACGATGGCGCGCGCCGCCGTCTTCGCCTTCTCCGAGTCGGGTCCGACCGTCGTCACACACCAGGCCGCAACGTCGAGCGTCTTCCAGTCGCGCCCGGCACGCTCGGCGCCGATCTTCACGTTGTCGACGACGTAGTCGTACCACGCCTTGTTGTAGCCCAACGCGCTGTGGACGCCGTCGGACACCTCCCCGGCCAGCTGCATCGACTTGGGACCGCGCATGGCGCCGATGTAGAGGGGGAGGTGCTCCTGCACCGGCCGCGCGAAGGTGAACAGCCCGTTGTAACGGTGGAACTCGCCGTCGTACGTGATCGCTCCGTCGTCGAGGAAGGTGCGCATGATCTCGTGCGCCTCCTTGACCCGGGAGAACGGCTTGATCGTCTTCCAGTCGACGCCGTACTGCGTGAGCATCCCGAAGTTGCCGCAGGAGATCACGCCTTCCGCGCGGCCGCCGGTCATCTCGTCGAGGGTGGCGAGCGCCTGACAGATGAGCGTCGGCTCGCGGAGATAGACGCTGGAGAGGTTGGGCCCGAAGCGGACGTTCTTCGTCTTGTCCGCGGCCGCCGCGTAGAGCAGCCAGAGATCCTTGTGCCAGGTCTCGTCGGCCGCGTAGCACGCGTAGTACCCGAGCTCGTCAGCAGTCTTGATCATCTCCATCGAGTCGGCGAGCGGGTAGTCGAGCAGCGTCGTATAGCTGAATTTCATGCTCTCCTCCTTTGGCGATCGCGGCGCGATCATCTCCCCTGGGACGCGCGACCGCAAGTTCCCAGCCCGGCGCGGAGCCGGCTAGCGCACTGAAGTGACAGGCGTTACGATCGGCGCGCCGTCCAGGTAAACGAGAGGGAGGTGGCGATGTTATTCGCACAGGAGATTCCGGACTTTCCGGAGCAGGTCAGTGTCCAGTCGTTCGCCGACAATCTGCTCTACGTCCTCGCCGCGAGCGCGGTCGTCCTCGTCGTCGCGGGACTGATCCTCATCGACCTCGGCACGGCCAAGCGGAGGAACGTGCTCGACCTCACGGTGCAGCGGTTCGTCGGGTTCCTGATCGGGACGCTGTCCTACTTCATCGTCGGCTACGCGATCTGGATCTGGCAGTTCAACTCCGCCTTCGCCGTCGACAACGCTCTCTGGCAGGCGATCAAGGACTGGTGGCTCGGCGGGGACCTGATGAACAACTACGCGCAGAACGTCGACCCGGCGCTCGCGTCGAACACGTTTCAGATCTTCGCCTCCTTCCTGGCCGTGTACGCAGGCTTCGTCTGCGTGCTCGTCCACTTCGCCGGTGCGGAGAGGCTCAAGGCCCTTCCCTACTACATCATGTGCGTCGGGATCGGAGGCGTCGCGTACCCGTTCGTGCTCTACCTGACGTGGGGCTCGGTGAGCCCGATCACGACCCGCGGGACGCACGACTTCATCGGCATCTTCGTCGCCTACATCTTCGCCGGCACGTTCGGGCTCATGCTCGCCCGGCGGCTCGGGCCGCGGGCCGGGGTGTTCAAGCCGCATCCAACGCTCGGCGACCGGGGAGCCCCGTACAACCTGGGCTTGACCACCGTGGGCGTGACGATGATCTTGTTCGCGATCCCGTTCATCGCGCTCGGGTGCGGCTACTGGTTCCCCGATCTCGGGTACTTCGGCATCTCGCTGACGACCAGCGGTCTCGGCGTCGTCTTCAACAACGTCTTCATCGCGTACGCCGTCGGCGGCCTCGTCGGAGCGCTGATCGCCTACCACACGAAGAACGTCATCCACGCCCTTCTCGGCCCGCTCGCCGGCTATCTGGCAGGGACCGCGGCCTTCGACGTCGTCTCCACCTGGGAGATGGCGCTGATCGCCCTGTTCGCCCCGCTCTTCGTCTGGGCCGTCTACGAGTGGCTCTACCGGAACGGAATCGACGAGACGAAGGTCATCCCCCTCGGCCTGGGTGCGGGCATCTACGGCGCCTTGGTGGTCGGCTTCGTCGGTTGGGGGGACAAGACCGGCGGCTTCCCGGGTGCCGAGGGGATCTACGCGTTCCAGAACGCCGAGATCAACCCCTTCTGGCAGCTCGTCGGCATCGCTGTGACCGTCGGGATCGCAATTCTGAGCGGCCTTGTCTTGATCTACGGCCTCGACAAGTGGATCGGGATCCGGGTCCCGGACGAGGAGGAGGTCGAAGGTCTCGACGAGGCATACTGGGATGTCCCGCCCGTCGGCTCGGACATCGTTCTCGGAACCGGCGCGGGCCCCACGGCCGCGCCGATGGGAGGCGCACCCAGCCCCGAAGCGCCGACTTCGTAGGACGCTCCGCCACAAGTAGCAGGGAGGGCTCCTCTGGAGCCCTCCCTGCCGAGATGCTAGGACTCGGCCTCGATCTCCTTCAGGAGCTCCTCGCCCGACACGACCGAGTCCGCGAAGTGGTCGTGCATCCAGGCGAGGTGCTCCCAGCGGCTGTCGACGATGCGGAGCGTGTCCCAGGCGGGGATGTCCTGCTGGGGCGTGTGCTCGGTCATCAGCGCCGGGTCGACCTCGTAGATGTGGTCGAAGCGCATGACCACGTCGTCCTTCACGCGCTTCGCTTCCGGCGGCTTCTGCGCGGCGAGCCTGAAGCCGATCACTCCTCTCCCTCCTCGTATGCCTGATCGAGCAGATACTTGCCGGGGTTCATGATGTTCTGTGGGTCGAGCACCCGCTTGATCTTCTTCATCACCTCGAACCCGCCGCCCAGCTCGAGCGGCACGAGGTCGACCTCCCCCTCGCGGCACGAGCCGTGGCAGGCGGAGATGGAGCCGCCGTGCTCGATGGCGACGCGGGCGATCTCGCGCTTCGCGTCCACCCAGGCGGCCCAGCTCTCGTCGTCCCACTGCATCTCCCAGATCCCGATGTCGATCTCGGTGAGGTAGTCGCCCCACGACTTGAAGGCCCCGTTCGTGTACGCGAACATGCCCCAGTCGTCGAACATGTCGAAGCGCTCGCGCAGGCCGGCGGCGATCGCGTGCCACTTCTCGCGGACGGCCGGGAGCTGCGAGTAGAGGATCGACGCGTCCTCGCAGTGCCAGCTCATGAGCGCGACCTGGCCGTTCCGGGTCCGTCCGTGCTGCGGTGTCGCGTAGCGGTCGTGTCGCGAGGCCCAGTCGCCCTGGGAGATCTCGTCGCCGAGGTACTCGCCGCCCGAGGCCTTGCCGATCCGGAGCATGCGCTTCGCCGATGCCTTGACCTCGTCGTCGTTTCCGTACATGGCGACGGCGACGACGCCCTTCACCCAGTCGGGTTGCGGGATGTACGCCTCGTCGTCGCGGCGGAGGTAGGCGATCTTCCACTCGTCGAAGAGGACGACCCCGGCGAGGGTCGCCGCGCCCGAGCGCGCGAACTCGCCGGTCGCCTTCCAGGCGTCGAGGTAGGACGGGTAGGCATAGAAGGCCGAGAACTCGGCCTCGGGCCGCTTGACCAGCTCGAGCGTCGCCTCCGTGACGATGCCGAGCGTGCCCTGGTGGCCCATGAAGAGGTGCTTGAGCTGGTAGCCGGACGACGACTTGCGCACCTTCCTCCCGCCGCCGTCGCCGACGCGGATGATCTCCCCGGTCGGGAGCACGATCTCGAAGCTGATCACGAGGTCCCGCGTGTGGCCGTAGCGGCCGCCGATGAGCGACCAGCCGCTCGTGCCGATCCGCCCGCCGACGAGCGAGCACGGGTACGAGGCGGGGTCGTCGGGATAGATGAAGCCCAGGGGCTTGAGCTCCTCGGAGAGCTTCAGCATGTTGATCCCCGGCTGGACGGTGACCGTCCGGTCCTCGACGTCGATCTCGAGAATCTTGTTCATGAGCTTGATGTCGACGAGAATCCCGTGCCTGAGCGGCACCGCGCCGTCGGTGAGCCCGGTGGCACCCGCGCGTGGCACGACCGGAACGCGGTGGTGGTTGGCGAGCTTCACGACGGCGGAGATCTGCTCCGCCGAGGTGGGCAGGACGACGGCCTGCGGGATGTAGTCCTCCCACTTGTGCGCCGGGAAGGGCGAGGGGACGCGCGCGCGGTTGAAGAGCGCGGAGCGGCCGGTGAAGACGTGGTCGTCGCCGCAGATCGCGACGAGCTCGTCGATCAGGGTGTCGGGGAGGGTTGCGACTGCCATCTCACACCTCGAAACCGGCCGCTTCGGCCACGAGCTCGAAGATGTCGAACACCTCGATCCCCTGCGCCTTCCCCTGCTCGGTCAGCGGCCGCTCCGACCAGGGGCAGGCGGAGACGAGCGTGTCGACGCCGTCGAGCGCCGCGGCCTTCGCCACCCGCCGGCGGCTGATCTCGGCCGTCAGCTCCGGCTTCTCGACCCCGAGATTGGCGCCGGCGCCGGAGCAGTACGACCACTGCGTGACGTGGTCGACGTCGACGAAGGTGAGCCCAGGGATCGCCCGGAGGATCTCGCGGGGAGACTTCCAGACGCCCATCCGCTTGTTGAGGCGACACGGATCGTGGTACGTGACCGTCCGCTCGACGGGGGTGGTCAGGCTCACTTTCCCCTCCGCGATCAGCTCGGCGACGAGGTCGACGCCCAGGACGATCTCGAACTCGTCGAAGTTCTCGTCGAGCTCGGGGTAGTGCTCGATGATCGTGATGTAGTCGTGCGGGTCGAGGCAGACGACCCGCTTCGTGCCGGTCTTCCGCCAGTCGATCATGTTGTGCTCGGCCATCTTGTGGGCGATCTCCACGTAGCCGGTCTCCCACATCGGCCCGCCGCAGCACCATTGCTGGCTCATGAGGCCGAACTCGATGCCCGCCGCCTGGAGGATGAGCGCGACCGCCCGCGGCACGGACGGCCGGTAGAAGGCGGCCTCGCAGTCCGCGAAGAGCACGGTCTCGCCGCCGGTGGGGATGTCCAGGCCGGCCGCCCAGGCGCGAACCTTGCTCGCGGAGGTCTCGGTCCTCCAGCCGAGCACGGGCTCGTTGCCCCAGCGATCCGTGAGCTCCGCCCAGCGCTTCCAGTTCTTCTGGTGAATGCCCTCCTCGACCGCGAGCGCGCGCATCGCCTTGACGACGTCGATCGTGCGCTGGCGGAAGCGATAGAAGTCGCCGGTGAAGAGGGTGTTCGGGCAGCGGAGCTCGCAGGCCCCGCACATCGTGCAGTGCACGTAGTCCTCGGCGACGTCCTCGATCGTCAGATGGCCCCTGTCCATCGCGACGACGTTCGCGTGGAACGCGGTCGGCGTGTGGCGCTCGTCGCGCGTGACCTGCATCACCGGGCACACCTCGCGGCAGAACTTGTGGCCCGAGCTGAAGCAGTTGTACGCGGCGTTCCGCCACTCCTCGACGAGCGCCTCGGTCGGGGCTCCGTTCGTCGATCCCTCGGAAGCCGTGCGTTGCGCCATCCAGCTCTCCTTTCGCCGAGCGGTGCGGTGCCGCGACTCTAATGGATCGCCGGGCGACAGACGAGCCCTGGGATATAAGTCTTGTGCGATGGCAAAGGAGCGGCGGAAACCGGTCATCGGCCTTTCGCTCGGCCTGCACGACTTCGGCGACTACGCGGGCGTCGGCTTCCAGCGTCCCCTCGCCCTCGTGGGCGGCGTGGGCATGGCGCTCCCGCGCGTCGACGGACACCTGGAGGACGCGCTCGACGTCTGCGACGGGATCCTCCTCGGCGGCGGGCGGGACATCGACCCGAGGCGGTACGGGCAGGAGCCCAGCGACCATCTGGCCCCGACCGAGCCGCGGCGCGACGCCTTCGAGCTCGAGCTGACCGA
>Ga0209859_1000184_pt1 | contig 14665 bp, 16 predicted proteins | sample GWRWS3_50_60_FD_187241 | JGI IMG/M metagenome (GOLD analysis project Ga0209859, IMG submission 187241) | Riverbed sediment microbial communities from areas with vegetation nearby in Columbia River, Washington, USA - GW-RW S3_50_60 (SPAdes)... | ecosystem: Environmental > Aquatic > Freshwater >... | reverse complement strand
GCCCACTGGCGGCGGCGGCTTCGAGCATTTCTATGGCTTTATCGGCGGCGAAGCCAATCAATGGTACCCCACGCTCTATGATGGCACCACTCCCGTTGAAGTCAAGAAGACGCCCGAAGAGGGCTACCATTTCATGGAGGACATGACGGACAAGGCCATGGCCTGGATCGCGCAGCAGAAGTCGCTGATCCCCGACAAGCCGTTTTTCGTCTACTTCGCGCCAGGCGCCTGTCACGCCCCGCACCACGTCCCGAAGGAGTGGTCCGACAAGTACAAGGGCCGCTTCGACCAGGGCTGGGATGCTCTGCGCGAGGAGATCCTCGCTCGTCAGATTGAGCTCGGCGTCGTGCCGCCCGGCACCGAGCTCACCGCGCGGCATGAGGAGATCCCTGCCTGGGAAGACATGCCCGATCAGATGAAGCCCGTCCTCTCTCGCCAGATGGAGGTGTACGCCGGATTCCTCGAGCACACCGATCACCACATCGGTCGGCTCGTGGACGCGCTCGAGGATCTCGGCGTCCTCGAGGACACGCTCGTCTACTACATCATCGGCGACAACGGAGCCTCCGCCGAGGGCACCGTGAACGGGACGTTCAACGAGATGTTCATGTTCAACGGTGCCGACGCGCTCGAGACGCCCGAGTACGTGGCGGCGCACGTCGACGAGCTCGGCACGCCGACCGCCTACAACCACTACGCCGTCGGCTGGGCGCACGCGATGGACACCCCCTACCAGTGGACGAAGCAGGTTGCCTCGCACTGGGGCGGCACACGTAACGGCACGATCGTGCACTGGCCTCGCGGGATCGAGGCGAAGGGCGAGATCCGCTCGCAGTTCCATCACGTGATCGACGTTGCCCCCACGGTGCTCGAGGCCGCGGGCCTTCCGCAACCGACTGCTGTCGACGGTGTCGAGCAGCGCCCGATCGAGGGCGTGAGCATGCGCTACTCGTTCGACGGCGCGGCTGAGGGCGACCGCCGGAGGACGCAGTACTTCGAGATGTTCTGCAACCGCGGTATCTACAACGAGGGGTGGACCGCGGTCACGCGCCACTCCACACCCTGGATCATGGGCGAGCTTCCGCCGTTCCAGGATGACGTGTGGGAGCTGTACGACACGCGTTCGGATTGGAGCCAGGCACACGATCTCGCGGCGGAGATGCCGGAGAAGCTCGCCGAGCTTCAGGAGCTCTGGCTCGACGAAGCCCGAAAGTACAACGTGCTGCCGCTCGACGATCGGCGCCTCGAGCGCTTCAACTCCGATCTTGCGGGCCGCCCGACGTTGGTGAAGGGGAACTCGCAGATTCTCTTCGCGGGCATGGGTCGTCTGACCGAGAACACGGTTCTCAACATCAAGAACAAGTCCCACGCTGTCACGGCCGCGATCGTCGTCCCCGACGAGGGCGCTCAGGGCGTGATCATTGCTCAGGGTGGTGCCTTCGCGGGCTGGAGCCTCTACGCAAACAAGGGCAGGCCGACGTACTGCTACAACCTGCTCGGCCTCCAGCGCTTCAAGATCGAGGGCGATTCGGCGATCCCGGCAGGAGAGCACCAGGTGCGCATGGAGTTCGCCTACGACGGCGGCGGGCTCGCCAAGGGCGGCACCGTGACCCTCTACGTCGATGGAGACGAGGTCGGCGAAGGTCGTGTCGAAGGCACGATCCCTATGGTCTTTTCCGCCGACGAGACCATGGACGTCGGGCGCGACACCGCATCCCCCGTCAGCGACGACTACGACGCTGAGAGCAGCGTCTTCACCGGCACGGTCAACTGGGTTCAGATCGACCTTGGCGAGGACGCCGAGGACGTCGACCATCTGATCACGCCGGAGGAACGCCTCCGCGTCGCGATGGCACGCCAGTAGCGCAATGGAGAATCGAGACGGGACGACTGCGAGATCGAAGGACGACCCAGGCGGGACGCGCTACACGACGGGCGAGAAGATGTTCTCGATAGGTGATGACTGGAGCAAGACGGTGTCCGTCTCCTCGTGGCTGATGCAGCGGACAGGACCTCGCGGCGGCCTGGGTCACGTTCGTCCCCAACGACGACGACACCGTGCGGCTGTGGCCGCACCCTGCTCATGCCGCCGATCGGGTGTGGAACGGGATAGGGCTGCTCTCCTGAGGCTCCCAGGGTCTCGGTGCCGGTGGGCTTGGCCAGCTTGTACTTCGACGCGGGTCTTAGGACTCAGAGAAAGGAAGAAACCCATGGCGACCACAATCAGCACCCCTGGGCTTTCCGATGACCAGCTCGCGGAGCTGCTCGCTCTGATCAAGGGCGCCGACACGGTCGAGCTCAAGCTGACGGTGCCTGTATCTGATAGGAGCGGTGCAGGGTCGGCGCTCGGCGTGGACCCCCTCGACGGCGAGATTAGGCAGGTCTACTTCTTCGACACGCCGGATCTGGCGTTGAACAAGGAGGGCCTCGTTGTTCGCGCTCGCCGCGTCCAGCGGAAGGGTGACGACTCAGTCGTAAAGCTGCGCCCCGTCGTCCCGAACGAGCTGCCCAAGGAGCTGCGCCTCTCACCGAGCTTCGGTGTCGAGGTCGACGCGATGCCCGGGGGATTCGTCTGCTCGGGATCGATGAAGCGCAAACTCCCGACCCCGGATGTCAGGGACGCTGTGCTGGGAAAAACGCCGCTCCGCAAGCTCTTCTCTAAGGAGCAGCGCTCACTGTACGCGGCCTACGCGCCCGACGGGCTCAAGTTCGACGACCTCTCGATCCTCGGCCCCATCCTCGTGCTCAAATTGAAGTTCGCGCCTGAGGGATACGACCGTAAGCTGGTCGGCGAGCTGTGGCTCTACCCCGACAACTCGATGATCCTCGAACTGTCGACGAAGTGCGCGCCAGCGGAGGCGTTCCAGGTCGCCGCCGAAACGAGAGCGTTCCTAACACAACGAGGCGTCGACATCAGTGGCGAGCAGGAAACCAAGACGAAGAAGGCGCTGGAGTACTTCTCCAAGCGGCTGCAAGAGGCCACCTAGCAGGGAGGATTGGTAAACAAGAGGAGACAGGGTGAACGCTGAGATGAAACCGAAGGTGCTGGTCGTCTACTTCACCCTCACCAAACAGTCTGGTCGGGTCGCAGAGGCGATGGCAGAGGCACTCGAGGCGCGCGGCTGCGCCGTCGCGAAAGCGTCCATCGAGTTCACGGACGAACGCTGGGTGTCGAAGCTCTCGCAGTTTCCGATGAAGCGCCCCCTGGCCCGGATCCCGTCGATCCTCGCGGCGCAGCTCCGCCACAAGACCGGCGAGATCGCGATTCCGCCCGAGGCGCAGACCGACGACTACGACCTGGTTGTGCTCGCGTCGCCAACCTGGTGGCTGCAGACGAGCATGCCAATCCGCTCGTATCTCGAGTCGCCCGAGTCGAAACCGGTGCTGAGCGGAAAGCCGTTCGCGTGCGCGTCGATCTCCCGCCGCTACTACAGCTTCAACCTCGGGCAGATGAAGAAGCTCGGTGAGAAGAACGGCGGGCGGTTCATCGACGAGACACACTTCGTCGCAGCAGGCGGTCAGGTCAAGTCGATGCTCTCGTGGCTCGGGTACTTGAAGCACGGCGAGCCGCAGGAGCGCGTCATGGGCTTGAAGATGCCGCCTCCCAACCTCAAGCCCGACTACGAGGAGCAGGCGCGGAGCTTCATCGACAGAGTCATCGATCAGACGTTCGACCAGCCGGCCGCCGCGGGCGGAGAGGACTAATGTCGGGTGGAACGGCGCGATAACCCGGGTGAAAGCGCCGGCCGCCCTGCACGTAACGCGCGAGAGAAAGTTCACCCAGGTGAAACGAGACAATGCGCGCGTTTCGGCTCGCGTCGAGCGAGTCGCAGCATCTGCGGTTGCGTAAGGTCCCCCTGGGCCGCCGACTTCCGACTGAGATAGCCCAGTCGGCCAACGAAAGGGACGAGACAATGACAGACACACGCCTCGATCAACTCGGCCCCGTCGACTACGTCATCGTCGCGTTTCCGGCAGGCGCGAGCAACTTCACGGGCGAGATGGCGTCGGAGCTGCTGGCGTTGGTCGAGTCCGGAACGATCCGCGTGATCGACGTGCTGATCCTGACCAAGGACGAGGACGGCCGCGTCGAGGCGACCGAGCTTTCCGACGTCGGCGAGCTGGGGGAACTGCAAGCACTCGAGGCGCAACTGGCCGAACTGCTGGCCGAGGAGGATGTCGAGCACCTCGCTGCCGCGATGGAGCCGGGAAGCACTGCCGGAGTGCTCATCTGGGAGAACCTCTGGGCCGCGCCGTTCGCATCGGCTGCGCGTCGCTCCGGCGGCCAACTGATTGCCACCGGACGGATCCCGATTCAGGCGATCATCGCCTCGCTCGAGGCCGATGAAGCACTTGTTACGCAAGGAGGCTGAGCACATGCCCGTCAGAGCAGCACGTGTGGGAAGAGTTGGCGTGATCGGCGCCCCGGTGGCGAAGACTGCGGTGGTTGCCGCGGCTGTCACACCCGGCCCTTCGCCGGTTGCGAAGACCGCTGTCGTGGCCGCGGCCGTCACACCCGGGCCAGGTCGCCGACGAATCTAGCTGTGTGCATTCCGCTGTAGCGGCGCAAGTTGCCGGCGCGCCAGCGGTTCGCAAGGGCTCGGGGAGGCCGAGCTCGCGGAGCGGAGCACGCGACGAAGGACACCAAATTTCCGACGAACAGGGAGGCTGGGCACATGAGCGAGAACCCGATTCAGATCTTCATCGCGACATTCGACAACGAGTCCGAGGCCAAGGAGGCACTCGCCGACTTCAAGTGGATGGACAGCGAGGGCTCGATCGAGCTGATCGACGCCGCCGTGATCGTCCGTGGTGCCGACGGCAAGGTGCGGTTCGAGGAGACCGCCGATCCGAGCGGCAAGAAGTGGGCGAAGCGCGGCGCGATCGCAGGCGGCGTGGTCGGCCTGATATTCCCGCCGAGCCTGATCGCCTCGGCGATCGTCGGCGGAGGCGCCGGCGGGATTTGGGGCAAGATCCGCGACAAGGGCTTCAAGGACGAGGACCTGAAGGCCGCCGGCGAGGAGATGGACCCGGGCACGTCCGCGATCATCGCCATCGCCGAGGACCGCATGATCGAGCGGCTCGAGAAGGGCATCGAGGGCTACAACCGGATTGCTCGGCATGCCGTCAGCGCCGAGGCCGCGATGGCGATCCTCGCAGAGGAAGTCGAGGAGCCGGCGCCGCTTTCCTGACCGGGTGTTGGCGAGTCAGCTTGTCTCCGACCGCGCCGCGACCGAAGGAGCTCTGTGATGGCTGAGCCGTTCAAGGGGACCATCAACGTCGACGTATGCGGCGAGCCGTACATCGACCTTGAGCGCGAGGCCGCCGCGATGCTCCTGCGGGAATAGCCAACTCGTGGCGAGGAGCGTCACATACGCGGCGGAACCCGAGATCGCGCTACCGGCGCTGCGCACGCCTCGCTCTGCCGCGTTCGCCGGTATCGCTTTCTCGATCCTCGTGACCGTCTCGATCGTGGCGATCCGGGTCGCGATCCCCGGCGATCAGGCCGATGTCGAGGACCGGCTATCGGACTCGACACAACGCGACCTGGTGCTCTTCGGGCTGGCGCTGATGCCGTTCGCGGGGATCGCGTTCCTATGGTTCGTCGGCGTCCTGCGCGATCGCATCGGCGCCGCGGAGGATCGCTTCTTTGCAACGCTCTTCCTCGGAAGTGGCCTGCTCTTCATCGCGATGCTTTTCGTGGCGGCGGCGATCGCGGCAGCACTGGTCACGAGCTTCGGAGACAGTCAGGACGTCGCCGGCTCGGCAGCGTGGACGATCGGTCGGCAGACCGCCAATGAGCTCCTGGAGGGTGGCATGCAGATGGTCGGAGTGTTCACGATCGCCACCTCGACGATCCTGCTTCGTACCACGGTCGGGCCGCGTTGGCTTGCCGTGCTCGGGTACGCGATCGCTGCTCTCCTGCTCGTCGCGGTGCACTTCTTCGTCTTGGTGGCGCTGCTCTTCCCGATCTGGGTGCTCGTACTGAGCCTGGAGATCCTGGTGGCCGACTTCCGGCGAACTCGAGCCGCTTCCGCTCCCGCTCCGGGTGAATGAGCTCCCTCCGGCATCGGCCCGGCGAGGCGGGCGGCCTCGACACGACCCGCCCGCGGATGCCCGCTGAGTCCCGCTGGCGAGCGCTCGTGAACGCAGCGGCGGCGGTGCGCAGCACCGACCCCGTGAGCGTGGAGTCGGCGCTCAAGGAGCTCGGCGGCCGCCGGCGATGGCTCACGCCGCTCGCGTATGCGGCGGGCACCGTCGCCGTGGTCTTCGACGGCATCCTGCTGCTGATCCGCAACTGGCGGCTCACCCTCCTGCAACTGGTCCCTGCGTTGTGGATCTCGGCCATGACCTGGAACCTGAGGCACCACGTCTTCGCGAACCCCGACGTCACGACAGGCATTTCCATCCTGGCGGCGGTCGGCATGCTGCTCGTGGCGCAGGCCGCCTACTGGTGCAATGCGACCTTCGCGTACACGCTCGCCCAGGATTCGACGACCGACTTCGGCGCCGCGTTTCGCGACGCACGACCGCACTGGCGGCTTGTCGGCGGATTGGCGCTGCTGACCGGATGCTTGCAGGCCGTGATCTGGCTGCTCGTCCCACACGTGCAGCCCCGGTGGCTCGCGGCCGCCCTGCTCGTGATGTTCGTCGTGCAGGTGTATCTGTTCATCGCGATTCCCTCCTGGCTCCTGGGCGTGCGCAAGACGGGCACCCGGCGAGAGCGCACGATCCAAACCATGACGACGGGTGTGCTGAGCGGGGTGGCATCGACGCCGGGATTCCTGCTCAACCGGATCGGGCTGCTGCTCCTCGGAGGCTCGCTCTGGATCGTCGGTGTCGTGCTCGTCGCGATCGCCGCCGTGCTGCACGTCACCGCGAGCTCGTCGGTGCGTGTGGTCAAGATGTCCTTGCGGCTGCGGCCCGACGAGCGCTGACGACGTTCGCGAGGTGAGGAACGGCATCCGGCGCGGTCCGACGCGGCCGGCCCAGATGGGAAGCCGGGTGCCAATGGGTCCTCCGGCCTCGTCGGCAGCACCGAGCCGCTCTCCGGCCCTAGCGCTGCTTCCCGGGTTGCGCGGGATTGGGACTAGGAAAGTCAGTTTGGACGAAGTCTTAGCCGCGGCGGTATTGTCGACCACCTCCTTCACACGGAGGTGCTCTGTGCTCCTCCAGCCATCTGTTCAAGCCAAGACTCGGCCGCGCATCCGCACTTGGGGACGGGTTCTGGGGACAATTGATTGTCCGGCACAGGATGTCTTACGTCGCGCGAGGCAACAAAAAAGGCCATTTGCTGGCCTTTCGTGAAGCCCTCTGACGGACTCGAACCGTCGACCCCCTCCTTACCATGGAGGTGCTCTACCAACTGAGCTAAGAGGGCGCTCGGGGCATCGTAGCGACGGTTTCCCGCAGGCGCACACCGGTTAAGCTGCCGGGCGATGAGCGCGAATGCCGCCCAGCCGCGAGGGATCCGTGCGTCGGCGCGGCGGGTGGTCGCCCAGCTCAAGTCGGTCTGGCAGCTCCAGACGGAGCTGGCGCAGCTCGAGCTGAAGCGCAAGGCGGCCTCGCTCGGGGCCGGCGCGGGGACGGCGATCGCAGCGGCGGTCGTCGCCCTCTACACCGTCGGCTTCGGGCTGGCGGCCGCCGCGGCGGGGCTCGCGCTCGTGGTGGACTGGTGGCTCGCCCTCCTGATCGTGTTCGGTGTCCTCCTCCTGCTCACGCTCATCCTGGCCCTCGTAGCGTCGAGTCTGGTGAAGAAGGGGACTCCGCTTGCGCCGGAGCAGGCGATCGCGGAGGCGCGGCTCACGAAGCAGGTGCTGAGAGGGGTCCGTGGCGGATAACGGCCGCAACGCGGAGGAGATACGCCGGGAGATCACGACCGAGCGCGAGCAGCTCGCGGATGCCCTGGCCGACCTCCGCGAGGATCTCCGGAGCGCCCGCCGGATTCCGATGATCGCCGGGGGCGCCCTCGCCGCGGGGCTCGTGGCCGCGGCGGCCCTGAACGCCGTCCGCCGCTACCGGCGCGACTAGCCTCCCTCGGTCGAACGATTGGGCCTACCCCCATTGCGGGATGGGCCTAACTCCATGACGGGATCGTGCGGGGCGGGGGAGCGACCGATCCGAGTGAGTGCTCTCCCCGATCGAAAGGACGAACTCATGCCGTGCCTTCGTGTCATAGGGGTCCGCCTCGGGGTCGCCGCCGCCCTCCTGCTCGTCGCGCTTCCCGCCGGCGGGTGGAAGTGGGGGTAGCCGTCCCGGCCGGCACGTGCCCGCGGTAGCGTCGCCCGCGGGCGGCGCTACCTGAGGGGGCACTAGCCATTCTTGAGGGCGAGCACCTCCTCGCGCTTCACGCCCTTCACGAAGACGGCCACGACCTGCGGGTCGAACTGCGTGCCCGCGCAGCGCTCGAGCTCCGCGACGGCCTCGCCGTGCGCGACGTGCGCCTGGTAGACGCGGTCGCTCGTCATCGCGTCGTAGGCGTCCGCGACGAAGAGGATGCGGGAGCCGAGCGGAATCTGCTCCCCGCCGAGTCCGTGCGGGTAGCCACGGCCGTCCCAGCGCTCGTGATGGTGGAGGACCCAGGTCGAGACTGGCTCGACGCCGAGCGAGCGGAGCATGCGGTAGCCGATCTGCGGGTGGCGTCGAAGCACGAGGCGCTCGGACTCCGAGAGCGGCCCGGGCTTCCGCAGGATCTCCTCGGGGATGGCGAGTTTGCCGAGGTCGTGGAGGCTCCCTGCGAGGCGCACGAGCTCGACCTCCTCCGGACCAAGGCCGAGGAGGCGGGCGACGCGGGCGGCGAGCTCGCCGACGACGTAGGAGTGTCTGCCCGTGTACGCGTCGCGGACGTCGACTGTATGGGCGAGGCTGGCCGCGGCCTGGAGGCGTGCGTTCCGGTCGGGCGCATCGCCGAGGTCGGAGAAGTGCGGGAGGTCTCGGAGGTCGGGGTGGTAGGCGCGCACGCAGCTCTTTCCGTGCTCCTTGGCGAGATAGAGGGCCTGATCGGCGACGGTAACGAGCTCCGACCGGTCGAGCCCCAGCTGCGGATAGGTGACGATGCCGGCCGAGAGATGGACCGCGAGGCCTGGCGCCGCCTCCAGGATGGCGACGCGCTGGAGCACTCCGTCGGCGACCGCCATGGCCTCCTGCTCGTCGCGGCCGGGCATGAGGAGCGCGAACTCGTCGCCGCCGATCCGAAACGCCTCGCCGTCCTGACGCAGCCGCGCGGCCACCTGGGCAAGGACCTGGTCGCCCTTCGGGTGCCCGAGACGGTCGTTGAGCTCCTTGAAGTTGTCGATGTCGAGGATGCAGACCGTGAGAGGGGTGCCCTTGTCCTCGGCCTCCGTGAGCTCGCCTTCGAGACGGTCGCGGAAATGGCGGTGGTTGCCGAGGCCGGTGAGCGGGTCGGTGAGCGCAAGCCGCATCGCCGCGAGCTCGCGGAAGACGGAGCGCTGGTAGAGCGCGATCGCGGCGAGCGGGCCGACGAGCGCCGCCGAGAGGAAGGGCGAGCGCTCCCAGAGGACCGCCAGCATCAGCGTGAGCGAAGCCATGATCGCGAAGGGGATGAAGGTCGACGAGACCGCCCGCCGGAGCAGCGACAGGAACTCGTCGCGCGCCCAGCGGCTGACGACGGCGGCGACGAGGGGGATGTTGACCGTGTAGAAGGCGCTCGAAGCGAGCCCGACTTCGAGGGCGAGCCAGCCGAAGCTGTCGTTGGGGACGGCCGCGCAGACCCCTCCGGCGGCCGCGGCGGCGAGAGCGTAGACGGCTGAGTTGTAGAGCACGCGGATGGCCGGCTGGCGCCGCGTCACCTCCACGAGCAGCTGGGTCGCGCCGGCGACGACGACGGCCGGCGCCCAGCCGTAGACGGCCGCGGTCCCGACGATGAAGACAGTCGCCAGAGACGTGCCTCCGACGGGGACGTTCTCGATGGGGACGGGGAAGGCCTCGACGAAGGTCGCCGCGACGAGGAGCGCCACGAGGCCGGCGAGCGTGGCGGCCGACGGCTCGAGGGCGGCGAGCGCCGAGAGCGCGAGGACCGAGACGAAGGTGCCTGCGAAGACGACCGGCGCGACGATCGGGAGGAGCCGGACCGTCTCGCGGGAGACGCGGATTGGCCGCGCGCTGTCCGTGCGGGTCTCGGCGATCGTCTGCGTGCCGGCCAATCAGCGCCCCTTCTCGTGCCGTCCCCGGGCTCGGGCCGGCGGGTGGCGCCGCAGAACTTCCTCTCCTCTTCGATTAAGCCAGGGTTTCTCCTCGTGTCAAAGCGGACCGCCGCTTGTGTCGCCGAGCCGCGCTAGGCTGCCCCGGTGACGCACGAGGCGCGCACGACCTTTTTCAGCGGGAAGCTGCTCGACCCGGACGACTTCCGCCTCGACCAGGAGTACCTCGGGGAGAAGAGCCGCACGATCGACCTCTCGATTCAGGAGAACGGCGCCGTCGAGCGCTGGACACAGGTGCCGGACCTGGTGGGCTCCGGGCCCGACGACCGCCACTTCACGGTCGACCCCGGGACGGGGCAGGTCCGGTTCGGCGACGGCGAGCACGGCCGCCGGCCCGAGGCGGGAAGCCGCGTCGAGGCGTCGTACCGCGCCGGTGGAGGGCGGACCTGGCTCGCGATCCCCTTCGCGGCCGCGGTCGCGGGATTCCTCGCCGCGTTCGTGCGGCAGCGCCGGTCGTGACGGCCATGCCCTTGCGCGAGGACGCGCCCGCCTGACCGGAGCGACCGGCCACGCCCACCGTCACCGATCCTCTTCCGACGCCTCTCGCCGCCCGCTTCCTCGAGCTTCGCGCCGCGCTCGACGACGCGATCCCGGCGAAGCAGCTCGACCGTAACCTCCTGGTCGGCACGTGGAACCTGCGCGCGTTCGGCGGGCTGACGGAGAAGTGGCAGACGGAGGAAGGGGACGAGCCGCTGCGCGACCTTTTCGACGTCCGCTGCATCGCGGAGGTCGTCTCCCGCTTCGACGTCGTCGCGGTCCAGGAGGTCCGGGGGAATCTGACCGCGCTCCAGACCCTGCTCGCGGCGCTCGGGCCGAGCTGGGCGACGATCATGACGGACGTCACGCGCGGAAAGGCCGGCAACAACGAGCGCATGGCGTTCGTCTGCGACCTGAGGCGGGTGCGGCCGTCGGGGCTCGCGGGGGAGCTCGTCGTCGCGATCGAGACCGAGACCGCGGTCACGCCGACGGCGCTCGACCGTCAGTTCGCGCGCACGCCGTACGCGGTCAGCTTCGCGGCCGACCGGATCCAGCTCACGCTCGTCACGCTGCACGTCCTCTACGGGGTCGAGACCGCGCGGGCGGAGGAGCTCCGAGAGATCGCCGCCTGGCTGGCCGGCTGGGCCAAGCACGAGCGCGAGTGGAATCAGAACCTGATCGCGCTCGGCGACTTCAACATCGATCGCCGGGGCGACCCGCTCTTCGAGGCCTTCACGTCCACCGGGATCCAGCCCGCGCCCGAGCTGAACGACGTTCCGCGCACGATCTTCGGCGACGCGGGCGACCAGAAGTTCTACGACCAGATCGCCTGGTTCGTGGAGCAGGGACGCGGGCCCGTCCTCGGCCTCGACTCGACGGCTGCCGGGAGCTTCGACTTCGTCCCCGTCCTCCGGGGCGACTTCGAGAAGACGACGCTCTCCTGGAAGATCTCCGATCACTACCCGCTCTGGGTGGAGTTCTCCACGCGGTGACGGCGCATGCGGCGCCGTCCCTCAACCGGCTCGCCGCGAGCGCGACGACGCACTGCCTCACCGGCTGCGCGATCGGAGAGGTGGTCGGCCTCGTGATCGGGACAGCGCTCGGCTGGGGGACGGTGGCCGACGATCGCGCTCGCCATCGTGCTCGCGTTCTTCTTCGGCTACCTGCTGACGAGCATCCCGCTCCTGCGCTCTGGCCTCGCGCTCGGCGCCGTCGTTCCGATCGCGCGCGCGGCGGACACGGTCTCGATCGCGATCATGGAGATCGTGGACAACGCCGTCGTCCTCGTCATCCCCGGTGCGATGGATGCCGGCCTCGACTCGGCGCTCTTCTGGGGCAGCCTCGCCCTGGCGCTGGCCGTCGCGTGGGTCTTCGCCTACCCGGTGAATCGCGCCATGATCGCCCGGGGCCGCGGCCACGCAGTCGTCCACTCACACCACGGGCACTAGGGGCGATGCCAGAGGCGGAGTTCACTCCGACCGAGCACGGCTGATTCCAGAAGGCGAGGGCTGGTTCGTGCTGAACGCGCGCGAGGCTGCGTGCGGAGTGTGTCGGTCCTTTTGACTGGACTCCGGTTGTCGTGGCGAGAGGAACCAGCGGACCTCGTCCCGATCCGCCTACCAGACTTCGAGGAGGAGCCGGCTAGGGTATCCCGATCTTTACTTCGCAGCGCGGCGCGGTATCAGAGGCTCCGAGACCGCCGTCGCAGTGGTCCAGGCCTCCGCCGGCGTTCAGGCGGTCCCTCCCGCGCCCGCCGAACAAGGCGTCGTCCTCCGAATTGCCCCACAGGGTGTCGTCACCGCGGCCGGCTCTAATGATGTCGCGATCACTGCCGCCGAACAGGCGATCGCCGCCGTAACCGCCCTTGATCCTATCCGCTCCCTCGCTCCCGTAGATGTCGTCGGTGCCGTCTCCCCCGGAGATGATGTCTCTGTCGCCTCCACCCTTGAGAAGGTCGCCACCGTCGGCGCCTCCGAGGATGTCGTTCCCCTCGCCGCCGTAGACCCGATCCCGGCCCTCCCCGCCGAGGAGCTCGTCGCTGCCGAAGTCCCCGAACAGGACGTCATTCCCATCGGCGCCGGTCAACCGGTCGATACCAAGCGCACCTGACAATTGATCGTTGCCGAAGTCGCCCCCTATCCGGTCGTTGCCGTCATCGCCGCAAATGATGTCGTCGCCTAGGCCACCGCTGATCACATCATCGCCGCCAAGGCCCGCGATGACATCGTTACCGGGCGATCCGGGAAGAATGTCATCGCCTGGAGTTCCGACGATCGTTGCGACCTGACCTAGGCAGGGTGTCTGCGCATAGGCGCTTGGGGAGGTGGTGAGAAACCAGGCGATCGAGACGATCCCGATTGCCAGCCAAGGCCTTCTGCTCCGGATTCCCCCGCTCATCCCGTGCCGGCATCCTACTCGACAAGCCCCGGCGGTCAAGTCTCTACGTTCGCTTGCCGCCTTCAGCCACCTTGCGGGCATCGTGAGCGGTGAGGTGCCGCTCGAGATCGCGGCGCTTCACGGAGTGAAGGTGAGTTCGAGCGGCTCGCTGCTGCCGACGTCCGCGTCGTCGTCCGGCGCGAGCATGAGGCGGAGCGCGTCGATCACGTTCTCACGCGCCTCCTCGCGCGTTCGGCCCTGGCTCATCGCGCCGGGCACCTGGACGACGCGTGCGACGATCCACCCGTCCTCGTCGGGCTCGTCGTACGTGATCGTCAGCCGTAGCGTGTCGCTCATTCGCACCGGAGCTCGGGATCGAGGGCGCGCAAGTTACCTTGCGTTCCGGCTCTCCGAGATGAACAGGGCCGGCAGGACTCGAACCTGGAACCCCCGGTTTTGGAGACGGGCGGTCTTCCGCTCAGCTAAGCGGTTTGACGTAGGCGCGCCACTGTTCGCGCCGCAGTTGTCGCTCTGCCGCAGGTCCTACGCGCCTTACGCCGGACACGGCGGCGGGACATCTTCGGGGCCTAGCGGAAAGATCGGGATCGGATCGCATCCTCGGAGTTCCGGACGTGTCACTCCGTGCGACCACATGGTCATTCGGCTGGCGCTTGCCGCCTGCCAGATGATCTCGCCGCTTTCGTCGACAACGCGCACGTAGGCGCCCTCGTCCCGCTGGAGACGATCGTCGGAGAGCTTGAGGAAGGCTTCGACCCGTTCGTTCATGAACTTCGCGGGCTCATCCGTCTTCAGTGTGATCGCGAATGCAAGGCCCGCCGGCTTGAGAATCGCAAAGTCGACGAGCTCGGCCCCGCTCTCGGCAACCGCTCGCTCCACCGATTCAGCGAGCGCCTGCGCGGCTTCCGGCGTCGCATCGGGCGGCGGAGGTGGCTCAGCCGCCACGCGACGACCAAGGCGAACGGCGTCACCGTTCGTATCCACGACGAGCACGCCCGGGAGTCCAGCCGTGTCCGAGGCATCGCGAAAGATCCCGCCCACGAGCCATGCCTCCCACTCGCCGCGGAGGTGCTTCGATCCTCCTTTGGTCGCGAACGCGACCAGAACATCGTCCTCGTCGAAGGGCTTCCACCCCGGCCCCGGCTCTTGGATCTCGATCCGCTGGATGCTCGTCGGCCCTATCCCGGCGAGGATCTCGCGCAGTGCGGCCTGCTGCTCGGCCGAGCCGCCGACGATCGGTGTGTCGACCTCCGATGACGGTATCGAGACGATCGCCGCGTCGGCCCGTGGTTCTCGAGCCTTGCTTTCATCGCGGCTGCCAGTTCCCCCACACGCCACGGTCGCAGCGACCAAGGCAGCAGCGCCCAGCATCACGGCTGATCTCGGTGGCATCGCTCGCCTCAGATTAGACGTCCTGATCCGCACAAAGTTCGAACCAAGACCGAGCCAAGACCAGTAGCAGGCGAGACACAGATGCATGCGTGTTAGACCTCCGGGGGTCGCCGTCGCTTTGTGACGGCGGCGGGCCCCGGAGGTGACTCTGCAGATTCATGCCCGGCCTCGGCCGTGGCCTT
>Ga0209859_1000183_pt1 | contig 14678 bp, 15 predicted proteins | sample GWRWS3_50_60_FD_187241 | JGI IMG/M metagenome (GOLD analysis project Ga0209859, IMG submission 187241) | Riverbed sediment microbial communities from areas with vegetation nearby in Columbia River, Washington, USA - GW-RW S3_50_60 (SPAdes)... | ecosystem: Environmental > Aquatic > Freshwater >... | reverse complement strand
GGACTTGCTGATATCCCAGTTCTGGCAGAACCGGCAGGACAGATTGCAGCCAGCCGTCCCGAACGACAGGACCGACGTACCGGGCAGAAAATGGTTCAACGGTTTTTTCTCAATGGGGTCGATGCAGAACCCGCTGGAGCGTCCGTAGGTGGTGAGGACAATCTGATCCTGTTGACGCGCGCGCACAAAGCACAGGCCCTGTTGTCCTTCCTGGAGCTTGCAAAAACGAGGGCACACATCGCACTGAATGCGCCCATCCTCAAGTCGGTGCCAATAGCGGGTTGGGACCGCCGTACTGAGTTGTTCTGTTCCGACACTCACCGATGACCCTCGCTTCGCCAAGAGACCCAAGGCCGGCACCATCGTCTGAGCGTCATTGTTCCGCCTCGATGCACTCGATGTCAAGCCTGACCAGGATCTTGCGCGACAAGCTTTTGGCGGGAACCGTCACGGGCTGGAGGGTTGTGCGTCAAGCCGTTGGGGCGGCGCCGGTTGAGCGTTCCGAATCGAATCTCGAAACCCAGCGCGCATCCGCACGTGCACCTCAACGAAGGAGTGGTCAAGATCTGCAGGAAATGGCGGAAACGGGTGCGCGTTCACGATCGCCCGCATGCCGGCCTCATCCACCTCGCGCGTCCCGGAACTTCGCTCCACCTGGATCAGTTGCGCCTCCCCGTTGGCATGCAACCGGAAGCGCACCCGCACAGCCTGCTTAGGGCGGGCCTGGTCGCGTTGCCCGATCCCCTGGCCCCACCTCCCGCTTATGAGACGGCTCACTTCCCGCCAGTAGGCCTGGGCTTGTCCAGGGACAGGAAAGGGCAGAAGATCCTCTTCCGTGATCCCCTCGATCAACACTGGCGCCGCGTCAGGTTGTGCCTCATCGAGTGGAAGTCCCATGTCCGCGTTGTCTGGCTGGTTGCTCTGCGTCAGTGAGACAGGCTCCGGAGCAGCCTGGGTTTGCCTGGTCGTGACGTAGAGGGTGCGGGTCAAGAACCGATCCAGTTTCATCTCGCGCAGCCGCGCAAAGACCACGTGGATACGCAGGTATTTCGGCTGCACGGAAGTAGGACCCAAGGGATAGGGCTCTAGCGTAACGGACGCGCGAAGCGAGTCGGAATCCGGGTCAGGCGTCAGAGGAACCAACCGGCGCGCGAATGACGATCCCTCGAAGACCGCCACCACGGGATCGTCGCCGGCCGGCACGCCGTTCAATTGGACGGACAAGGCCAGGGCTTTGCCGAGAGGCAGTACGCCAGTCCCCTCTGTGTCCTCAAGCTCGAAGTCGACCGATCGTTTCTGGGCCTGTTCCTGGATAGAAGTCGCGGCCGAGGCTGAGCCGGCGATGAGGAAGGCCGAGCAGAGGCCGCCCAAAAGAACTCGGCCTCTGGAGAGAGCGCGGCGTCCGGACCCGGACATGAGCGCATCCTACCTACGGACCGAACGTGGCGCAACCCTTTTATTGTGGACATCATTTGGTCTTTGAGGCGGCTTATGTATAATTGAACATATGAAGGCGCTCGTTAAAACCGCCCCGGAGCCCGGGCTCACCCTGAGTGACAGGCCTGACCCCAGACCCGGTCCCTCGGAAGTGGTGGTCCGCGTCAAGGCCACCTCGCTCTGCGGCACGGATGCCCATATCTATAACTGGGACGAATGGGCGAGCGGCCGGATCCACCCGCCTCGGATCATCGGACACGAGATGTGCGGCGAAGTGGCGGAGGTGGGGGCGGGAGTCTCGTCCGTAGCAGTTGGAGATTATGTGGCGGCGGAATCGCATCTCACTTGCGGCTTCTGCTTCCAATGCCGGACCGGCCAGGCGCATGTCTGCAAGAACTACCGCATTCTGGGCATTGACGTGGACGGCTCCTTCGCCGAATATGTCGTGCTACCGGAGCGGGTGCTGTGGAAGACCTCACGCGAGATTCCACCGGAATTGGCTTGCGTCCAGGAACCGCTGGGCAACGCGGTGCACGCGGCGCTGGTCGAGGATCTCAGTGGACAGACCGTGTTGATCACCGGGTGCGGGCCGACCGGTCTGTTCGCCGCAGCCGTCGCGCGCGTGGCCGGCGCTGCCGTGATCATCGCCTCCGACATGAGCGACTATCGCCTCGGCCTGGCCAAACAGCTTGGTGTGGATCACACCTTGAACGCGAAGACGGACTCGCCTGAAGCGATGATGGCGACCCTCCTCGACATCACCGAAGGGGAGGGCGTGGATGCTGCGCTGGAGATGTCCGGCGATCCTGCAGCCCTTCACCAGGCCTTCCGGTCCGTCAAGAACGGCGGGCGGGTTACCCTGTTCGGGATCACGACCGGACAGGTCTGCTTCGATCTCCCGAACGAGATCATCTTCAAAGGCATTCGCGTCTACGGCGTGACTGGCCGCCGGCTCTTCGACACCTGGTACCGTCTGGCAGGGCTGTTCAAGGCCGGCCTGGACATCAGGCCGGTCGTCACACATATCTGTCCGATGGCCGAGTTCGCGCGAGGGTTTGAGCTCATCAAGTCGGGACAGTGCGGAAAAGTTGTTTTGTTTCCGTGAGGCGTAACGAGAACGCTCTTATTTATCCCCTCACGCCTTACGCCTAACGAGGGCGTTCAATGGCCTACCGTTCCTTCAAGAAAATCATCACCGAGCAACTTGCTGAGATTCGATCCGCAGGCTTGTATAAGACCGAGCGGCAGTTGCTGGGACCGCAGGGGGCTGAAATTCGGGTCGCGCAGAGGCAAGGGCAGGGCGAGGTTCTTAATCTCTGCGCCAACAATTACCTCGGACTGGCGAATCATCCCGACGTGCTGCGGGCCGCGGCGGACGGGCTACGGCAGTATGGGTATGGGATGGCCTCCGTGCGCTTCATCTGCGGCACGCAGGACCTCCACAAGCGCCTGGAACAGGCCCTGACCACATTCCTGGGCACCGGCGACACCATCCTGTACAGCTCCTGCTTTGACGCCAATACCGGCCTCTTCGAAACGTTACTCGATGAGCGCGACGCGGTCATCAGCGACACCTTGAACCATGCCAGCCTGATTGACGGTATCCGCCTCTGCAAAGCCAAGCGATTCCGATACGCTCATTCCGACATGGCGGAACTGGAGACTGCGCTAAAGCAGGCGGCCGGCTGCCGGCTGAGGTTGATTGCGACCGATGGCGTCTTCTCGATGGATGGGGACTTGGCCAAGCTCGATGCGATTGCTGAGTTAGGCGAAGGCTACGATGCGGCGATTGTGGTGGACGACAGCCACGCGACCGGGGTGCTCGGCAAAGGGGGGCGTGGCACGCCGGACCATTGGGGGGTCGGGGATCGGGTCGATCTGATCACGAGCACCTTGGGGAAATCGCTGGGCGGTGCCTCAGGCGGGTTTACCTCAGGCCGGGCTGAAATCATCGAGCTGCTGCGACAGAGATCTCGCCCTTACCTCTTCTCAAACTCGCTGCCACCGGCGATCACGGCCGCCGCCCTCCAGGCGCTGAAACTGGCGGCACAGGGTGAGGCTTTGCGAACGACGCTACGCGAGAATGTGGCGTTCGTCCGGTCGCAACTGGCCGCGCTGGGGTTCACGATTGTGCCTGGCGATCATCCCATCATTCCGGTCATGCTGGGCGAAGCCACGCTGGCGACTCGAATGGCTGATCGGTTACTTGAGGAAGGGATCTACGTGATCGGCTTCAGTTATCCAGTCGTACCCAAAGGACAGGCTCGGATTCGCGTGCAGATGTCGGCTGCGCACAGGCGCGAGCAGCTCGAGCAAGCCGTCAGCGCCTTCGCAAAAGTGGGGCGCGAGTTGGGCCTCATCTCGTGAGGCGTGAGGGCTGAGGCGTCAAATACGCCGCGATCCACGACGTTTCGCGTCTGCTTCCTGCCCAGGCCTCCCCCCTCGCTCCTTACAGTTTTTCCCCGTACCCCTCACGGCTCACCCGTTACACCTTACGTTTACTCCTGAATCGCTCTAGCTCGCCTCTGTAAGTATGCGTTGCGGACAGCGCTGTAAAGATCCAAGGTCGCCTCCTCCACGCCCTCGAAGGTCTCAAGGCTTAACGACCTTTCGTTCAGGATGTAGAAGGCGCGTGTCGCTAGGTTCGCATAGAAAGCGGTGTCTACGTTCTCAACCAGGATCGGGGCGCCTTCAATCGGAAAAAAAGGTAGGACGAGCCAGTTAAAGGGGTCCAGCGCGAGATCCACGATGAATCCCGCCCCGTCCCGGATCGTGAACGGAACCGGCCACAATGGGATGAGCAAATAGGGCCCCGGCTTGACGCCGTAGTAGCCTAATGTCTGACCGAAATCTTCCACGGGCGTCTGGAGATCAAGAAACCGAGTGGCAGGATCAAAGAATCCGGCGAGGCCCGCCGTGCTGTTGATCAGGAACCGGCTCAACTCGATGCCGGCGCCCTTCACTTTTCCCTGAAACAGATTGTTGAACATCCGGGGCACAAAGCGAATGTTGAAGAACACGTTGCTGATACCATGCTGGACGGAATCGGGCACGACGGCGTTGTATCCCTTGGCGACCGGCTTGACGAGGTACTGATCGAGCTTGCGATTGAAGTTGAACACCGCGGTGTTATAGGCCTCCCACGGGTCGTAATCTTCCTCCTCGGACAGGGCCTCTCCCTGTTTGGCAAAGGGATCATAGGCCTCACCCTGAGTTGGCTCTTGTTTCTGACCGGGTTCCTGTCCCTGGACCACCAACAGCTCATTGGCCTGCTCAGAAGAGGGGTCAGGGAGATCGATATCGGCGGCAAGACTTGTTCCTCCTCCAGCGCCAATCGTGATCCCTGCAAAGACAATCCACGGAAGAGCTTCGCTCACCAGTCGCTGCAGGAGTCCCTCCTTCTCGAGAAGCCCTCATGAAACGGTCGGTCATCAGCAATCAGCGACCAGCTCCCCCCACCCTCCTCTCCCCCTCGAAGGGGAAGGACCAGAGAAGGAGTAGAAGCTGATCGCTGAAACCAGAACGCTCCGTCTGTCTGTCGCCGCACTGTACCAGAATACCGATGCCAGAGCCAGCAGCAGAACTTATTTGCCGATATGCTCCTTCAGGATCACCGAGTCCCTGAGCGGCGAGTTCGAGGGAGCCAGTTCGACGACTTTCTTGAATGATGCGGTCGCGTCTTCGTGCTTGCCCATCTTGTCCAGCGTCAGGGCAAGATTGTAATGGGCTTCGGCGAGTTTGGCATCAGCCGCGATCGCCTTGCGGAAATGGCCCTCGGCCACATCCCAGTGTCCCTGCTTGTAATGCCCGACGCCCTCGTCGTTCTCCGTGCGCCCGGCTGAACTCGCTGGGGACATGAGGGCCGCATCACCGACAGGCTTGCCCCCCTCCTTTTTCGATTCACAGGCGACCACGAGTGCGAGGATTCCGATGACCAGTCCGACCAATAGAGTGACCTGTTTCATGGCATCTCCTCCCTTCTGAATATTTCAGGAATGCGCTCACGACGACGGTCCAACGATACCAGCCTCTCGCCTTTCACAACCTCGTGACCTCCTCGACAAATCGTTTCAGCCTTTGGAAATAGGGTTGGCCCCCGACATGATACAGATCGTTGTGGTCCGCGCCTGGCACAAGATAGAACGATTTCGGATCTTTCGCTGCCTCAAACACTTGCCGCCCGAGCTGGATCGGGACAATCTCATCCTGATCGCCATGGATGACGAGCAAAGGGAGTGAAATGTGCGGAAGTCGATCGATAAGCCTGAATCGTGCTCCAAGGAGCCAGTGAACAGGCAATCCCATATAGTGAAACTTGGCCAGAGCTTCGACGGAAGGAAACGACGATTCGAGGATCAGACCAGAGGCAGGTTTCTGGACAGCCAGCTCTCCAGCAACGGCCGCGCCCAGGGAACGACCAAATAGCACAATCCGTTCCGGCCTGACGCGACGCGTACGGGTTAGATACTCATAGGCTCCGAACGCATCCTGATACAGCCCCTCCTCTGACGGACGTCCCTGGCTACGACCATAACCCCGATAGTCGAACAAAAAGACCGAGAGACCTAAATGGTACAGCTCTCGAAGGTTGTCCAATCGGTTGATGATGTTCCCCGCGTTCCCATGATTCCAGAGCAACACGGCGGAGGTTCGTGAGGACTCCACGTACCAGCCGAACAGCTTGGCACCGTCGCCAGCCTGGAACCACACATCTTCCAGCGGCAGGCCAAAGGCTTTGCCCCAATCGCGGTCCTGCCACGGATCAGGATGATAGACAAACAACTGATCGAGGACGCTCACCGATCAGACGCCGTATGAGCAGGTAGACACCTGAATTTAGAACGATAACCCAACGCCACCCGAAATAATCTGTGTGTGATAATTCAACGAGGTCGAGGGCCCGGACCCTTCGCTCTCCCACTCATGCTCTGCTACAAAGTATTTGTACTCGCCAAACAGGAATACTCGCTTGCTCACATTTGCCCGCAAGCCTCCGAGAAACTGATATGCGAATGCCCCACTGCCTGCTGACCCCGTGAGGAGGTCGTTGCCTCGCTGAATATTGACGTCGCTGAGAACCCCCAACGAAACTCCTCCCCCTATGCCCACGTAGGGTTGAAGAATCTCGCCGGGATATCGCGCCAACAGATTAACCATGGTATTAAGCAGAACGAGGTTCCCTTCCGCTTGAGTCACACCTGACGACAGAGAAGTTGTCGGAGGTGCCTTGACGCTTCCACCATGACCAAAGGTCTCGATCTCAAAGCCAATGATCTTGTTGGTGAAGGACGGAAAGAGCCCTGCTTTCACACCGGCGCCGACCGCGCCTCCGATGCTGGTGTTCTGGATAACAGTACCTCCAACGGAAAGGTTCTTGTCCTGTGGCAGAGTTCCTAAAACGTAAAGGCTGATGTACCAGTCCACTTTCTTCGATGGGGGCGGCGGAAGCGTGGTGCCGCCACCTTCTTGCCCATGGGTGGGGGTAGTCCATAACGAAAACGCTGCAAGGATGGCCAGAATGGCGAGCGGCTGCCCTTTTGCTTTCAAATTATCCTCTTGTCTCCCGATGCAGAGAGAAGAGCGAGGTGGTTTGAACTGACCAAGGGCTTGCCACAGGAGAATACGAGTCGTAGCAACTACCGTAAAGCGGCCGAACATACTAGGATCTGGACAATCCAGGAGGTTCAGGGAGACGGGCGATGGATAGGAAGTCACACCGCCCGTCTCTAGCACTGGAAAGCTTATTTAGGACCGACAGCCGTGCCTTGGACCTTGAAGATAAACCCATCCAACACAACGGCCCAGAACCATTGTTCTGAGATTGTCACATCCGTGAGCCGAGTGCCGCCTGCCTTCTGCGCGGCTTCACGCAATGCATTCTCAAAGCGCGTATTCTGATTGATGGGAATGAACCCGAACAGCATAATACCAGTGCTAGTTGCTTCCATCTGACCCAAGGACTTCTCGTTAGGCCCTATTGGGGCAGCCGGAAAACGCAACTGCGTGGATTGACACGCCGTAATTGCGAGCAAGACAAGAATGACAAGAAGTTGGCCTATTGATTTCATGCGTTCCTCCTCGATTAGGGAGAGGTTATTTCTTCGCGACGGCGGTTCCCTGCACCTTGAAGATGTATCCGTTTATGACATACCCCCACCACCAACGCTCTGAAATGGTCACATCTGCCAGCCTGGTGCCTCCCTTCTGTTGCACAGCTTGATTGTAGGCTCTCTCGAATCGCTCATTCTGATTGATCGGGATGAAACCAAACAGGAGCAACCCTACGCTGGAGCCTTCCGTCGGGCCCAAAGATTTCTCATTCGGCCCAACTGGAGCAGTGGGAATCCGCACTTGCGTCGAATGGCAGGCTACGGTCGCGATGAGCAGAACAGTGCCAAGAAGCAAGCCCATAGTTCTCATGCTTTCCTCCTTGATTGGTTGTTTCCTAGTGACAGAGACCCTGTTCTAATGATTCCTGGTTTTGCGGGCTGGAGACTAGCACTTCGAAAGGAACTGGTCAATAACCCTTATCGCCGTCATCCGGCGCACTCTATGGTAGAAAAGAAAAAGCGCAAGACAACCGAGCCGCCATGCTAGCCATCGCTTTCTGTCTCAGGTATACTTTGCCCCTATGTCACGGTTAGTTCTGAAAGGTCGCCTCAGCCCATGACCGTTCCGTCTCCCAATGCCACTGGACGCCTCACGGCGTGCGACGTCCTCGTAATCGGCGGTGGCCCTGCCGGCTCCACGATCTCGGCCTTGCTTGCCGAGCAGGGATGGAACGTGCATGTGCTCGAGAAGGACCGCCACCCACGGTTTCACATCGGCGAGTCCTTGTTGCCTCATTCCATACCCATGCTCAAGCGGCTAGGTGTCCTGCCGGAGGTTGAGAAGATCGGCATCGTCAAATATGGCGCGGAGATGGTCTCCCATTACCATGGGAGATCGCGCATGCTGTACTTTTCTCGCGCACTCGACGGTTCGCAACCGTTTGCCTTCGAAGTCAAGCGAGCCGAATTTGATGAGATCCTGCTCCGCAACTGCGCCGCGAAGGGTGCCCACGTATGGGAAGGATACAGGGCGAAGCAGGTGAAGTTTCGTCCAGAGCAACCCACGTTGGTGTATGGCGAAGACCCACAAGGCCAAGCGCTGACGTGGGAGACTCGCTTCGTTGTAGATGCCAGCGGCCGCGACACGTTCCTCTCCGGACAGGTGGACGGCAAACACCGAAATCCACACCACAACAGCGCCGCCATCTTCGGCCATTTCAAAGACGTGAAGCGCCTGCCCGGGATGGACGAAGGAAACATCAGCATCGTGTGGTTCGACCATGGGTGGTTCTGGATCATTCCCTTCAAGGACGGCATCACAAGCGTCGGCGCCGTCTGCTGGCCCTACTACATCAAAACCAGGAAGACTGAGTTGGAACTATTCCTACGGGATACCATCGCCTTATGCCCTCCGGTCGCTGAGCGTATGGCGAAGGCCAAACTTGTCACTTCAGCTCACGCAGCCGCCAACTATTCCTATCGGCGGACCACGATGTCAGGCGACGGCTACATCATGATCGGTGACGCGTTTGCATTTATCGATCCTGTGTTCTCCAGCGGGGTGCACCTGGCATTGAATAGCGCGACTCTGGGCGCCAACGTTGTGGACGCCTATTTGCGAGGATCGCCCGAACATGCTCGACTCCTGCGACGGTTCCATCGGACGGTGCGAAGAGGGGTCAAAACCTACTCGTGGTTCATTTATCGCTTCACGCAGCCTGCTTTTCGGGCCCTCTTTATGTCGAAACGCAGCAGGTTTAAGATGGAAGAAGCCGTGCTTTCCATATTGGCCGGTGATGCGTTCGGCAAGTCACCGACTCAGATCCCGATCTTCCTGTTCAAGATTGCGTATTACCTGACCTACCTCTTCAATCTGAAGGAAAACTGGTTGGCCTACCGACGAAGGACTCATGGAATTCCTTCGACCGTCACAGAGGTCAAAGACTACGCCGTCAACACTCTTCCTGAGCTTCGCAGCTAGCGAGCAATGCAGTAGCATGAGCACTGTGAAACCAAAGCCGAGTGGCACGCTGCCCAGTCCTTCATTAGAGGACTATGCTCCTCCGGCGTCTGTTCGTGAGGCATTCCCTCTGCAGATCCAAGTCCAGTATGTAGCTACATCCGACGTGAAGTCCTTCCTGAAGGCATCCCGAGCTCATCCCCTCGCGCTTATCTGCTTCGATCGCAATGCGCCGCCTCCCGGTAAAGAGTCGTATCCGGTCGTCCAACTCAATCTGCCACAGGTGGAAGGGTCTCCCGTGGCCGAAGTCTGGATGAGCGTGGCGCCCGTCACCTCTTGCAAGATCGAGGGCGTCTCTTTTGCAATGAACGAGCAGATCCTCTTCGGCTTCTTGGAAATAGATGAGCCTCAAAAGTCGTCCCTCGAAACTCTGGCCTTCGGCGCCTATGGCCGGTTGCTCGCTCTAACCCGAACCCTGGGGTATCCCTACTTGCTGCGGGTCTGGAACTACTTTCCGGACATAAACGCTCGTCCCGCCGGTCTTACGCGGTACCAACAGTTCTGTGTCGGTCGGCACGAGGCATTCGCCGAGGGTCAGCCGGATTTCCGAAAGATCCTGCCAGCTGGGAGCGCGGTCGGTACGAGATCAGGGCCGCTTCAGATCTATTTCTTGGCATGCACGAAACCAGGGACGCATATTGAGAACCCTCGGCAGGTCAATGCCTACGACTACCCGACTATCTATGGTCCTCGAAGCCCTTCCTTCGCTCGTGCGACGCTCAGTCAATCGGAGTGCGGCGATCATCTCTTCATCGCCGGCACGGCCAGCATCGTTGGGCACACGAGTCAGCATATCGGAGAGCCGGAGAAACAGACATTGGAGACACTCCACAATCTCCAGGCACTCATTGATCATGCGAAGCAGTTGCAAACAGCCGGAGATGGGCTTGGTGACCGGCGCTCTCTCTTCAAGGCCTACATCCGGCGCCCAGAGGATCTTTCGACAGTCAGTACCATCCTGAAGCAGCACCTGCCGTCTCAGGCACAGGTGCTGTGTCTGCAGGGAGCCATCTGTAGAAGTGAGTTACTCCTGGAAATCGAAGGCATCTTGACCGCAGGATCGGAAGGTGGACGGGAGTCCCTCTAAATGCTGCCAACCCCTGTTCTTCCTTCTGAGTTTCCTTCCTTACCCACCTCGGCATAAAGGACTTCATCTCAACCTCGATGGCTCGTGTGAGTGAAGACCTTCAGCGATCAGGATGGACGGGATGATCTCGAATCTGTTGATCCTACTCTCACAGATTGGTGTCATCCTGCTCCTGGCTCGGCTGGTCAGCTGGGGACTTCGGACGTTACATCAGCCTCAGGTGATGGGAGAGATCGTCGCCGGCATCCTCCTAGGACCATCGCTACTCGGCTGGCTCGCTCCCAACGCATCGATGGCCCTCTTCTCGCCCGACAGTCTCGGACCGCTGAACGCACTTGGGCAGGCAGGGGTCCTGCTGTTCATGTTCTTGGTCGGCCTGAAGCTCGACCTCGCGAACGTGTGGGCGCGCGGGCGGCCGGTTCTGATGATAGCTCATGCGAGCATTGCTGTGCCGCTGATCCTCGGTGCGGGGCTCGCCCTCTGCCTCTATCCCTCCCTCTCGGATACGGGGGTAACACCGACTGTGTTCGCCCTGTTCACTGGGGTCGCCATGGGTGTCACCGCCTTGCCGGTCCTGGCTCGCATTCTGGAGGAGAGCCAATTGTCTGGGACCCCCATCGGAACCGTGACCCTGGCATCTGCCGCGTTGAAGGACGTCACGGTGTGGTGTCTTCTCGCCGGGGTCATTGCATTGAACACACACTCCGCTGTACTGGGAGAGCTGGTTCTGACTCTCGTCGCAACAGGTCTCTTCGTGTTCGTGATGTTGGGCCTTGTCCGTCGTACCTTTTACCTTCTGGAAGTGCGATATCGACGTCGCGGCCGTCTTACAGATGACATCTTGGCCCTCATGCTCCTTGCCATGGTCGGGTCTGCATGGATCACCGAATGGCTTGGGGTCCATGCGCTCTTTGGAGCGTTTCTGGCTGGCGTGGCGCTGCCAAAAGATTCGGACCTTGTGTCCGATGTGTCAGCCAAGCTCGATGGTGTCACCACAACCATCCTCCTTCCCATTTTCTTTGCCTCCACCGGACTACGGACCAGCTTTGGCCTGATCCATGGAACGGAGCTGTGGTTCTATTTTGGTCTCATCTTGCTGGTGGCCGTGGTCGGAATGTGGGGGGGGACGACTCTTGCCGCTCGCTTCGCCGGCATGCCCTGGGTAGAATCAACCACGATCGGAATCTTGATGAATACACGTGGCCTGATGGAAATCGTTATTCTTAACATCGGCCGAGATATGGGGATCATTTCGACGACGATGTTCGCCATGATGGTCCTCATGACCTTGGCAACCACCTTCATGACGATGCCGTTGCTGCGGTGGTGCCGTCCATATCAGATCCGACAGCCTGCGACATCTCAGCATGAGCTGCCGGATAGCTTCAAGAAAGCGTAATTGAAGTGTGCTGCTGAACGATTCCACCAGCGCCTAGAATTGATAGAGGTTTAGAGTGCAGATACGCAGCAGTTTTTGTTGTCATTCCGATTTCTAACGGCGCTGTATGTGGCCTGCACTCAGGGATGGAATTGCGGGGATCGCGGCCCCTGGCATCGCCGGCGACATGCCGCCGGGCAGTGCGGAGGATGGGGCGCGGTTAGCCGTCGATGCCAACCGGCGCTTCTACGACGCGCTTTGGTCGGCGAGCTACGTGGTTCCGCCGCAGCGCTTCAACACCTGGCCATTCCTTTCCGCGCTCGCGGCCTCGGCGCCGGCGCGGCTCGAGATCGGCCCGGGTCTGCATCCGCGGCTCCCCATCCCGGGTACGTCCTTCGTCGACATCAGCCGACCGGCTCTCTCCCGCCTGAATGCTCACGGCGGTCTCGCGATGCTCGGCGATATTACCGCCCTACCATTCCCCGACTGCGCCTTCGACCTGGTCTGCGCCTTCGACATTGTCGAACATGTCGAGGACGACCAGCAGGTCTTCCGCGAACTCGGTCGGATCGCGAGGGATGATGCGACGGTCATCTTCTCGGTGCCTCTGCATCCCGCGCGCTGGAGCGCATTCGACACCCTCGTGGGTCACGTTCGACGTTACGATCCCGACCATCTCCTGGCAGTCCTTGGGGAGCATTCTTTCGTGCTCGAGCAGAGCGCTGTCTTCGGCATGCAGCCCCGGAGCCGCTGGCTCCTCGACTTTGCAGTGTGGAGTCTGACGAACCGGCGTGTACAGGCGATGCGATGGTACAATGGGCTCTTCCTGCCCCTCGGGCTGCTCCTGCAAGGGCGCCTCGCATGGGCGCCTGGCTTGATCGACGTCGCGAATGTAGACGAGCTCCTACTGGTCTGCCGGCGTGGCGGCCGACACAGAAGGCAAGGATACCGCTGAGGACTTCAAGAAGGAGTCCAAGGAGGTGCCCGACACGGCCACGGAATATACGGCCAGCGGAAAGAGACCTTCTACGAAAAGATGCAGGGTGAGCTGGATGAGATGCGGGCCAAGATCGACACACTGAAGGCGAGCAAGGCGTCGGACAAGGTAAAGACCGAGATGCAGAAGAAGACCGAGGAACTGGAAAAGCAAAATCATCACTGGACTCCGTTACAGGCTGCCTATGAGCAGTGGGATGGACCTCAACATCGACATCGCATGCGTCCACACACTCACATGCAATGGCACTTCACCATCGATGTTGACTGGGTCCCTGGCTGCCAGGTTGGGCTGGAAAGTTTGCTCGATTTCTGTGATCGATGGAAGCTCAAGACCACGATTTTCTTCGCCGGACGTTTCGCAGAAGCTTACCCGGATCTCGTGAGAGACTGCTGGCGGCGAGGGCATGAACTCGGCACGCATGGGTGGGAACATGGAAGCCTTGAGAAAGATGAAGATTTTCGGTCGGCCAGCTACGCGCAGCAGCGAGAATGGATCCGGATGGCGACGGAGGCTGTGGAGAAAGCTTCCGGGATTCGCCCCGTGGTTTTCCGCGTACCGAACCTGTGGATCGGTGAAACGACCTTGCGCGCGCTCGAAGACGAGGGATACCGCTGTGATTCATCTGTGCCGGCGCGCCGATTTGATTGCGGCTTCGGCCGGGTGCATTACCTGAAATACTTTCGCGCCCCGAGTGAGCCGTACCGCCTCTCGTCAAATCACCTGCGCTTGCCGGGAAACAGCTCGATCATCGAGATAGCCCCGTCAGCCTTCCTGTTCCCAACCAACATGGCCACGCTGCGTGCGCTGGGCCTGCCGGTTATGAAATGGATGATCCGCCAGATTTCGCGACGTTCATCGCAGATCGTGTTTTATTGCCATCCCCACGAATTCGTGCATTCGCATCGACAATCTTTCCCTCGCAATATGTCCAAGTGGAATACGCAGAGCATGCGACCAGAGAACTTGTTACTGCTGGCCGCATTTGTCGAACACATGATGCAGTTAGGATATTCCCCCAGACTGTTTTCAGATCTGTTCAGTCAGTCTCTTGACGCAAACTATGCAGGAGCTAGGTAAGGTATGAGGAGAAGGGGTTGGCAGCATCACACTTACATTGAGGAGGAAGAGCCATGAACCGCATCTCAACAAGGCTGATCATGACAGGTGTGGCACTCACATTCTTGGCTGGCTGTGGATTCGCCGATACCTGGGTCCGGACCTTTAGAACGTCCGCCATCTATAACGTGGTCGATAGCCCGATAGCCCCAGCGTCCGGTAAAGTACCGTCGTTAGATCAGATCACGAAGGCGATTGTAGTCGCTGGTACGGACCCAGAGGTAAAGTGGGTGATGGCAGTCGCAAAGCCTGGGCATATTGTCGGAATCCACAATGTTTTCGTTCACCAGGCAGTTGTCGATATCGCATACGACACCAAAACCTACAGCATCAAATTCAAGAACGCCAGCAGAGAATTCAAATATGACGCGGCCAAGCAGACTATTCACAGTAACTATAACGAAGAGATCGAGATCCTGGATAATGCGATTCGAGCCCGTCTGGCCGCGATTGATTCATAAGCGATACCCGCTTGAAAGTGAGGCCCGGCGAATCGTGCTGGGCCTCACGAGCCTCCTTCTCTCCCGAAGAGGTCGTTCCTTTTCCTCAACCTGGCTTCGATGAAGGGAGGCCCATGGTACAGTTTCTCC
>Ga0209859_1000182_pt1 | contig 14687 bp, 17 predicted proteins | sample GWRWS3_50_60_FD_187241 | JGI IMG/M metagenome (GOLD analysis project Ga0209859, IMG submission 187241) | Riverbed sediment microbial communities from areas with vegetation nearby in Columbia River, Washington, USA - GW-RW S3_50_60 (SPAdes)... | ecosystem: Environmental > Aquatic > Freshwater >... | reverse complement strand
ACCGAGGCGCACTTGGAGCTTCGGGACGCCTACCACGAGGGCATCCGCGAGGTCGTCGCGGTCGCCGACGGACGGCTGGTCGCGCTCGCCGCCGGCGCCTGCCTCGAGGGCTTCGCCGGCGCCTGCGTGTCTGCGGCAGCGCTCGCCGGGGGCCTCGGTGACCTGCCGGACGACCTTGCCCGGGCCGGTCAAGTGCTCTTTGTGCACCCAGGTCCGCCGGACCCGGTCCCGGAGGGGGCGCCGCCGTGGTGGGCGCCCGTCGTCGACTACACGGCGCAGATGCAGACCGCGTACTTCTCTTGGCTCGCCGACGGGGTGGAGCGCCACCCGGAGCTCGAGGTCGTCTTCGCCATCCTCGCCGGCGGGGCACCCTTCCAGCTCGAGCGCCTGCACGCGCGCGGTGCCGAGGTGCGGCCGGCCCTCCACCCGAGGATCCACCTCGACACGGCCTCCTACGGACGGCGGGCTCTCGAGCACTGCCTGGAGACGTTCGGGGCCGGCCCGCTCGTCTACGGGAGCGACGTGCCGGTGATCGACCCGGCCCCTACCCTGGACGCCCTGAGGGGATTGGGAGAGGCTGTGCTCGCTACCGTGCGCGCCGAGAACCCTGGACGACTCTTCCGATGCTGACGCCGACCCCGCTCGAGCCTGCACCCGCCTCCCTGGGCGACGGCCGGCCGCTCTTCCTCAAGCGGGAGGACGTCCACGAGCTCGGCGCCTTCAAGTGGCGCGGCGCGCTGCCGGTGCTCACCAACTACCGGGCGAAGGGCGCCGAGGCTGTCGTGACGGCCTCCACCGGGAACCACGGCGCAGCCACCGCCTGGGCGGCCGAGCGCCTCGGCCTGCAGGCGATCGTCTACGCGCCCGAGGGCGCGACCCGGACGAAGCTCGCGCTCGTGGAGGGCCTCGGCGCCGAGATCCGGCTCGTCGGCGCCGACCTCGACGAGGCCAAGAACGAGGCCCGCCGGCACGCCGCGGAGCACGGACTTCCCTTCTTCGAGGACGGCGCCGAGTCGGCTCAGTACGACGGCTACGGCGCGATCGCCGACGAGATCCTCGACCAGCTCGGCGAGCGGCCCGACGCGGTGGTCGTCCCGGTGGGGAACGGCGCCCTCCTCGGCGGGATCGGGGTGCGAGTCTGCGCGCGAGCACCCGAGACGCTCCGCATCGGAGTCGCGGCGAAGGAGGCTCCCGTGATGGCCGCCTGCTGGGACGCCGGACGCCTCGTGGAGAGCGAGCGCTGCGCGACGTTCGCCGACGGGCTTGCCGTCCGCGTCGCGATCCCGCTCGCCGTGGACGTCCTCGGCGAAGTGGGGAGCCGGATGCTCGTCGTCTCCGAGCGCGAGATGGCCCTGGCGGTCGGGGCCTACGCCGCCGCCGGCATTCGCGTCGAGGGCGCCGCCGGGGCCGCCCTCGCGGCGCTCCCCCAGCTCGCGGACGTCGACGGCCCGATCGTCCTCATCGTCACCGGGCGTAACATCGACGACGAGCTCCACGCGCGGGCCCGCGGGCAGCCGGAGTCCTTCCCGGACTAGGGACGGGTCCTTCGTGCGGCCTTGATGCCGGGCGCCTCGCTAGCCGGCGACCGCGGGAGGGTCTCGCCCGCCTGTGGTCCGTCGGTAGAGCCCGTCGGCGTGCACGGCGAGCCCCGCGAGCTCGAGCTCCGTCAGCGCGACCGCCGCCTCGGCGCTTCCGACACGGGTAGCCCGCACGATCTCGTCGAGCGTGAGCGCCCCGGACGAGAGGCAAGCCAGAACGGCCTGCCCTTCGGGCGACAGGTCGGGAGGCGGAGCCGGCGGCGCCCGCTCCAGGCCGAGCGCGTCGAGCACGTCGCCCGCCGAGAGCAGCGGCGTCGCACCCTGGCGGATGAGGTCGTTCGTCCCCGCCGAGAGTGCCGAGGTGATCTCTCCGGGCACGGCGAAGACCTCACGTCCGAGCTCGAGAGCGAAGTCGGCCGTGATCAGCGCGCCGGACCGCTCCCTCGCCTCCACCACGACGGTCGCCCGCGCCAGGCCGGCGACGATACGGTTCCGAGCCGGGAACCTCCAGGGAGACGGCTCGACGCCAGGCGGGTACTCGGAGACGATGAGGCCGCTCTCGGCAATCCGGCGCGCCAGCTCCGCGTGGGCGCGCGGGTAGTCCCGGTCGATCCCACAACCGAGGACGGCCACGGTCAGCCCACCGGCGGCGAGCGCTCCACGGTGGGCCTCGCCGTCGATCCCCCGGGCGAGCCCGCTCACGACGACGGCGCCCGCCGCAGACAGCTCCCGGGCAACCTCGCGCGCCACCTGGGCGCCGTAGGACGAGCAGCTTCGCGCGCCGACGACCGCGACCGCGGGCAGGGCCATGACGTCCATGGAGCCTCCCCGGAGGAAGAGACGCGCGGGCGGGTCGTGCAGCTCGGCGAGGAGCGGCGGGTAGCCGCGACCTCCTTTCGAGACCGAGGGGTAGGTCATGGCGCGAGCTCAGGCGGTGCGCGGTAAGAGAGCGCCTCGGCGATGTGCGCCGGCTCGATCGACTCCGCCCCCGCCAGCCCTGCGACCGTCGCCGCGACCCGGGCGACTCGAGCCCGACCCCGCGCCGAGAGAGGTAGCGTGTCCACCGCACGGGTGAGCAGATCCCGCCCCTCCTTGCCGAGACTCGGGCGGCTCTCCCGCAGTCGCCCGGACGCCGGCTCCACTCGAGCTCGGATCTCCGCCGACGGCTCACCCGGGGCGGCGTCCAGCTCCCGTCCTCGCGCGCGCGGCATGTGCACGACGAGGTCGAAGCGATCGAGGAGAGCGCGCGAGAGCTTCGCCCCGTACGCGGCGAGCTTCTGCGGCGTGCACCTGCACTCGACGGACGGGTCGCCACGCGCACCGCAGGGGCAGAGGTTCATCGTCCCCACGAGGACAAACCGAGCGGGAAAAACCGCCTGGCCGGCCGCCCGCGCCAGCGCGACGCTCCCGTCCTCGATGGGCTGACGCAGGGCCTCCAGCACGGGCCTCTGGAATTCGGGCAGCTCGTCGAGGAGGAGCACGCCGTGGTGCGCGAGGCTCACCTCGCCCGGGCGCGGCCCCCGCCCGCCCCCGACGACGGCGGCGGCCGAGGCGGTGTGGTGCGGCGCCCGGAAGGGTGGGCGGTCGATGAGCGGGTGGGTCGAGGGCAGCACACCCGCGACGGAGTGGATCCGCGTCACCTCGAGCGCCTGATCGAGGGTGAGCGCCGGGAGGATCCCCGGGAGCCGTCGGGCGAGCATCGTCTTCCCGGTTCCCGGCGGTCCGCCGAGGAGGACGTTGTGCCCTCCCGTGGCGACGATCTCGAGCGCACGCCGCGCCCGCTCCTGTCCGCGCACGTCGGCGAGGTCGGGCCACGAGCCGTTCGCCGTCGCCACGGCCGGCTCCACGGGCGCCGGCCTGAAGCGCCCCTGGAGATACGCGCTGGCTTCGGCAAGGTGGCGGAGCGGGACAGGCTCGATCCCAGCCAGGGCGGCCTCGGGCGCCGACTCGAGCGGGCACAGGAGCAGCCCGAGCCCTGCGCGCCTCGCCGCCTCGGCCGCCACGATGATGCCCGGGACCGGTCGGAGGCGCCCGTCGAGCGCGAGCTCCCCTACCGCCGCGTGCTCGGCCAGTCGCTCCGGAGGAATCTGACGGGAGGCGGCCAAGACGGCGAGGGCGATCGGAAGGTCGTAGCCGGACCCCTCCTTGCGCAGGCCGGCGGGTGCGAGATTGACGGTGATCCGACGGAGGGGCCACTCCAGCTCGGCGCTGGCGATTCCGCTGCGAACCCGTTCCTTGGCCTCCTGGCAGGCCTTGTCGGGAAGCCCGACGATGGCGAAGCCGGGCACGCCTCGCTGGAGGTGCGCCTCAACCTCGACCGGCCTCGCCTCGAGGCCGACGAGCGCATGGGTGACGGCGCGCGCGAGCACGACTCCGAGGCTAGGAAGGAAAGACGCGCGTGCGGCGCGCGAACCGTGACAGGTCAGTAACGGCTGAGCCGCTCCTAGTCGAAGGGGGCACGCTCGATGCGCCGACCGCGCACGGCAACGGCGTCGAAGCGGACATCGAGACTCGCGAGCTCCGGGCGGAGGGCGAGCCACCCGAGCGCCGCCTGCCGAACGCGCCGAGCCTTCTCCGGCCCCACGGCTTCCCACGGGTCGCCGTAGCCGGATCCGCTTCGCGCCTTCACCTCGCAGAAGACGAGTGTTCGCCCGCGGCGGACGACGAGGTCGAGCTCATAGCGTCCCGCCCGGGCATTCGCGTCGAGGATGCGGTAGCCGCGGAGACGGTAGTAGCGGCGGACTCGCCGCTCCGCCTCAGGACCGAGCCGCCGCGAGAAGCTCTGCCTCGGCGCCGTCTTCGAGCTCTGCATAGCAGCGCGCCTCGAACGAGCGACGATGGATCGCGCTCGGGCCCAGGCGGCGCACGATGGCGGAGTGCCCGGGCGTGATATAGCCGACGTGGGAGGCGAAGTCGTAGTGGGGGTAGACGGCGTCGAGCCGTCGCATGGCCCGGTCGCGCACGACCTTCGCGACGATCGAGGCAGCAGCGATCGCCGCGCTCTTCGTGTCTCCGTCGACGACCGCCTCGTGCTCGGGCGCGAGCGGTCCGAGGCGGAACCCGTCGACGAGGCAGGCTTCGGCGGGCGGCGAGAGCGCCGCGAGGGCTTCCCGGAGCCCGCGCAGGTTGGAGCGGTGCAGACCGTCGCGGTCGATTGCCGCGGGTGGGATCACCCGGACGGCGATGCGGGCGGCGCAGCGCGCGACGGCACGGAAGAGCTCCTCGCGCTGGGCCGGATCCACCTGCTTCGAGTCGTTCAAGAGCGCGAGCGGGCGCACGGCGTGGTCGCGCAGCCGCTGGTAGTCGAGGAGGACTCCCGCCGTGACGAGCGGCCCGGCCAGGCTGCCCCGCCCGGCCTCGTCCGCACCGGCGACGAAGCGGACGCCGAGACGACGGTCGAAGGCGAGGAGCTTGCGGCCCGGACGGCGGATGGTCGCCACGGGCGCGAGGATAGCGCCTAGGTCCGCTGTTTCTCGCGGACGCGCGCCTTCTTGCCCACTTTCGAGCGCAGGTAGTAGAGCTTCGCCCGGCTGACGTCGCCGATCGCTGCGACCTCGACCTTCTCGATCTTGGGCGAGTGGAGCGGGAAGGTTCGCTCGACGCCAACACCGAAGGAGTTCTTGCGGACGGTGAAGGTCTCGCGCACGCCCGCTCCCTGGCGCTTGATGACGATGCCCTCGAAGACCTGGACGCGCCTCCGCTGGCCCTCGATCACCTGAAAGTGCACGCGGACGGTGTCCCCCGCCTTGAACTGCGGGATGTCGTCGCGCAGCTGCTTGCGCTCGAGGATGTCGATCGGCGTGGTCATGAAAAGGCGGCCGGAGGCCGCGCGGCAATGCTAGCGGAAGCGAGGCCTCGCACGCGAGCCCGGCCCCGGGGCCGGCCGCGGTCCTCCCTCCGCTACGAGCCTATCGTCGAGAAGCGCGCGTATGGCGCGCACACTGTGCCGAGACCCGCGCGAGAGCGTGCCGAACCGACGTCACTGGAAGCCGATCCGCCGCGGCGGCCAGTAGCGCGCGAACATCGGGCCGATCAGGTTCTCCCGCGGGACGGTGCCCCACTCCCGGCTGTCGCACGACTGGTAGCGGTGGTCTCCCATCATGAAGTACCGACCCTTGGGGACAGTGACCGGGCCGAACTGCTCTCCCACCTCACCTCCGTAGAGGTACGGCTCGGCAACCGGCTGCCCATTCACGTAGAGCTGATCGCCGTTGATCTCGAGCTCGTCCCCGGGCACCCCGATGAGGCGCTTGACGAACACGCCTCCCGGCCCGGGGCAGATGCGCTCGGCCTCCGGTGGGGTCTCGAACACGACGATGTCGCCGCGCTCCGGGTCTTCGAAGTGATACACGAAGCGGTTCGCGAGCACGCGGTCGGAGGTGCCGGACTCGCAGCCCGGCTCGGGCGAGGCGCAATGGAGGGTCGGCTCCATCGAAGAGGACGGGATGCGGTATGGGTTCACGACCCACGCCTTGATCGCAAGCACGGCCGTGACCGCGATCGCGATCGTGACAACCCAGTCGAGGACCGTCGGCCAGGGGGCGGGAAGCGACTCGAGCCGGCTGCGGAGGAAGACGGCCTCCTAGTGCCCCGGCTGGTGATGCCGCCCCGCCAGAGGTGTGGCGTGTATTGCCGGGCGGGGCACTTACCGGAGGCCGAGCCGCGTCAGCGGCCAGTAGACGGCGAAGACCGGTCCGATCAGGTCGGCGCGACCGACCGGGCCCCACTCCCTGCTGTCGCAGGACTGAGCGCGGTTGTCGCCCATCATGAAGTACTCGTCCGGGCCGAGCGTTCTCTCCCTGAAGTTCGTGCCGGGCGCGCCGCCGTTCACGTACGACTCCTCGACCCGCTTCCCGTTCACGCGCAGGACACCCTCCCGCTGGCCGATCGTGTCCCCGGGGAGGGCGACGAGGCGCTTGACGAACGTCCCGCCGGCGCCGCAGCGCTCGGCCGCCTTGAGCGGCGTCTCGAAGACGACGATGTCGCCGCGCTCCGGGTCTCGGAAGCGGTAGATGAAGCGGTTCGCGAGCACCCGGTCCGACGCGCCCGCCTGGCAGCCGGGCTCGGGCGCCGCGCAATGGAGGGTCGGCTCCATCGAGGAGGACGGTATGCGGTACGGGTTCACGACCCACGCCTTGATCGCAAGCACGGCCGCCACCGCGATCGCGATCGTCACCACCCAGTCCACGACCGTGTCCCAGGGCGAAGGGAGCGTCGCGGTCAGGCGGTCGAGCGGGCCTCTCACGAGAGCGACCGCTCCCTGCTGCGCTCGAGGCGCCAGCCCTCGATCAAGGCATGGTTCCCTGAGAGGAGGACGTCGGGGACCCGCCAGCCGCGAAACTCGGCCGGGCGCGTGTAGTGCGGGAACTCAAAGCCGCCCTCGAGCGCCTCCGAGAAGCTCTCGACGGCTCCGCTCTCCTCCCGGATCGCACCGGGAAGGCGCCGCGCGATCGCGTCGAGGAGCACCATCGCCGGCAGCTCGCCGCCCGAGAGCACGTACGGTCCGATCGAGACGGCGTCCGTCGCCACGTGCTCGATGATGCGTTCGTCGAAGCCTTCGAAGCGCGCCGAGAGGAGCGTGAGCGCGTCCTCCTCCGCGAGCTCGTCGACCAGACCCTGATCGAGCTGCCGGCCCTGCGGCGAGAACGCGATCACGCGCCGTCCCTCGGCGTCGCCGTAGACAGCCTCGAGCGCGGCGCAGACGACGTCCACCCGCAGCACCATGCCGGCGCCGCCGCCGTAGGGCTCGTCGTCCACCTGGCCGCCGGAGAGCGGCGTGTAGTCGCGGTAGGTGAGGAAGCGGAGCTCGAGCTCAGAGCCGAGAACGGCGGCGAGGGGGCGCTGCTCGGTCAGCCACGAAAAGGCGTGCGGCAGCAAGGTGAAGACGTCGATCTGCATGCGCTGTCCGAGATTAGCTTTCGGGTGCGAACCCAGGTGCAACCAGAATCTGGCCTTCCTCCAGATCGACCGCGCGGACGCAGTCCTCGACCATCGGAAGGGCGATCCCGCCCTCGAGCTCGAGCACGTCGTTCGCCACGCCGGGCACCACGTCCTGCACGCGGCCTAGCAGACGCCCTCCCTCCTCCATCACCGTCAGGCCGACGAGCTCGTAGACGTAGAAGGCACCCTTGCCGGCCGGCGGAAGCTCCGACGCGGGAAGCTCGAGCACGGCTCCCCGGGGTACGTCACGGTCGAGACGGATGACGAGCCTCTTGCCAGCGACCTTGGACTCGACGACGGTGGCGCGCTCGCGGGCGACGTACACGGTCGCGCCCTTGGCCAAGCGAAGCGGGTCCTTGCTCGCCCGCTCGACGACGAACGCGCCCACGACGCCGTGCGGGCGGCCGACCCGGCCGACCGCCACCCAGCGTTGCGCGCCGGCGGCGTCAGCGGGCGTCAACGATCTCGAGGAGCGCGCGCTCGTGCTGATGCCCGCCGCTCGCACGGACGAGCGTCCTGAGCGCGCGGGCGATGCGTCCCTGGCGTCCGATGACCTTGCCGATGTCGTCCTCGGCGACGTGCAGCCGCAGGACGACGGCACCGTCTCGCTCCGTTCTCTCCACGCGAACCTCGTCGGGCTTGTCGACGAGATTCCGCGCCAGATACTCGAGCAGCTCTTCCATCCCTCAGAGTCCCTGCGCCTTCATGAGACGCCTGACCGAGTCGCTGGGCTGCGCGCCCTTGGAGATCCAATCCTGGATCTTGTCGCCGTCGAGGTCGATCGTCGAGGGATCGGTCTGCGGGTTGTAGCGACCGACGATCTCGATGAAGCGGCCGTCGCGCGGGGAGCGTGAGTCGGCGACGACGACGCGGTAGATCGGATTCTTCTTCGAGCCCACCCGGGCCAGTCTGATGCGTGTTGCCATTCGGTCCTTTCTCGTCTCTCAGCGGCGGCGCTGAGCGGCCGCGATCGACTGGATGTTCGGCATCTTGCCCTTGCCCATCTGCTTGACCATCTTCGCCATCTGCTTGCGTGCGGTGAGGAGCTGGTTCACCTGCTGCACGGTCGTCCCGCTCCCGCGCGCGATGCGGGCGCGGCGCGAGCCGTTGATGATCTCGGGCCGGCGGCGCTCGTCCGCCGTCATCGAGAGCACGATCGCCTCCACCCGACCGAGCTCGCGGTCATCGACGTCGACGCCCTGGAGCTGCTTCCCGAGGCCGGGGATCATCCCGACGATGGACTTCAGCGGCCCCATCCGCCGCATCATCCGGTAGCTCTGGAGAAAGTCGTCGAACGTGAACTGCCCCGCGCGGAGGCGGCGCTCCATCTCCTCCTGCTCGTCCACCTCGGCAGCCTGCTCGGCCCGCTCGATCAGCGTGAGCACATCGCCCATGCCGAGGATGCGCGACGCCATGCGGTCGGGGTGGAAGTACTCGAGCTGGTCGAGCTTCTCGCCGGTCGACGCGAGCTTGATCGGCTTGCCCGTGACCGCCTTGACGGAGAGCGCGGCACCTCCGCGGGCGTCGCCGTCGAGCTTCGTGAGGACGACGCCGTCGAAGTCGACTCGCTCGGCAAACGCCTCGGCGACGGCGACGGCCTCCTGGCCGGTCATCGAGTCGAGGACGAGCAGGACGTTGTGCGGCTTCACCGCCTTGCGGACGGCGGCCAGCTCCTTCATCAGCGGCTCGTCGATCTGGAGCCGCCCCGCAGTGTCGACGATGACGACGTCGCGCCCCTGCGCCTGCGCCTGCTCGATCCCGTGCCGCGCGACCGCGATGGCGTCCTTCGTCGACCGATCGAGGTAGACGGGGATCTGAATCTGCCTGCCGAGCTGCTCGAGCTGGTCGATCGCGGCCGGGCGCTGCAGATCGGCCGCGACGAGCGCCGGCGACTTCCCTTCACCCTTGCGCAGGAGAAGCGCGAGCTTCGCTGCGGCGGTCGTCTTCCCCGAGCCCTGGAGTCCGGCCAGGAGGACGACGGTCGGCGGGCGGCCGGCGAACGCGAGCCTCGAGCCGCCCGAGCCCATGAGCTCCGTCAGCTCCTCGTGGACGATCTTCACGATCTCCTGGCCCGGCGTCAGGCTCCTGGTCACGGCCGCGCCGCCGGCTCGCTCCTTCACCCGGGCGACGAAGTCCTTGACGACCTTGAAGTTGACGTCGGCCTCGAGGAGCGCGAGCCGGATCTCGCGCATGGCGCGCGAGAGGTCCTCGTCGGTGAGGACGCCGCGGCTGCGGAGGTCACCGAGCGCGCCTTGCAGCTTGTCGGAAAGCGTGTCAAACATGGGCCGGCGGGAAGTGTAGCCGTGTACTTTTTCCCACCCAGAGCCAAGGAGGAGACGGCATGGCGGACATCGCCAAGGTCATCCGGGTCATCGGCCAGTCTGAGGAGAGCTTCGCGGAGGCGGCCCGCGTGGCCGTGAAGGAGGCGGCGAAGACGCTCCGCGACGTCCACGGCGCCCACGTCGTCGAGATGAGCGCGCTCGTCGAGGGCGACGACATCGTCATGTTCCGCACGACCGTGGACATCGCGTTCGGCGTCGAGCGCTAGGTCCTGTCCGGCGGGGACGGGGTCCGCGGGGCCGGCCGCGGGCCTCCCTCCGCCTTGAGCGTAGCGCTGGAAAACGCACGCGTGGCGAGCACCGCGTGCCGGAAGGCGCGCTTCATCTCACCAAACGGCAACGTCGTCTGCCTCCGATGGTGCCGCGGCCGAGCGGCGTCAGGACGAGGAAGTTGCCTTGGCGGGAGCTGTGTCCCCGCTTCTTCCTCGACGCCGGGCACTCGGGCTCCGCGCCGGAGCAGCAATGGCCCACGAGTTCCTCTCCGCGCGTCACCGCCCAGAAGCCGGCTCGGGCGTCACGAGCTCGTTCTCGTCGTAGGCCGCGTCGCGGCCGGTGTACCGCCAGGTCGCAGTCGCCTCGGCATCGGCCGAGGTGAGCCCACGGACCTCCAGGGACCCAGTCTTCGCTCACGCGCGAACGCGCCGGGCGCTCACTCCTGCGCCACGAGCGCCCGCGCGAAGTCCCGCGGGTCGAACGGTTGCAGGTCGTCGAGCGTCTCCCCCACGCCGATCAGCTTCACCGGCAGGCCGAGCTCGTGGGTCACCGCGACGGCGACGCCCCCCTTCGCCGTTCCGTCCAGCTTGGTGAGCGCGACGCCGGTCAGGCCCACGGCTTCGTCAAAGAGCTGTGCCTGCCGCACGCCGTTCTGACCGGTCGTCGCGTCGAGCACGAGCAGCGTCTCGTGCGGCGCCCCCTCCAGGCGACCCGAGATCACACGCCGCACCTTGGCCAGCTCCTCCATCAGGTTCGTCTGCGTGTGCAGCCGCCCGGCGGTATCGACCACGACGACGTCGCGCCCGCGCGCCTCGGCCGCCGAGATCGCGTCGAACGCCACCGCGGCCGGATCCGCTCCACGCTGCGAGCCGACGAAGTCCGCGCCGGCGCGCTCCGCCCAGATCTCGAGCTGCTCCTCCGCCGCGGCCCGGAAGGTGTCTGCCGCCGCGAGGACGACCGAGCGGCCCGACTCCCTCAGCCGGTGGGCCAGCTTCCCGATCGTCGTCGTCTTCCCCGTCCCGTTCACGCCGACCACCAGCACCACCGTCGGCGGCCCGTCGAACGCCAGGCGCTCCTGGCCGTCGACGGTCACCAGCTCCGCCACGACCTCCTCCAACCCCTCGAGGAGCTCGGCCTGGCTCGTCGGGTCGCGCGCCTCGAGGCGCTGCACGATCTCCACGGTCGCGCCGACGCCGCAGTCCGCCGCGATCAGCGCCTCCTCGATCCGCTCCCACGACTCCTCGTCGCCGGGGTCGAACCCGAGTTCCCGCGTGAGCGCCTGCCGGCTCGACGCGAGCGAGTCGCGAAGGCGCTCGAACCAGCCACGCCGGTCGCCCGCGTCCTCGACCGGGGCGGCCTCGTGGTCGCCGAGGAACTCCGCCCAGGTGCGCGTCACGCGCTGAGCGCCTCGGCCTCGGGTGCCGCCGCCAGCCGCTTCGAGACGATCTGGGAGATCCCGTCGGCGCCCATCGTGACGCCGTAGAGGATATCCGCGGCCTCGATCGTCCTCTTCTGGTGCGTGACGACGATGAACTGCGCGCGGCTGGAGAAGCGGCGCAGGAGGTCGGTGAAGCGGCCGATGTTCGCGTCGTCTAGGGCCGCCTCGACCTCGTCGAGCAGGTAGAACGGGCAGGGACGCGCGAGGAACAGCGCGAAGAGGAACGAGATCGCGCCGAGCGCCTTCTCGCCGCCGGAGAGCAGCGACAGCCGCGTGATGCGCTTGCCGGCCGGCTGGAGCTCGATCTCGATCCCCGGCTCGCCGCCCTCCTCGTCGGCGATACGAAGGAGCCGGCCGCTCCCGCCCGGGAAGAGCGTGGCCGCCACCTCCTCGAAGTGCCGCTCCACCCCGCCGAGCGTCTCCTCGAACCGCCGCTCGACGGTCTCGGCGAGCTCGTCACGCAGGGCTTCGAGCTCGGCGAGGGAGCGCTCGAGGTCCTCGCGCTGGACGGTGAGCTCCTCGAGCCGGGCCTTCTCGCGCGCGTGCTCCTCGGCCGCGAGCGGGTTCACCTGGCCGAGCGTCTCCCGCCTGCGCTCCAGCCGCACGAGCTGGGCGCGGAGCTCCTCGACCTCCTCGTCGGTCAGCCCGTCCGCTGCCGCGTCCTCCGGGAGCCGGCGCAGCACTTCCTCGCGCTCCGCCTCCAGCCGGGCGCCCTCGATCCCCACCGCTGAGACGCGCTCGGCCGCCTCCGCGGCCGCCCGTCGCAGCTCCGACTCCAGGCCGCCGAGCCGCCGGAGCTCCTCCCCCAACTCAGCCCCGCGGCTGCCGCCCGCGTCGACGCGTGCGCGCAGCGCCGGCTCGAGTCGCGCCGCGTTCGTCACGGCGGCGCCGAGCGACTCCGCGGCTCGCTCCGCGAGCTCGGCCAGCGCCCTCAGAAGGCCCTCTCGTCTCGAGTGCTCAGGCTCAAGGGCGGCCGCGGCGGTATCCGCCGCGAACCAGCTCTCGCCGCCGGAGAGCGCGACGAGCGCGTCACGGCGCTCCCCCTGGGCCCGCTCGAGCCTCGCCATCGCCTCGGGCAGCTCGACGCGCTCCGGTGCCCACGCCCCGGCCGCCGCCAGCGCCCGTTCGTAGCTCGGCGGCTTGGGCGGAGAGGGGAGGCGCGGGCGGTCGGAGTCAGCCCGCACGCCGACGGCGGTCTCCTCGGCCCGCTCGCGCCGAAGCTCGAGCCGCTCGATCGCGCTTCTCAGGCGGTAGAGCGCGGCCGTCGCCTGCTCGTGGCGTCCGGCCGCCTCGGCGAGGCCGTCCTCGGCCTTCCGCCGCTCCGCGAGGGCGCCCTCGAGTCGCTGGTCGCGGCCGCGGCGCTCCTGGGCCGCCTCCGCCATCCGCTCCTCGACCTCGGCGAAACGTCGCTCGATCACCTCGAGCTCGGCCGCCGCTAAGCGTGTCCGTAGGAACTCGATCTCGCCGGCGAGCTTTTCCGCGCGCTCGGCCGCGCTCGCCTGGAGGGCGAGCGGGCGCAGGTGCTTGCGCACCTCGCCCTCGAGGTCGCGTGCCCGCTCCACCTGCACCTGTACTCGCGCCAGCTTCAGCTCGGCGCGGTGACGACGCCGCTTGAACTTGCCGAGGCCGGCCGCCTCCTCCACAAGGGCGCGTCGCTCCTCCGGCTTGGAGACGAGGATCTCCTCGACACGGCCCTGGCCGATGATGGAGTGCCGCTCGCCGGCCAGGCCGATGTCGGCGAGGAGCTCGACGATGTCCGTACGCCGGACTCGACTGCGGTTGACGAGGTACTCCCCCTCGCCGCCGCGCAGGAGCCGCCGGACGACCGAGAGCTCCGAGTACTCGAGCGGCCCCTCGCCGTCGGCGTTGTCGAAGAGAAGCTCGACCTCGCACCACTCGGCCGGCGGACGCTCCTTCGAGCCGCCGTAGAGCACGTCGTCGGGCCGCTCGGCGCGCAGCTCGGTGGGGCTCAGGCTCCCGGCGGCCCAGATGATCGCGTCGGCGACGTTCGACTTCCCGGAGCCGTTCGGGCCGACGACGACGGCAACGCCCGGCTCGAGGCGCACCTCGACCGGGTCCGGGAACGACTTGAAGCCGCGAATCTTGATTGCTCTCAGGAACAGATCGCCTGCCTAGAGAAGGAGGGGTCCGTAGGGAAACCGCGGGTTCCCCCACGGCTTGAAGCCCCGGATCGTCGCGGAGCGCAGGCACACGCCGTGGAAGTCTGACGATGCCGACGGACGGGCCCGGCTAGCTTCCGGTGCGCAGCTCGAGGCAGCTGACGCCGCGGAGCTCGAGCCAGATCCGGCCCTCGCCGCGCGCGATCCGCAGAAGCACGGCGTCGCAGCCGGGACAGCGGACGACCGTCCCGGGCGCCTGCGCATAGACGGCGAGCGCGCCGACCTCGCGCACGGCGCCGCACGCGGCGCACGTCGAGCGCGCGACGGTCATCTCGGAGACGAAGATCTCGCCGAGAAGGCCTCCGAGGGCGTTGCCGTCGAGCTTCAGGTCGGCGCTCTCCATTCGTGCCCTAGGACCTCCCGCTCGGTCCGAATCGCTCGGTCCTGACGCGGCTCGGATCGTAGCCTAGGGCGACGAGCCCGTCCGCGGCCACCTCGACGAAGCGCGTGGGGCCGCAGACGAACGCCATCGCGTCCGCATCCGGGCGGCCGAAGACCTCCGCGAGCATCTCGCCGTCGATCCTCCGGTCGTAGCCGGTCCAGCCCGAAGGCCGCTCGCGCGTGAGCGTGTAGACGACCTGCGGACCGCCGTCCCCGCCACCGAGGCGGTCGAGCTCCTCGCGGTAGATGACCTCCTCGGGCGAGCGCGCCGAGTAGAGGAGTGTCGCCGGCACGTCGGAGCCGACCGCGGCGCGATGGCGGAGCATGGCCATGAGCGGGACGACGCCGGAGCCCCCGGCTACGAGCTGCAGCGGCCCGCCCGAGCCTTCGTCCCAGACGAAGTAGCCGCCGATCGGGCCGCGCAGCTCGAAGCGGTCGCCGGCGCGGAGGTCGTCGACGAGGAACGGCGAGACCTCGCCGTCCTCGAGCCGCTCGACCGTAAGGACGACGCGCTCGCTCTCGGCCGGAGCGGCGATCGAGTAGCTCCGCTGCGCCTGGTAGCCGTCCTGCGCCGTCAGGCGGACGTCGACATGCTGGCCTGCGGTATGGCCGGGCCAGCCGGGGACGGAGAGGAGGAGGCTGGCAACGCGCGGCGTCT
>Ga0209859_1000180_pt1 | contig 14725 bp, 26 predicted proteins | sample GWRWS3_50_60_FD_187241 | JGI IMG/M metagenome (GOLD analysis project Ga0209859, IMG submission 187241) | Riverbed sediment microbial communities from areas with vegetation nearby in Columbia River, Washington, USA - GW-RW S3_50_60 (SPAdes)... | ecosystem: Environmental > Aquatic > Freshwater >... | reverse complement strand
TTAGGCACTCGCCTTCATCTTAGCATTGTTGCCCGGCGCGTCAGACGAGAAGATGAGTTCCAGGTTGAACGCCGCTGCGCCAGCGGTCGAGGCCGTACCCAGCGTCAGCGTCACCTCAGCGCCAGCAGGCACCTTGTATGGCGAGAAGCCGCGCTTGTAGACGCAATCGCCAATCGCCGAACCAGTAACGGGCAAGGTGATAGTGGCGATAGTTACCTCACCAGAGGATGACCCTGGCGTCGGTCGATGCGTAAGTGTAAGAACCGCTGCCGTCACAGTCATGGCCGTGGTAATGATCGCGGCAATGCCTGAAATTGTCAGAGGCTCAGGGCCCACATAAATAGACGCCTTAATTGCCGGCGTCTGCGTAGGGATGATGTCCGCACCCGCAGCAGTACGAACCCTCAAAAAGTCTTTGCCTTCAGTGTAGGACATTCCTACTATCCCTTAGTTGCCGGACTCAAGCGAGCCGATGTGGAGAATTTTGGCCTCGCCACGGTTGCCAGTGTCCCAAATGGGCTCCATCCGCAGGATGCCGTACCAAGCAACTGCCCGCGAGCGGCCGAAGTCGCCAGGGATAGCGGCGCGAAGCTCAGGCGTCAGGGCCTCTGCGAGGCCAACGCTCTCGTCGCCGAACACAAGCCCCTCACCGAGCACAGACGCCGTGCCAACCTTGCGCGCCGCTGAAGTATGGTTCGTCTCAACAAACCGCACGCCTTCGATCCGGCCCACTTCGCCGTTGAACTTCGCCTGCGGGTCGGTATACTGATGCCAGGTGACCCATTCAGCGTCGTTCTTCAGGCCGCGAAGCCCGAGCGTCCGAACGATGGTCAGATAGTCACCGCCATCAATCGGGGGAATGGTCAGGTCATCGAACATATAGTCGCGAATCTTCGCAACGTCGCTGACGAGCCAGTTCCGCGTGCTGTTGTTGGCGAAGACGCCGCCAGTGGAGAATGTGGTTGTCGTCGTGGCCGTGAAATCGACCTTGACGGAGGTGCGCCGATAAGCCTGCGCAGCGAGCGTATCCAGCACAAGGCGCATTTGCTCGCGAAGCTTCTTCTGGATCGGATTTTCCAAATCAAATTCCGAGAGGTCCATGCTCAGGCTCGTGTAGGGAATCGCCCGGCCCAGCTCTTGCACAGTAATGGCGCGAGTGCTCAGGCTGAACGAATCTTCGGGAATACGAGTCTGCTCATCGAGTACGGCGCTCGTTGGCTCAGTCACGTTACGCACGCGCGTAATCGTCACTGTCTCGCCCTGTTTCTTGCCGTAGCCTTCAACAGGGCTAGTGTGGTCCATAAAGACGCTATTCTCTACAGCGGCTTCATAGAGCTGGCTCGACATGGCATGATTCTTATAGGTGCCGGTCGGCGCATCGAAATTCCAAGAAAATTGAGGCATGTTTTATCCCTAAGCGACCTTACCTCGTTTGTAGCGCAACTCTCTGCGCCGCTTGATAACGCTACTCAGCGAAGTAACGTTCTCAGGTTTCGGCTGTACCGGCTTTTTGCGCGGCTCGGCAGCACCCTCAATTCGAGCACGACTGCTCTTTTTAGAGGGTACTGCTCCACCCTTGCCCGAGTATTTCAGAATACGAGCGCGTGTCAAGTCGGCAAGCTTCTCTTGCGCAAGGTCTGTGCGCATTCCGCCGACTTCGCTAAAGTGCTTGTTGAGCGTAGCCAGCACAAGGTCATGATCGTCTTTCAGATCAGGATGCGCCTCGTAAAACGTGCTCCAAAAGCGCGTATTGCTCTGGTCAGTCTCGTACTTCTTAGTAAGGTTCCGTTCAACCGATTTGGCTACGCGCTCACCATGCAGCTTAAGCGCCGCTTTCGGGTCTTTGAAGAGCATTTCGTCCCAATCAGGCTCTTCATCTTCGGGCTCTGGCGCAGCCTCACGCGCCATAACTGGCGGGATACTGCGGCGCAAATGCTCATTCTGTTCCTGAAGCTGGCCAATCTGACGGCTCATCTCGGCAAACTGCCGAGTGATGGCGTCTTCCTTTGGCTCAGGCTCGTCTTCGTCCTCGTCGTCCTCGTCGTCATCAGCAACGCGGCCAAGCAACTCTTCATCGTCGTACTCGTCGCCATGCTGCGGACCACCGCCAAAGGCTGCCGCCTCGACGTTCTGCTGCTTGAGCAAGCTGGGATGAATCTGCTTCTTCTGAGCCATTACTTAAATTCCTTCTGGGCGGCTAAATTGCCAATCCGTTGCCTTGTCTCTAACTCACTCATCAGGCCGTGCATGGCGGCAATCTCGGCCACTTTGCCCACAAGTTGATCGTGGTTAACTTCGCCGCCTCGGTACATTTGAATGAGCTGGGCGATGCATCCATTAATGAAGTCTTCGACCAGTTCACTAACAACAGATTCGGCAAGGCTGGCGGCGCGGCCCTTTTCTATCTTCTCGATGTTGGCATCTTGCGTCATGGATGAATGTCAATGCTGCTAGGCATGAACAGGTACTTACTGCCAGTCTTCTCCCGCACCCGCTCAAGCAAAAGCGCATTAAGCTCAATCAGGCACCAAATGGCCTTATCCTGAAACTCAATGCGCTTAGCTAGGTTGTCGGTCGGAATCAATCGCGAAGTCTTATAGTACCATACGGCCAAGTCTGCCATACGGCGCTCCAACACAGGATTGCCCGCTGTGTTGGCATTGTCTTCAAGATCGCGAATGAGCCGCGCCGGAGGAATCATGCGTGCTTCCGTATTCCAGGACCAGGGCTTAGCATTTTGTTCGTGCGCTTCGTGCCAGAAATGCAGTTCGTCGCGTCTTTGCCCAAGTCCATGCCGCCATCAGCAACGCCCGTATGCTTGGCTTTCTGGCCGCGATGTACTTTGCCAGGATAGTTAACCTTGCCATTAGCAGAGCTTGTATGGTCAACGCCACCAGGAATCGGTTTCATCAATAAGACTTCCCTTTGAGCTTAGGCTTGCGCTTCTTTGTAGATTTAGTCTTTTTACTCTTCTTTGTCAACGTGAGCTTACCGGGTTCCATGACTTCGCGTTGAAGCATTTTGCGCATCTGCGCACTCCTTATATATATGCTCTCACACGAAGACGCTACGGCTTCGCCGCTGGTTCTTTTGGAGCTGCGCTGAGACCACCATAGCGGGCATCTGCTCAGCAAGGTTATTGCCCTGGGGCGCGGCGCGGCTCCTCACAGGCTGCTGAAGGCTCAGCCCATGCGATTGGCTACTAGCGCTTTGCATCAGGCCAGCCATGCCAGAAAAACCTGTCGATGCGCCGGTTCCACCGCGCGACATCATTGAACCTGCGAAGTTGCTAATCATTATGCATTCCCTGGTATCTGTGCGCCTGGCTGGGCGCGCCGTTGAATTGCACTTGCCTCTGGCGAGCCGCCTGCGGCCGCGCCGCTTTGCATACCGCCTGGCTGACCCTCGGCATTCTTCGGCCCGCCGCCAAGCAATTGCGCCATACCGCCCGCGCCTTCCATCTCAGCTCCCAGCGTCTCTAGCTCTTCCTCGCTGCGCTCAAAGTTCTTAGGATTCAGGTTCAGCGCCGCAAGAATCTGGTCCATAAACTTGTTTGCCGAGAAGCGTTGCATAAACGCCTGCATGAAGATTGGGCTTACGCTGACCGCTTGCAAGAAGCCCATGATCTTTTGAAATTCCATGGCCTTTGCCATGGTGCTAGAAAGCCCATGAACACGGAAGCGATACCGGCCGAAGAACAATGCAAACCGCTCTTCCGGGCTCGCGCGCATGATCATCAGCGCAACTTTCTTATCATCGATAAAGTTGAAAACCTCTTCTGGCAGTTTATCAGCCATCTGCATGATAACTTGGAAGGCCATGGTCATAGTTGGCGTCATGCAGCGGTTTTCAAGATCAGCCACGATGCCGTCAAGCATCAGATTTTGGCCCTGGCCGCTCTCAAGAATTTCCGTCGCGAGCACTTGCTTAGGCGGCAGCGAGCCAAGCTTAAGTTCGTTCGTCAAGGCCGCTTGAGCAAACTCCGCGTTCAGGCTCTCAAGCACCGTCGTTGCCTCAGCAGGGATGCTGCCCTCGCTGACACGCTCATAAACCTTTGAATTGTGCGGTAGCGTCTGCTTCACTGCGAGCGTCATGCCCTGCCGAATGCCACCCTCGACCTGGCTTGGGTCTTCAAGGTCTTCAACGCGGAGCTGGCTGATGCCCCACACACTGGCCATGCCGCCGTCGATGAACAGGTTATACAGCTCATTGATCGCGATGTTTAAGTCGCTCGCGTGGTCATAGATGGCTTTGTGCCAAACAGAGTGCGGCACGCGGATTAGCGGCGCGGCCACAAAGGGGCTTTTCTGATGCCAAAACGGGTTGGGCTCAGGCTTGCGGATCAAAAAAACGTCATTGGCAACAGTCGCCACAATGTTACGGTGCGCCACAGTGCCGTCATTCTTGAGCAGCGTGCCCCAAAACTCATCAAGCACCACGCGCTTTCGGAACGCGGGCATTGTCGTTTCGCTCTGATTGCGCGCGCGCTCGCTCAGCTTTTCGTTTTCTGGCCGTGTTTGTGATACGCTCGAAATAAGCATATCAACCATAGCCTTGTCATAGATCGGGTCCTCGCCTTCAGAAAGCTCCACAATCTCATGCAGATCGCGCTCAACACGATGAATCTCATATAAGCCTGCGCCCGTAGGGTCAGGGTAATAATCCTCAAACCGCACCAGATCAATGCGCAGTTTCCACTCATCATGCTCAGTTTCAGACAGTCCCACGCCATGCTCAAAGGAAAGCCTGCGGCCTTTGACATATCCACCGTGTACCTTGAAGATAATGAGGCTTTTTAGCAGGGCCTGCTTTACTGCATCGCTGACGACTGTAGGGAAGTCCATCGTCGTGCCGTTCGGGCCCCAAAGGTCGCGCATGAACACGTCTGTAATGTCACGAATCTGGCTGCCAGTAATCAGCTGGCCCAGTTCGCTGTCAACGTCGACGCTGAAGTATTTGCCAAACTGAACCAATGCCCGCTTGACAATGGAGGCTAGCTGCTCGACGCTAATAGGAACTTTCGGCAGAAACTCCTGCGACTGGCCTGGCTGCTTATGGGACCAATCTTGTTCGCCAAGATACATGTCCCAATTCTTCTTGCCCTTGCGTTCGCGATCATGGCGCGCCTCCTCGCTCTCACGGCGGCACTGATTGATAGCTTCGATAACGCCAATACCCTCAGGGATCATTTCATCGTGCTTGAGAAGCGCGACGCCTTCACCCTTTGGGTTGTTGCCTGCTGCCATAACTTGGTCCCGGAATCACTATGCGCTTATATTTCAACTGCACATTGTAGACACATCTCACATGTACGCCAATCCTGTATTCGGCATCAGAGAGCAGTGTTGTTGAACAAACCCTACACAGCTTTTCGACTAGCTTTCCTGCGGTGCCTTTTCCATCCGGCGACGTATTCGTCATAGGCGCGCCCTGCTGCAAAGGCAAACATGGGCCTCATCGTGCCAACTGCGGCGCGGACACCCTCTTCGCCCAAAGATTTCTCTAGTGTGCATTTCCACACCTGCTCAACATGGTCCGTCCATTGCTCAAAGCTCAGCATTGGGCCTTGATAGATAGGATTCGAATTGTTAATGCCTGATCCCATATTGCGGCCCCATCAAAGCTTGGATGTTAACTCTGGGAGACATAGAGTTGCTGACACTGCCGCGCCCATCTACTGGCCGTACCGGTTCGTCAAATGCTAGCCAGTAGCCCAGCGCGTCGCTAAGATGAGTACGCTTGAAGTACGGGTCAGTGCGGTTCCGCACTTTCAGGATTTTGCCCATAGAATCGCGCTTCACACCTTCAAGGTCAGCTATCAACTCGCGGCACAGCGGATCAACCGATAGGCGGACGTGGCCTTCTTCGTCTTTGCAGACGCGATTAACCGCATTGATGCGATCCGGCACGCGCGGATTCTCAGGTGGCACGCGCATCCTGATCGGCGCGCCATATTGCTTCATCTCATTGAGAATCATCCAATAATCGCTACGGCCTGTCTGGCCCGTCCGGCCTTTACCGGTCGAATCACCATAGAGCCAGATTTCTGCGCCGTGACGTGGGAATAGATCGCAGAATAGCGAGCACATCTCAGAGATGTTGCCTTCATCAAGGTACAACTCGCGATAAACACGATACATTAGGCCGTCAACTTGGCCCACAACGCTGCACATCGGCTCAACGTTGAAGTCCCAGGTCCAAATCAGCGGCCTGCGCATCGAAAGCTTAGGCTGCTCTTTGACATGCAGCATCCGGTCGAATGCCGGATAGGCGCGAGCGCCCGAAAGCCCTGGGAGCATCTCACCGTCAAGACGGATGCGGCGCGAGACGCTGCCTTCAGGATAAATCGACTCCAAACGCGCAATTTCGCTGCGCATAATGTGTGGATTATCATAAATGCTACTCCCGAACAGTCCAACGTTCGGCGCGCGCCCCTCTTTCCATGGATTTACGACCTTGTCGAATATCCAGCTCACCGTAATGGCTTTTTGGCCCTCTGGCGGCAATAAAGTGCATGTACAGAAGAACAATAGCGGCGCTTCACCTACACGAATAACAGATTCTTCGTAAATCGAGAATGGATGCTCTTCGTCAAAGTGAATCCAGTCTTTGCCCGCGCCCTGGTACTTGCCAGGACCACTCTCGGCGCTCTTAAAACCAATGAGGGAGCCGTTTTTGAGCTTAAGAATCTGGTCATCTATGCGCCATTCCGCAATTTCGTGCGCAGGGATAAACGGTTCATGCGAGTTTGGCGACCTGAAGCCGTTGTTAAAGTACTTTGGCTGTATGACATCCCTAGAAGTCGGAAAATCGAGCGCGGAAACCCATCCGGAAGTGGCACGGTCGCGAACAGATATGCCAGTCCCGGCCCCCGTAGCCCATTTTACGTCACCCGGATGGCCAAATCGTGCAAGGGTTGCGCCGCAATACGCTCCGGCGTCGCTTTTTCCTGCTCGGTTGGCCGCTATGAACCAGTTTTCTTTCTTTTTAACCTGGAGAACTGAATCCACAAAGGCGCGCTGCCTATCATGAAGCTGGAAGCTGCGCAGCGGATCATTACCGCGTCGCAGGGCCAACTCTTCAGCCATGATAACAAAGTGTTCCTGGTCTTCACGAGTCGACATTCATTGACTTTCAGTGCGTTTATGATGTAAAATCATAGTCTTAGCTCGCTGTGCTCACTCAGAATCTGCTCCGAGGGAACTAACATGCTCAACAATACTACAAACCCTCCCTCAACACAAGAAAGCACTTCAATAGTTTCCTGGCAAGGTTTATCCGTATCCCTAGAGGATAACCTCGTCACTTTTAAGGGCGCATCCGTATCACTAAGGTCGACTGGGCTAGAACTTTTGTATGTACTAACCCAGCATGCGCCCAAAGTAGCCTCACTTGAAGCTCTGGCCAACGGAGTTTGGGGCCAGCACTGGCCTGATTGCTGGCGTTTCATTATTAGCAATCGGCTGGGGCCTGTCCGTAAACTGTTAAAACGCTTCCAGATGTGCGTAATTAGCTACTACTTGGTAGGCTACCGACTGGCTTTTGATGATGATTCCGTGTTATCGGAGCCCACCGCTCGCTCACCCACACGGTATCCTATCGAACTACAGGCGCGCATCCGCCTTTTATCAATAGATGGTATGAGCGCGGCCAAAATTGCGCTGGCTATTGGCCACAGTATAGGAAGTGTTACCGGCGCAATGTCTCGCTTTGGTCTGTTCGCCCGCCCTAGGCAAAGGAAACAAGAGTGAAAGAGCTTCTGCCCCTTGATCCTAAAACGCGCCAAATGTGCCGCGTCTATCAGTTCGACAATAGTTATGTTATCGTCGCTAAGAAGTCAGACTTGGCCGAGTTCTTGGCTGGCAACATAGGCGAAGACGAGTGCGCAATCTGCGTGCCGAAGGAAGTACTATCCCCTGATTTGGAGAGTGTTGAATGTTCTTCAACGAAAAAGAGTCCTACACCAGAGTCCAAAGCCCCGGTGGGCGAGTCCTCTTAGTGCAAGGCGAGGTGTCACTATGGGAAGGATACCCGCCAAACGACGCTTTTGAGACGCCGGGCTGGGCGCGAAGCGAGGCTGCCGATACGCAGATTCCTGCAACCAGCGAGGACCGAGCAGCTGCGCTGCTCGATGATGTCAAGTCCATGAAAGAAAACCTCAAGGGTGCAGCCTCAGAGCTGGGAGCCGGCAAGAAAAAATTGAAGACTTGACACGCGCGCGGTCGTGCTTAATACTCAGCTCACGCGCGAAAGCGGCAATTTAACTGAAGGGCATTGCATATGGACGAAGTGAAGTCTTGGTGGGAGTCAAGAACCATCTGGGCAAGCATTGCCCAGGTAGCAGTAGGAATTGGCGTGTCTCTCGGCCTCTTTGATGCGGCGCAAGGCACGACAATCGCAGCGCAGTTTCCAGACTTGATTGTTGGCGTGGTTACGGCCGCGCTCGGCGTTGTCACGTTCTGGGGGCGCTACGTAGCGGCAAAGAAGATCGGCTAAGGCGCCGATCTAAGGAATACAACCTAAGGAGCATTTAATGGCATTAGACTGGTCCCGCCTCGAAGAGGAGGTACGCGATCTGGGCACCGTCGTTGAAAGCGTCGTTGCCACAGTTCGCACTGTAGCCGAGGCCCTGCGCACGCTTGAAGTGCGAGACGCTGAAGCTCAGGCAAAGATTAATGCGTTCGCTGATCAGTTCGATGCTGAGGCCGGAAGGCTTGCCACAGCAATCAAGGAGAGCACCCCGGCTGCGCCGGAGCCAGCGCCCACAGTGCCGGTTGATGATGTCGTACCTGTCGCCGACGCAGTAACACCGGAAGTCTGAGCTTTCGTTTCAACGTTTCTGCCAAACTGGGGGATGCTATCAAAGGCATCCCCTTCTTTTTAAATACACAAACGTGCTAGGAGCACTACCATGGAATTTGTTACCGCCATCTCAGTTGCCGCCACACTGCTGACGTGTAATCCGCAACTGAATAAGGACATCGCCGGAACGGGCCTGCACGTCAACACGCGCGAAGCCGTATGCGTAGCGCAGAACATCGACAATCCAATTTGGCGTAGCCACGGCGGATCGGAATCGCAGGGCGACTCTTGCGATAAGTAACGGTTAGGCGGCGGGGAAACTGAGTGGAGCCCCTCAGCTAAGGGAATCCTTCAGCTAAGGGAATTCCTCAGTATACCCGTCGCTTCGCCAGAAAAGGGAACGCGCCATGAAACTCAGCGGTACTGGTACTAAGCAAACCAACTTCGTGAATCCGTTTGGCAGTTTGCTAAGTAAGCCTTACAAGCAGGCTGTCGGCGCGGGTATAGGAGTCAATAGGCTTGAAACTGGGTTTCGTTCCAAGGACGATAGTCTTGGCCTGGACTCAATGGGCGAGACGTTTGCGAACCGCCAGAAACCTGCGCCAGCTCGCGGCGCGACGGAAAAAGTCCGCAATCCCGCAAATCAAGCCCTTGGCGAAACGCCCATGCGAGACGGACCTTTCGCCTTCGGAGCTGAAGGCGTTGCAACGAACTACCCGACTAGCGCAATCAAGGAGAAATCGGCAGTCGCTCGTGAACGGCGGCAATCAGTAAATCCGCTGGCTTTCAAAGCTTAGAATGGCAATCAACAGTTAATAGTTAGTACTACCGAGCGGCAGCGCCGCGATAAAGGAAACCAAGTGAGTATGTCCCGTTTTAAAACTGCGGCCATGGCAGCTTCGCTGCTGATCTTGAGCGGCGCAAACGTGCGCGCCGAAACCTGCACAATCTACCGCAATGGCGTTCTTGAAGATGTTTATTGCGCCGTCGTGGAACCTGTGCTTGAGACTGGTATAGATATTCTGGAATCTATCGTGTCGCTTCCTGTACGCATCTTCGCACCGCATGAGCGCTTCGACCGTGAACCCCCGCGCCGACCGCTGAAATAAAGGCTTCGAGCGAGGCGAGAGCTGCTTAAAGTGCTTACATGCTTAAGTTGCTTACATGCTTACTCCCTCGCTTCGCTCGTTGCCCCAGGAAATGCCCCGCCCATGATCTACACCCTTGTCCTGACTGTTCTGACAGTTACCGGAACGCATGTTTTCGACCTGACAAGTCGAACATTCGAAACGCGCGAACAATGCATGTTATACGGCGCGGACACTCAGATGGTGCTAAACGATAGCAAATACACTATCAGCACCAAGTTCCGCTGCCGAGGCCGCGCCCTGCCAATGTAAGGAGCCTGCTATGAATGGAAGCCCTCCCAAACCCTACAGCTGCCGCAATTGCGCCATGTACATGCGAACAGGCGTGGACGTGGGCGAGTGCCATGCTCAGCCGCCCACGGCTATTGCCGTGCCGCAGCAGACCACAATGGGCGTTACTATGAACATGCTCGGCGTGTTCGCGCCCACCAAGCCAACAAATTGGTGCGGCGCATGGACCCCTATAACAGAAGTAAACGTTATTGAAATGGGCAAAGCTCATGGCTGATACGACACTGCATGTTGACGACGACGCGGACCGCAAAGCCGACGAGGCGCTTGCGCGGCAGCGCCAAATCTTCGAGGAATCCCAGCGCAAAGCCGACGCGGCCGAACAGCAAGTTAGTGACGCGCTCCAGAGGCAACTTGACCAAAACCAACGGTAGCACAACTGTGAGGAAGTTTACCTGTCCTAGCCATGCGCGGGGATGGACATGGGGGAATCCTGAAGTGTAACCGGGGGGCCACCCCCCTGCGGTATACTAGCCACTGCGGCGAGCGCCGCGCAATAAAAAAGGAGTGGCTAGAATGCCACTCCCTCTTATTTTATCACTTCTTTGTGATCATCGTTGCTAGGTTGAGTAGGCTCTTGCTCGCTACAACCTCTGCTTGCATTGCGAGGATTATCGAGGTTACATCCTGGGGTTGATACATCGAGGGTTTCTGTAACATTAATACCACTGCGCCTATTTTGTCACTGAAGCTCCCGAGCTTGCCGTCGATTTCTACCAGGAGTTGCGTCTGAAGTTCCTGCAATTTTTGGTTGGCGTTTGCCATTTCTGCGTCCTCCTGCGGGACCGTCCCGCACCTACAATATGGGCCTTCCGAGGCGGATTTACAATTCACAAAGTTGTGATAGTTGATCACGAAAAAGTGATAGCTCGATCACAAAAAAGTGAGCGCCCAAATAGGACGCCCACTGAAGCCCTTGATTTACTTGAGGATTTTCTTCAGCTCTTCCAGCAGTTTACGAGCCTCGGAAGGTTCCAGCCGAGAAATTGCGTTTCTCGCTTGGGTTGCAGGGTCGACCTGTTTACGTCCACCAGACAGCTCATCCTTCACATTGACGATTTCATGCAACAGTGGTGAAAGGGCCTCAGCAAGGGGAAGTTGCCGTCTTGCGTTTTGCAACCGGATGATGATGGATTTGCTTGCGAGCTCCAGGATTTCATCATCAGAACAGTGGCTGAAGTCAAGTTCGGTTTTTGTCTGGTAACGGAGCTTGTCCTCATTCGGCGTAAACGTATATTCGATCTGCGCAACCTTGGGACGTACAACCTTAAAACTCGTCTTCGCGGTGGCGTCGCCGCTCAGAGGTTGTAACTTCGTTGCAGTGCTCTGCACTGGAGTCAGTACACGTTTCGTGACAGAGACTTGCACCTTAGCGGGCTCTTCTGTCTTCGTGGCAGTTTCTGTCTTCGTGGCAGTGTTCTGTAAGTCTGTCATGGGATTGTCCTCTTGCGCGGCGCTGCCGCCGCTCTCTGATGCAGCACGTCGCTGCATCTGTGTGTAGCTTGCACCTCCGAGCGCTTGGCGCCAACTCTTATGTTATCACAACTGTGTGATCGCGTTGCCGCGCCGAGCATCGCATGCTGCATGCTGCATGGCACAAAAACCGCTTGCTACCTCTCGCAGTTGCGAGATAATCAGAGTAGCAGCGGCATTCTGCCGCCATCGATCACAAGATCGTGAAGTGATGCTCGATCACAAGATCGTGAACAAGCTTGGTGCGTTGCAGCAAACTGCGTTCGCTTTCGCAGATGCGAAAGGGCTATGTTGCAGTGCAACAAGCGGGGCGGGGCACGGACTTTTTCGGGACGGGAGCTCCAGGTTCACATTGAGGATTGAATTGCGGCTTTGCCGCAAACGACTTTTACTTCGCGCCCTTCGTTTTCAATTCAGCGTCTTCAGGAAGCCCCGCTACTTGAGCTTGAACAGCTTGCGCTGTTCCCATCTTTGGCTGATCTATTCCCATCGCTTCGCCAGGTGTAATATCTATAATCGGGGGCCGCTTGATTTGCAACTCAGAGGCCATCAGCGCAAGCCTATCTTCAAGCTGAGAATCCGACATAGTGCGAACATTTACGGTTACATTGACAGTGGCCTCAGTCTTGTCAGTAAAGCCAGCGGTTCGTGCAAGTGCATTGAGGCCAACCAAGTACTTGTCAGGAAAGCGCTCAGCAAATGCTTCGAGGGCCTCCGCACTCGGAAACATCTCAGTATAGATAGCAAGCAAATCCACGAACGGCGTGCGATCATAGTTGCGAAGCCTGACACTCACGTTGTCGAGTGCATGAGCATAGCGCTCACGAATCTTTAGGACTTTCGGGCTCGGGCTCATCGGTGGGCGCTTCGCTTCCCTCGCGGCCTTCATAGAATCGCGGGTTCCGGCCTGTCCGTTTTTCCCATGCGCGTTTGTATTCATTGTTTGTCCGAGCATAGCTCGGCCTCTCACGAATGTAGCCAATTTTCTCAGCGCACTTCAGTGCAATTGCACTGGGCGCATGAAATTCCCGCTCATCGACGGCCATCTTGCTTTCAAGGCATAGCCAGAGCCACTCATCAACAGCGGTCATTGTGGTCATCCACATGCCGTCAGGGCGCATGACAGCAGGAAATGCATGCTTATCGACCCAGCGATGCATGGCCACAAGAGACTTCAGGCCGATATAAGCGCAAATGTTCTTCGCGCCTATAATGACATTCTGGTCTCGATGGATTTTCAGACCGCCATCGCGGACCTCCGTAAGGCCCCATTCACGGTTTTGGTTGAAGTTTCTTGCCATCATCTGCATCCAAAAGTACACGCGCCGCGTTCCTAGAGCGGCTTTCAAAGATTGCGCTCTCAAGTTCAACCCAGGCGCTCCGGACCTTGTCCGACATGTTTTTCACAGCGTTGATAGTTGGCATTTTTTGAAAGTCCATGACCGGCTCCTTTGCATGAGCATGACATAGAGGATACAAACAGTCAATAAGAGAACATCATGTGAACTAAAGCTGCAGGATGTGCTAAATAGCACTAGATGTGCTAGATGTTCTCACTCTGTTCTAAAAACATGGCGCTTAATGGCGCTTAATGGCGCTTCCGTGTACTGATCAATTTTTGAGAATCTTCAACAAAAACAACAGCATACTAACAATTTATGGCGCTTATGGCGCTTATGGCGCTTAGAAGTCACATTACACTCTTATATCCCTTGGTATACCAGACGCTCACTAGAGCGTTAATGCAAAAACGAAGCGCCATGCGCCATAAGCGTCATAGCAGCGCGAATTGCGCTGACAGATCAACAGCTTACCCCTATGGCGCTTAGAAGCGTAAGCGCCACTAATCTGTGTACAGACGAATTGCTGCGCGGCCCATTGAGCAGCGCGATCGCGCGCGCTATACTGATTTTCTCACAATAAATCAATGACTTATGCAGGCTCACCCTATGGCTTCCAAGCGTAGTACCCTCAGTGACGACTCATTGGCAAGCGGCTTCGTTTCACAGTTTAAGGACTCCATTCGGTTTAATGCACAGCTCGGGCAGTGGCTCGTCTGGAGCGGCCAGTATTGGGAAACCGATTTCCGTTCGCGCGCTGATTGGCGCTGCTTAGAATTCCTCCGCGCCGCAGTAGACGAACTAGCCACATTCGCCGCAAAACAGCTTCGCGCAAAGTCACGCTTCAAGGCGCCAACCGATGAAGAGAAAGCCGAGGCGGTGAGAACCTCACTCGAAATAGCAAACTCATTGCTTTCGGCTAAACGGCTGAAAGACGTAATGCACATTGCGCGGCGTCACAAAACCATAGCCATGGATATCAAATCATGGGACGCTGATCCATGGCTATTGAACACACCGAGCGGCACAGTGAACCTCAAAACTGGCATGCTTAACAAGCACAACCCGCTTGATTACATCACCAAGATCACGCGCGCGGCAGTTTCGTTCGAAGAGCCAGAGATGTGGCTCAATTTCTTACATCGCATCATGGCAGGCGATAGCGAAAAGATCCGCTACATTCAAAAAATCTTTGGCTACTCACTGACCGGCCTCGTCGGTGAGCAATCACTGTGGTTCTTCTATGGCACAGGCTCGAACGGCAAGGGCGCATTGCTGAACACGCTTTACAAGATCATGGGCGACTACGCGAGATGGGCCGAGAGCTCGACCTTCATGCGCACATTCGGCCAGCAGCATCCAACGCACCTCGCCGATCTGTGCGGCGCTCGGCTCGTCATGTGCGGCGAAGTCGGCAAGAACCAACAATGGAACGAAGAGCGCATTAAGGGCATGACCGGAGGCGATCCTATCAAGGCGCATTTCATGCGTCAAGATTTCTTCGAGTACACGCCCCAGTTCACGCTCGTCCTAGCGGGCAACCACAAACCCAAGCTGGAGCACGTTGATGAAGCAGTTAGACGCCGGTTTAATCTGGTTCCATTCGATGTTACCATCCCGAAGCCTGAGCGTGACAAGGCGCTTGCGGAAAAGCTTGAAGCAGAATGGCCG
>Ga0209859_1000179_pt1 | contig 14763 bp, 14 predicted proteins | sample GWRWS3_50_60_FD_187241 | JGI IMG/M metagenome (GOLD analysis project Ga0209859, IMG submission 187241) | Riverbed sediment microbial communities from areas with vegetation nearby in Columbia River, Washington, USA - GW-RW S3_50_60 (SPAdes)... | ecosystem: Environmental > Aquatic > Freshwater >... | reverse complement strand
ACCGCCGAAGGGTGCCGAGGCTGGCAAGATCCGCTCCATCCGCGTGGAGGAGGGTCTGTGGGATGCCGCCAAGGTCGCGGCGTGGGACCGGGGCGAAACGATCACAGACGCGATCACGGCATTCCTGCGCCGCTACGTCGCCCGCAGCAAGAAGCGAGCTTGACGGCACCGGGCGTCTCACACACGTCCTCACATCACTGCACAACACCGCACGCTCGGAGCGCACAAGACGCACGGCGGGGGAGTGGCACACCGCCTCTGACCTGCACTGCCCGCACGGTGCGCACAGGCTGACGTGGCTCCTATCGGCCTGGGGGTCAAGGGGTCGTGGGTTCAAATCCCGCCGTCCCGACAGATTCGATGTTTCCGCAGGTCAGAGTCGTGCGCCTTCGCCGCGGCATCGACAGCCGTGGTGCCGTGGGTCGGTTGGACCCCTTTACTCTTTGTCAAGTGGTCGTAGCCGATGGGTTGTAGATCACTGTTGCTGCAGGTCAGCCGTCATTCGGTCAGTCGGGCCTGAGCACGCCGCTCCGTGGACGCTGCTGGACTCCTTGACCAAGCAACGCCCATCCATGAGTAGATGCTCGATCAGGGCAAGCGTGGCGCCTGGCGCTGGACCGAGTCAGGCGGGTGACGGTGTGCCGGTCCAATGGCCGGCCGTTCTCGCCGGGGCAGCAGTAGCGGGTTGTCTGCGCTGACGTGCTTGCCCCGGTAGTCGCCGATGAGGGTGACCAGGTGTGGGTGCAGCGGTAGGTATCGGTCGTCGTGGAGCTTGCCGACCGGGACGTGCAGCCAGGGCGCGGCGCCGATGCCCGGCACGCAGCCGGGCACTGTCGAGGATCTGATCCAGCCCCGACGCCGACAGCGGCCGGCCGCGCCGCGGGCCTTTCAACACCACGAACAGCCGGTCCGTGTCTGCCCCGGTCGGGCGCTCACTATCCAGATAGGACGCGACCGAGGTGAAGAACCGGCCCGACATCGGGATCAGCCGCTGCTGCCCGCCCTTGCCCTCGCTGATGAACACTCGCCGGGCTGCCACCTGCAGATCGCCAAGCCGCAGTCCGAGCACCTCGCAACGGCGCAGTCCACCCAGCACCATCGCCTCGGCCATGGCCCGGTCGCGATAGGTGCGTAACGCCGCCAGTAGGGCGTCCACCGCTATCGGCTCCAGAATCCGAGGCAAGGTTCGCGGCGTGCGAACCAACGGAACACCCTGGCGGGGACGCTGCCGCTCCCGCCGGGTCGGCAACCCGCGCGGCACCGGGTTCACCTCGACATCGCCACGGGCCAACAAGAAGCCGAACAGGCCCGACACGCTCGACAGGCGACGTCGCACCGTGCGGGCCGCCACTCCGACAGCGCCATGAGTAACCGGCTGCAGCCGGCCCAGCCCGCCCGTGTGCTGCGCCGTCACGATCCCCAGCACGTCGGCCGAGCTCACCTCGTGCGGCGGCCTGCCCACCACCGTGAAGAACACCTTCAGGTCGTAGGCGACTGCGAGCACCGTGTTCGGTCGCGACCGAACTGCGAGGAACTCCAGATATCTGTCCAGCAGCGGCACACCCAGCCGTACAACAAGATCACCCGAGGCGTTCCTGGAACGCTGCAGACACGAATCCAACCAAGCCATGCGGGCAACCTCACAGGTCCGGGGATTACCCGCATATCAAGCAGATGAGTGCACGTCCAGGGGATTTGAACCCCCAACCCGCCGGCCGGTTGTGATTGGGTTGAACCGGACGCATCAGGCATGATACCTGCCCAAAGGCTCCACCAACCCGTGTTGTTTCTCAGCGTCGTTTCGTCGCCGGGTGTCTCCAATGTGTCCCCGATGATCTTTACTCGGGAGCTTTCTGTGGCGGGCAGCGCCGCCGCACTCGATCGAATCCGGGCCGCCGACTTTCGTGCTCGTGCCGCCGCCCGGTGAGCACGGGTCCCGCGACGACTACCTGCAGTCGGTTGCCTCCGGCGATCTGGACTACCAGGCCTTTGAGCCGACCTCTGCGGTCAACGTGCGGGTGTCCGGCACGGTGGCGGTGGTCACCTACGAGTCCCATCTCGAGGTCACCGCCGGGGGCATCCACGTAGAGCACACCGCCTGGCACACCCGACGCGATGACCCACAGCACGACCGCGAGGGCGCCGCCGGGGCTGACTCACCGGAAGCCGGCGCCCGATCGGCATTGGCGACCACGTCCCATGAAGACCCCTTGACAAAGAATCTGAGTAGCCTCATAATTGAGTAGACTCGGATTGACTGAGCCGACAAAGACCTCGGGAGAAGGACCGGACCGAGCAACGGACGGCGCAGGACACATCGCACATCGCACTTCGCGGCAAGGCCGTCCTCGCCGGCAACAACTGACCCGCCGCGACCGCGACGGGCGAGGCAACCCGCACAAGGAGAACCATCATGAGCAACAACGACACCCGCAACGAACCCGTCATCACCTCCTACGGAATAGCCCCGGCCCGCACCATCACCGCCGGTGGCGCGACCTACGCCTACCGCGAGCTGGGACCGAAGGGCGGCATCCCCGTCGTCTTCTTCGTCCACCTCGCCGCGACCCTGGACAACTGGGACCCGCGCATCATCGACCCCATCGCGAAGGGCCGTCACGTCATCGCCTTCGACCAGCGCGGTGTCGGGGCGTCAACGGGCCAGGTGCCGGACAGTATCGAGGCGATGGCCGACGACGCCTACACCTTCATCACGGCGCTCGAGTTCGACAAGATCGACGTCTTCTCCTTCTCTCTCGGCGGCATGATCGCCCAGGCCCTCGTGGTCAAGCACCCCGAGCTCGTCCGCAAGCTCGTCCTCACCGGCACCGGGCCGAAGGGCGGCAAGGACATCGACAAGGTCGCCGGCACTACGTACTGGGACATGCTGCGCGCCGCCCTGACCCGGTCGGACCCCAAGGAGTTCCTGTTCTTCAACCGCAACGCCACCGGCAAACCCGCCGCGCGCGCGTTCATCGACCGGCTCAAGGAGCGCACCGCCGACCGCGACGCGAAGATCAAGGCCAAGGCGTTCCAGACGCAGCTGAAGGCGATCAAGAAGTGGGGGCGCTCCGCCCCCGACGACCTGTCGAAGATCACCCAGCCCACCCTGATCGCCAACGGCGACAACGACCGCATGGTGCCCTCGATCCTGTCCGAGGACCTGCACCGACGTGTCAAGGACAGTGAGCTGATCATCTACCCCGACTCCGGTCACGGCGGCATCTTCCAGTTCCACGAGAAGTTCGCCGCTGTCGCGGTCGAATTCCTCGCCCGATGACCACCTCGAACGGGAACCGTAAGTTCCTGACCAGAAAGTGAAGGGCAACACCATGACCACGTCACCGTCGGCGGCGCAGCTGAATGCGAGAAAGCACTTCACCTCCTCGATCCTGCTGTGGGTGCGCACCGACCAGCCCCGCCAGACCGGTATGGACTACTGGAAGGGCCCGCACTCAGGGATCATCTCCGCCACCCCGGGCTTGGAGGAGTACCGGCAGATCCACCTCGCCGAACACAACCCGGGCCTGTGGCCGGTCACCGACGGGGTGCAGACCTCGATCCCCGTCGACCGGAAGATCGACGGCGTCGCGGAGGTCACCTTCCGATCGGCGCTCTCGCCCCTGAAAGGACGCAAGCAGACCCGGCTGGCCTACAAGGACGAGATCAACGTGTTCCGCCGCACCCTGCTCTACATCGGCCCGCCGAACTCGTCCCGCTGGTACGACGTCGCAGGCCCGAAACAGACGGTCGGTGCCCGCGCCCTGGTCTACCTCCGCCGCAGAGACGGAGTCAGCGCCGCCGAGTTCCGGACGTTCGTCAACAAGCAGCTCGCTCCCGCACTCGCACGCACCGGAGCGCTGAAGGAGCTGCGCACGCAGACGTTCCTGCCTTGGATAGAAAAGCTCTGGAACACCCCGAACGTCGCCCACGACAACCCCGACGACCAGCGCTTCCACGCCTCCCTCATCCTCGGGTTCACCGACACCGAAGCACGGGACGCCTTCTTCACCGGCAACGTGATCGAGAACCTGTCAAGACAGCTGACACCGCTCGCGTCCGCGATCCACGCGTACGACGTCACCGCAGCCCTCAGCTACGTCAAGGACGGCGACATTCTCCCGCGCTACGAGGACTGAGCCGCGAGGGCGGGAGCAGGATCGCCGGATGTGCGCAGCAATCCATCTACCCGGCGTTGCCCGGCCGACGCCCGTTCGCTACCCCGATACCCATCGCGCATCTGGAGCCAGACCATGAGTTAGCAAGGGTGACACCGCGGCCACGCAGATGGTTGACCGCGATGTCACCCCAGTGCGGCTTAGGTGTTCGTCGCTGCCAGCTGCGGGTAGACCGCATCGAGTGGAGCGCTGAGTCCGGCCTTGAGCTGCACGGACGATCGGATCGGCGAGACCTCGTACACCTGCATCCACAGCATCGACCACGGTTTGCACCAGGTCGGCAGGGTCGGTCTTCGGGACGGTGTCGACGCGGCCGATGGTGCACCCGACGACGTGGACGCCCTCGCGGGCGAGCTCCAGACGCAGCGAGTCGGTCGCGCACCAGAGAACGGCTTTGGTGACGCCGTAGCATAACTGAGTCCAGTCAGAATCTACTCCCGGAGGACACCGTAATGACTCTCGCCTCCCAGCCGGTCGGACGGCGCGAGCGGAACAAGCAGGACAAGCTCGAACGCATTACTGCTGCCGCCAGCGAGCTGTTCGCCGTACACGGCGTCGATGAGGTCACCACCCAGCAGATAGCTGACAAGGCCGACATCGGCACCGGAACGCTGTTCCTGTATGCCAAGACCAAGGGCGAGCTCCTGCTGCTCGTGCAGAACGCCCACTACGCCGAAGCGCTTGAGCGGGGCCGGGCGGATGCCGAGACCATCCCCGGCGTGCTGGATGCGGTGCTGGCGATCGTCCGGCCGATCGTGGAATGCAACCGCACCCAGATCGACAACGGGCGCACCTACCTGCGAGAGATGGTCTTCGGCGACCCCGAGGAGCCCCGTCACCGCGAAGCCCTCGCCATCGTCGCGCAGACCGAGGAGACCATCGCCGCCGTGCTGCGCCGAGACGAGCGGGTCGGAGAAGGTGATGCCGCGACGCTGGCACGTATCGTATCCGCCGTGATGTTCCTCAGCATGGCAGTGAGCGTGAACATCGCCTTGAGCATCGAAGAGATCGTGCAAGACATCCGGGGACAGGTTGTCGCCCTGTTGCCTCTCTGACGCTAACGGCAGGAGCTGCGCCCATCCAGCCCATCGGCGGGCGCTACCATCATTGATCGCGGGCGATGGCGCCAAGCAAACCCTGAACAGTCGGCGCGGCATCATCGACGCACTGGCAGTCCCCCTTTACCCGGGCAGGTTATGCTTCGAGTGACCTGGGCAAACATGCTTAAGCATGCCGCTGGGCCACCGGACTACTGGGGGTCAAGGGGTCGTGGGTTCAAATCCCGCCGTCCCGACAGCGTGAGGGTTTCGCAGGTCAGAAAGTTGCGGAGCCCTCTTCCCATCGATAAGCATGGATGTCCGGTCTAGCACGCCGCCGCTCACCCTCACCGCCGAGACCTCGAAACCGAGCTGATCGCCTGGAGCGATGCGTGGAACGCCGAGCGGAAACCGTTGGCGTGGGTCACGAGCGGAAGGAGGATGTTGGCACTCAAACGCAGAGATAGCCCCCGTCCACGGGCAGGACCGCCCCGGAGATGTATGACGCGGCAGGCGAGCACAGAAACACGATCACCGCGGCGACGTCCCGGGGCTTTCCGTACCGTCCCAGTGGGATGCGCACCAGCAGCTCGGCGGCGGCCTGCGGATCGTCGAGCAAGCCCCGGGCGAGCTGTGTCTCCACGAACCCCGGCGCAACCGCGTTCACCCGGATGCCTTCCGGGGCGTACTCCGCGGCGAGCGACCGGGTGAGTTGGGAGACGCCCCCCTTGCTCGCGCTGTACGCCGGCCGATCCCTGCTGCCGAAGAAGGCGAACATGGAAGAGACGTTGACGACGCAGCCGCCCGCCCTCGCGAGACCCGGCCGTGCGGCCAGGCAGGCGACCATGGTGGCGGTAAGGTTGACGTCCAGCACCACGCGCCACTGGTCCAGGTCGTACTCCCTGCGGTCGTGGCTGACCCCCGCGCAGTTGACCAGGACACCGATCTCCGGTTCTGAGGAGATCAGCCGCGCCAGGCCATCGTGGTCGCGGACGTCATGCTCGATCACCCGTACGCGCGGGTGGACCGGTAGCTCCCCGATGACCCGGGGCGCGGGTGCGAGGCCGAGAGCCGTAACCCCGGCGCCGAGTTCGGCGAACAGCATCGCCGTCGCGGCGCCGATCCCCGACGTGCCGCCGGTGACGAACACCGTGTGCCCGGCGAACAGGTCGCCGCTGAACCCCGCCCCATCCGGGGTGATCATGGGCGTGCGTTCCCTCCACTCGGTCGAACAAGGATCTTGATCTGATCGCCGCCGCGCAGCAGGGCGTCGAACCCGTCGTGCACGACGTCCTCCAAGGCGATGGTCGAGGTAACGATCGCGGTGAGATCCATCCCCTCCTCCACCAACCGGATCAGTTCGGGGTAGACATCGCGATAACCCACGCTGGTGATGATCGACTGCTCCTTGTTGACCATCGCAAACGCGTCGATGCTGACCCGCCCGGCTAGGCCGACCAACATGACCCGGCCCCCGTTCCGCGTCGCGTCGAGGCAGGTGCGCAGCGTCTCCTCGGAACCGACGACCTCGAAAGCCACGTCCGCGCCCTCACCGCCGGCCGCCTGCCTGATCAGGTCAGATACGGCGGCTCGCTGATCGGCGTGTACAAGGTCGGTGGCCCCGAGCGTGCGGGCGAGCTCGAGCCGGGCCGGGGAGAGGTCGGCCGCGATGACCCGCGCCGCGCCGTGCCGTACGGCCAGCATCACGACGAGAAGCCCGATCGGGCCGAGGCCGACCACTGCGACCGTCTCGCCCGGGCGGATGCCCGCCCGCCGCCAGGCGTGCAAGGCGACGGCAGCCGGCTCGAACACGGCCGCCTGCACCAAAGAGACTGTGTCGGGAAGGCGGTGCAGCATGTAGGCGGGGACGACAGCGCGTTCGGCCATCCCACCGTCGCCCATCAGACCGGCGAAGCCGAAGTGCCGACAGATGTTGTACTCATCGGCCTCGCATCGGGGACAGGCGCCGCAGCGGTAGTGCGGCTCCACCGCCACCCGGTCGCCCGGCGCGAGCTCGGACACGCTGGACCCGACATCGATGACCGTGCCGCAGAACTCGTGGCCAAGGACGATCGGCGCGGTCGCCCCCGACTCGGGATGCGGTTCGGTCACCGGGATGGCATGCGGCCCGTCGGCGTACTCATGGAGGTCGCTGCCGCAGATGCCGCAGTAGGCCACCGCGATCGCGGCCTCCTCCGGGCCTGTGGCGCGGAGCTCCAGGTCGACCACTCGGACGTCCCGCGCTCCATACCAGACGGCGGCCCTCGTCACGCGGTCTCTCGCATCAGCGGAACAGCGAGTTGACGTAGTCGGCGCCGATGCCCACCTTCTCGTAGTGCTCCCGGCACATCGCGATGTAGTCGTGGACGTCGAAGATTCCAGTGACGTCGCCGTTCTCGTCCAGCCAGACGAGCGGACCCTTGACGATGAAGAAGGTTTTCATTGGCTCGCCGCTGTCGTAGGCGACCAGCGTGTGACCCTCGCCCGGGGCCTCGTAGACGAAGTCGCCCGCGGACGCGGTCCACGGCCGCTCCAGGTAGCCCCACCTGCCGGAGATGGTGTAGGCGAACACCTCATGCGGGTGGTAGTGCCGGTTGACTAGCCCGGCCTCCTTGGCGCGGAGGATGTCGGCCCAGCTGTTGTCCTTGACGTTGATCCACAGCGGACGTGATCCGACGGTCTCGGTAAACGGCACGTAGTAGCGGTCGTCATCGGTCGCGACCTGGGAAAGGTAGACCTCCGGCAGCGCATCCGGCTTCTGCGAATTCTCGATCGGCTTGAGGGTCTTCCAAAACTCCGACTTCGGCATTTCGGGCATGCTGCGACCTCCTTTGCTCGCGTGCGACTCCGAAGCGAGGCCCGGCCTGCGCGTGACACGGGCATACCGAGTGGGTCACAGGATAGAGGCGAACCTGCGTCGCATGCAATGGAAACTTGCATGGCGATTCAACAAGGGCCGGCCACGGCGCGCGAAGAGCGCGACGACGGCGCCACGACGAGCAGGACGTCGGCCCGATAAACGACGACCGTCGCGGCGAGGTCCGGACCGCTCACCAAACACAGCAATCGTCGCTTCAGACGGGTCGCCCACCGGCCTGAAGTGGAGTACGAGGCTGGATTGCGTCAATCTGAGGTCTGGGCCCAGCTCCACGGGTACGCCTCGTCTTCGCACGCCCGAGCCGCCTCGCCCAGCAACAGCGGTCGGAACGTGTCCACCATGACGGCTAGTTCGTCGAAGTACTCGGCCCCGATGGAGCGCTCGTAGGAACCCGGCTGAGGGCCGTGGGCGTGCCCGCCTGGATGCAGCGAGATCGAGCCCTGACCGATGCCCGAACCCTTGCGGGCCTCGTAGTCGCCGCCGCAATAGAACATGACCTCGTCACTGTCCACATTGGAGTGATAGTACGGCACCGGAATGGACTGCGGGTGGTAGTCGACCTTGCGGGGCACGAAGTTGCAGATCACGAAGTTGGTGCCCTCGAAGACCTGGTGGGCCGGTGGCGGCTGGTGCACCCTGCCGGTGATCGGCTCGAAGTCGGAGATGTTGAACGTGTACGGGTAAAGGCAACCGTCCCAGCCGACCACGTCGAAGGGGTGGTGGTGGTAGGTGAACCGGGTACCCACGACGCCGCGTGGTCCCCGGTGCTTGAGCAGCACGTCGACCTCGTTCCCTTCAGCCAGCAGGGGCTTGGCGGGGCCATGCAGGTCGCGCTCGCAGAACGGCGCGTGCTCGAGCAGCTGGCCGAACTTCGACAGGTAGCGTCGGGCCGGTGTGATGTGCGAGTTCGCCTCGATGCAGTAGGCCCGTAGCCCTTCGCCGCCGACCGGCAGCCAGCGGTGCGTTGTGGCCCGCGGGATCAGCACGTAGTCGCCCCGGCGGGCGTTCAATGAGCCGAAGATCGTCTCAACGACCGCGGCACCGTCCTCGATGTACACACACTCGTCGCCGATCCCGTTGCGGTACAGCGGCGACAGTGCGCCGGCCACGACGTACGAAATCCGGACGTCGTCGTTGCCCAGGACCAGCCGCCGCCCCGTCACGACGTCGACCTCGGTCGGGTCCTTGAACAGTTCGTGCAGCTTAAGGTGGCGTGGCTTCAATGGGGCGTTCGCCTCGGTGCCCAGGTCGGACAGCACCCACCGCTCGGATGCCGTGATGGCCGACGGGATATGGCGGTGGTAGAGCAGCGAGGAGTCGCTGGAAAAGCCCTCCTCCCCCATCAGTTCCTCGTAGTACAGCCCACCGTCGGGGTTGCGGTGCTGGGTGTGACGCTTCGGGGGCACGTCCCCGGGCTGCCGGTAGAACGCCATAGGCCGACTCTACATGTCGTCACGACATGTTGGATAGTCATAGTCTAGGTTGGTGGAGGTGTCCACTCTGCACACGCTGCTTGCACTGTTGCGGGTCAAGCCGGCTTCTGGCTATGAGCTGGCGCGCAACTCGGCCATCGCCACCGACCCGGTCTGGGCGGCCAGCCACAGCCAGATCTACCCGTTGCTGCACAAGTTGCAGCAGCAGGGGCTGGTGACGAGCACCAAGGACACCCGGGGCGAGCGCCTCGAGCGCACCGTCTACGCGATCACGCCGCGCGGTGAGGAGGCATTCCAGACGTGGCTCGAGGAGCCCCTGCATTACCTGCCCTACCGGGACCCGTTCCGGCTCTGGATCGGTTTCATGGACCAGATCCCGCCGGCCGTGCTGATGCGCGGCATCGACGAGCACGAGCGGCGCAACCTCGAGCTGGCTGAGCGCTACGAACGGGTCGCCGGCGAGCTGGCTCGGGGCGAGCACCCGTTCATCGCGATCCGGCGCGGACGGGTGCCCGACCCAGAGCTGGCCCGCATCGCCCGGGCGCGGGCCTTCCAGTACACCGAAGTGGCGGCGGTGGCCCGCCTCGAGGTGGAGGCCTCTCGACGGGCCCGCATTCTGGCGCGCGAACTGCACCCCGAATCCGTCAACCAGCCGCCGCCATCTCAATCGCGTGGACGGCGCACGCGGCGCTGAAGTCGGCCAGCAGTGCGCTGGCTTAGATCACGGCGGCGGCGATGTTGGCCGCGGCCTGGATCACCATTGCGCCTATCGCGTCGATGTCCTGACTCTCGTGCAGGAAGACGAGCGCCACGGCTCCGGCGACATCGCCTGAACCGCGGACGATCGGCGCCGCGACCGACGACAGACCCGGCAGCACCTCTCCGCGCGAGGAGGCGAAGCCAAGTCGCCGCGCCCGTCCGACTTCGGGTCGTTCGCCGGCCCGTTTTGGTTCGCCGGCGAGAATGGCTAGCCCTGGAGCGCCGCGGTCGACTCGGTGGCGGATGCCGGGCCGGTACGCCACGTGCGCCGCGACGTGCGGCGGCTCGACGCTGGCCACGGTGACCACCTCATCGGCCTGGCGCACGGCGAGGAACGCCGTCGCGCCGGCCGCGGCGGCCAGTCGGGTGAGTTCGGGCATGGCGGCTGACTGGAGTGGGCGGCGAACACCCGCGCTTAACGCGGCAAGCCCAAGGCCAGGTTGGTAGCGGCCATCGGCGAGGAGATGCACCAGGCTGTGGTCCTCGAGCGTGCGCACCAACCGGTAGGTGATGGACCGATGGACGTCGAGCCGGGCCGAGAGCTGATTGAGATCCAGTGGTGTGGCGGCCTCGGCGATCGCGACGAGCAGCCGGATCCCACGATCGAGCGTCTGCGAATGGGGCGACGGTTCGGTGGTCGGATCTTTGCGCGGACGCGCCACATCGCTCCCTTGTCCTGAGGGTCCGGTCCAACTACAGTACGAATTCAGCTGACGAAAAACTTTCTCGATAATAGAGATAGGGGCGGCGATGGTCAAGGCGTTCGCATCGTCGGCCGATCTGGCCGACAGGACGGAGACCCTCGAGGTCCTCGCTCCAGGGGTGTACGCGCTGACGGCCGAGGGCGACCCGAACGTCGGCGCCGTCGAGGGCGCAGACTTCGTCGTCGCGTTCGAGGCCCGGGCGACTCCGCTCATGGCCGGGCGTTGGCTCGACCAGCTGCGCCAGTACACCGACAAGCCGGTGAAGTATCTGGTGCTGAGCCACTACCATGCGGTCCGCACATTGGGCGCGGCCGCGTTCCAGGCCGAGGTCATCGTCGCCCATGAGCAGACCCGCGTGCTCATCGCCGAGCGGGGTGAGGCCGACTGGGCGTCGGAGCAGGGCCGGATGCCGAGGCTGTTCACCGGCAGCGAGTCCATTCCCGGGCTCACCTGGCCTGACGTGACCTTCAGCGACCGGCTCGCGATCGACCTCGGCGCGGATCGTGGTGAGTTGGTGCTCCGGTACTGCGGACGCGGGCACACCGCGGGCGACATCGTCGCCTGGCTGCCCGCGCAGCGGGTGCTCTTCGCCGGGGATCTCGTCGAGGCGCAGGCCGCGCTGTACACGGGCGACGCCTTCCACCGGGAATGGTCGACGGGGACGCTCGACGCGGTGGCCGCACTCGGCGCTGAGGTGCTGGTGGGCGGTCGCGGCGCCGTTGTCCGCGGCCGAGCGGCGGTCGATGCCGCGATCGCCCAGACGCGGCACTTTCTCACCGTGATGCTGGAGCTGACCAGGGCAACCCACCGGCAGGGCGGCACGGTCCGGGACGCATTCGCCGAAGTGCATGCGGCACTCGCCCCGACCTTTGGCGCCTGGCCCATTTTCGAGCATTGCCTGCCGTTCAACGTGCAGCGACTGTGGGACGAGCTTGATGGAATCGACTGGCCCCGGATCTGGACGGCCGAGCGCGATCGCGAGGTCTGGTCGGCGCTGCAGGACTGACAGAGACGGACAGGACCGACGGAGTCGGAGAGGCAGGCCGATGCACGAGCAGCCGGACGTGATCGTCATCGGCGCGGGGCCGGTGGGGCAGACAGCCGCACTGTTGTTGGCCCGATGGGGCATCCAGTCATTGGTGCTCGATGCCCGCGACGCCCGCGACGAGATCGGCTCACGGGCGATCGTTCAGCAGCGTGACGTCATCGACGTGTGGGACGCCGTCGGCGTGGGTCGCCAGATCGCGGCGGAGGGCATTACGTGGCGTACCGCCCGGACCTACTACCGCGACTGGGAGCTGTTCTCGGTCGACTTCGTCGACCAGGGGCGCTCGCCGTTCCCACCGTTCGTCAACATCTCGCAGGCTCGTACGGAGACGCTGCTCGACCGGCGCATCGCGGACCAGTCCCTTGTGGACATTCGCTGGAGCCATCGGGTGACCGCCATCACCGAGCACGCCGACGGGGTGTGCGTGACGGTGGCGGGCGCGCAGGAGTTCCGGGCGCGCTACGTGATGGTCTGCGGGGGCGCCCGCAGCGACGACCTGCGGACGATGCTCGGCCTCACCTTTGACGGCGAAACCTTCGACGACCAGTTCCTGATCTGCGACATCCGCACCGACCTGCCCGGGTGGGAGTACGAGCGGCGGTTCTACTTCGACCCGGCCTGGAACCCGGATCGCCAGGTGCTGGTCCACCCCTGTCCCGGAGGCACCTACCGCATCGACTGGCAGGTGCCCCCCGACTTCGACCTGGCCCGCGATATGGCCTCCGGTGCGCTGGACCGGCGGATCCGGGCCATCGTCGGCGACCGCCCGTACGAGCTGGTGTGGAAGTCGGTGTACCGCTTCCATTCCCGGGTCGTGCCGCGGATGCGCGTGGGGCGGGTGCTGCTGGCCGGCGACAGCGCCCATCTCGTCTCGCCGTTCGGCGCCCGCGGCCTCAACTCCGGCGTACTGGACGCGGAGAATGCCGCCTGGAAGCTGGCCTTCGTTCTGCGCGGCTGGGCGCCCGAATCGCTACTGGACACGTACCATATCGAGCGCCACGCGGCGGCCCTCGAGAACATCGAGGTCACCACCGCCACCATGCGGTTCCTCGTGCCGCGTACGGACGAGGATCGCCGCCGCCGGCTAGACACGCTCACCCGTGCCGCGGCCGAACCGGCGGCCCGCGCCATGGTCGACTCGGGCCGGCTGGCCGAGTCGTTCTGGTACCACGCCTCGCCACTGACCACCCCCAGTAACGCGCACCCCTTCACCGGCCGGCCGGAACGCGGCGAGTTCCACCCACCGGCACCGGGGGTGCTGGTACCCGATGCGCCTATCGACCCGGCCGCCACCGGCGGCGCCGCGCGGGTCCGCGAGCTGGCCCGACGAGGCGTGACCATCCTCGCCGCCACCGACGACGTACCGGTGGCGCCGCCCGGAGGCACGGCGGACCGGAGCACGCCGCTGGTCGCCTACCGAGTGTCCGATCTGGACACTGATGGCGGCCTGATGGCCACACTGGGCATGGCCGGCGGCGAGGTGTGGCTGCTCCGGCCCGACGCGCACATCGCGGCCATGCTGGTCCGGCCGACGACGGGGGAGCTGCGCCCAGCCATCGAGCGCTGCCTGGCCCGTACATTGGACACCGACCCGGTAGCGATGAGTCGGCATGACTGAGCTGTTCGCCGGACTGGTCGACGATGCCGGGCGGTTCCCACCGGCCGCGCTGCCGATGGCCGCGGCCCTGGCCCGGCACCGCCAGGACAGGCAGCGCGGGCATCCGGTCCTCAGCGGCCGGTTCCTGTGTGCCGCGCAGGACATCGCGGACCTGCTGGCCGGCGTCTTCCCGTCCGACGAGCTCCAGCTTTCCTTGATCTGCCCCCCCGACCTGGACGCGATCGGCCACGCCGTGCGCGCGGTCGGCGGGCAAGCGCCAATGAAGCTGGTTGCCGTCGAACACCCGGCACTCGATGCCAGTTGGGGCCCCCGCCTGCCCGCCGGCGTGCGGCGGTTCGTGGAGGTCGGCCCGAACGGGCCTGACGCCGCCGTGCTCGAGCAGCTGCGCGGCGAGGACGGCGCGGTCAAGATTCGGTGTGGCGGGCTGCGGACCGAATTGTTCCCGTCGACCCGGACGCTGGCCCGAACGTTACTGTCGTGTGTGGACGGTGGCGTCCCGATCGAGGCGACTGCCGGCCTGCACCGGCCCGTGCGTCACCGGGACGAGGCGACCGGCTTCGTTCATCATGGGTTCCTGAACATCCTCCTCGCAGTGGGCCGTCGCCTCACGGGCGGCGACGAAGACGACGCGGCCGCCGTGCTCGACAGCACGGACGAGCCGCTGCTCGTGGCGGAGGCCCGGGCCGCCGACGCCGCCGCGATCCGCCGGGTGTTCCACTCCTATGGCTCATGCGACACGGCGGAGCCGATCGTCGAGCTGGAACGGCTGCGGCTGATCCCGCAAGCGGCCGGGACGGCCTGATGGACAGCTGGGTCCCGGTGCCCGACGGGTCCGACTTCCCCTTAGCGAACCTGCCGTATGGCGTGCTCGCCCAGGCTCGGGAGCCGGCGCGGGTCGGCATCGCGATAGGTGACCACGTGCTCGACGTGTCGCGGCTCAACGACTGGAGCGCGCGCGACCTGCAGGCGTGGGAGTACGTCCCGCTTCGCCCGTTCCTCGGCAAGTCGTTCGCGACCTCTATCTCGCCGTGGGTGGTGCCGCTGGCGCCCTCCAGCCGGCCCGGGTGCCGCCACCGCCACAGCACCCGCCGCCACTGCCGTACCTTCG
>Ga0209859_1000178_pt1 | contig 14792 bp, 14 predicted proteins | sample GWRWS3_50_60_FD_187241 | JGI IMG/M metagenome (GOLD analysis project Ga0209859, IMG submission 187241) | Riverbed sediment microbial communities from areas with vegetation nearby in Columbia River, Washington, USA - GW-RW S3_50_60 (SPAdes)... | ecosystem: Environmental > Aquatic > Freshwater >... | reverse complement strand
CCGTCCGACGAAGACGGCCTCGTCGCTTCCCACCAAGGTGATCACACCGCGTTCGGCATTGCCCCAGTACCGGTATTCCACCCCCTCTTGCGCCCCGACGGCGCACGGCACGGCGTTCACCTCCGGTCCGCAGACCTGATCGACGCCCGGCGGCGCGTCGGGCCACCAGGCACAGCCGGAGAGTCCGAGGGCCGCGACTACGGCGACAGCTCGCCTCATACCCGTTTCGACTGGAACGGCCCGCCCGAGGTTAGGGAGGTCTCGCCCGGCCGGCGGAGCTTGATCTTGTGCTCCTCGCCGGCGGCGAGCCGTCTGATGTTCGTTCGGTGCAGGACGACGATCGCGAGTGCCGCTCCGGCCGTGAAGGCGAGCACGGGCCACGAGGCGCCGAAGAGGAGCGCCCAGAGGGGGAGCGAGATCGCGGCGACGATCGACGCCACCGAGGCGTAGCGCGTCAGGAAGAAGACGATGAGCCAGACGCCGGCCGCCACGAGCGCGGCGAAGGGGGCAAGGGCGAGCGCGACGCCGCCCGTCGTCGCCACCGTCTTCCCGCCGCGCGCAAAGCGGAGGAAGAGCGGCCGCCAGTGACCGACCATGGCGGCGACACCCGCGAGGACGGCGACGAGGTCGCCCCCGAGCCAGAGCCCCAGGAGCGCCGCGACCGCGCCCTTGGCGACGTCCAGGATCGCCACGGCAAGCCCCATCTTGAAGCCCAGCACGCGCCAGACGTTCGTCGCGCCCGTGTTGCCGCTCCCCAGCGTCCGGATGTCCACGCCCCGGAGGACGCGCGGCAGCCAATAGCCCCACGGCATGCTGCCGAGCACGTAGCCGCCGGCGATGAGGAGCGCGTCGCTCAGAGCCGTTGCCTAGATGCCGTACCGGACGATCCAGTCGTTGACGACGTCCCAGTCGAGGTTCCCTAGGAACGCGTCGATGTAGGAGCTGCGATCGGTCTGGTAGTCGAGGAAGTAGGCGTGCTCGTACACGTCGAGCGCCACGAGCGGTGTCGCGTTCCAGATCGGGAAGGTGTTCTGCGCATCACCGACGTAGTTGAAGAGCCGCTGCTCGTCCCAGTCGTACGCCGTCCAGGCCCAGCCCCGGCCGGCCATGCCCGACGCTCTCAGGTCGGCGCGCCAGGCCTCCGCGCTCCCGAAGTCGCGCTGGATGAACTCGCCGATCGCACCGTCGGGGTCGCCCCCGCCGCCGCCGAGGTGCTCGAAGTAGATCTCGTGGTTCTTGACGCCGCCGATCGCGAAGGAGAGATCCACCTTCAGCGCCCGCACGTCGGAGTAGACCTGGTTGGCCGCGGCGAGATCGACCTCGCCGAGCTTCCGCAGGATCTCGTTCCGCTTCGCCACGTAGCCCTGGTAGAGCTTGTAGTGCGCCTCGACCGAGGCACGGGAGATGCCGTCCATCTCGAGGAGCACGGGCTTGAGCTCACGCGCCGCGATCTCCTCTCGGTTGAAAGCCAAGCTCGTCATGCCAGCCTTTCCGTCGACTCGGTTGTGCGCGCGGGAGCTTATCGTTCCGCAGGTGAGCGACTCTCGCGCTGCACTCGTCACCGGCGGGACCGGTCGCGTCGGAAGCGCGGTCGCCGCCCGGCTCCAGGCGGACGGCTTTCGCGTCCTCGCGGCCGGCCGGCGGGACGGCGACCTCGCCGACCCCGGCGCGGCCCGGGCGCTCGTCGAGCGGGCGGCCGCCGAGCTCGGCGGCCTCGACCTCGTCGTTCACGCGGCGGCAGAGGGCTTCGCGCCGAAGGCGGTCGCGGACGTGAGCGAGGCGGACTGGGACGCCGCCTTCGGGGCGGGGGCGAAGGGCGCCTTCTTCGTCGCGCAGGCGGCCGCCCCGCACCTTCGCACCTCGAGCCTGGGTCTCCTCGTCCTCGTCGAGGACGTCGCCGCCTACCAGCCCTGGCCGTCCTTCGCTCCCCACTGCGCGGCGAAGGCGGCCGAGGCCATGCTGACGCGGGTGCTCGCCCGCGCTCTCGGCCCGGAGGTGCGGGTCTGCGGCGTCGCGCCCGGACCCGTCGCGGTCGACCCGGGGCAGGAGGAGCGGCGTGCGGCTGAGACCGTCCTCGGCCGCGTGGGCTCTCCCGAGGACGTCGCGGAGGCCGTCGCCTACCTCGTGCGGGCGCCCTTCGTGACCGGCGCGTCGCTCGTCGTGGACGGCGGCCGGCTTCTTCGCTGACCTCAAAAGCCCCTGCAAGAAACCAGTTCGGGGTTGTGTTTCGTATCCCGTCTCGGTATGTCTGTCGCCGTGGCCACCGCGGAGAGCGATTCCCGGCTCATCCAGCGCGTCGCCGGCGGCGACCGGGACGCGTTCACGGAGCTGTACCGGCGCTTCGCCCGGCCGGTGCTGGGGATGGCCATGCGCCAGCTCGGGGACAACGGCCGCGCGGAGGAGGCCGCGCAGGAGACGTTCGCCGCCGTCTGGCGCTCGGCCCGGAGCTACCGGCCCGAGCGCGGCTCCGCGTCGGCGTGGCTCTACGCGGTCGCCCGCCATGCGATCATCGACCGCGCCCGCCAACGGCGCGAGCCGGCGGTAGAAGTCCCGGAGGAGGCCTCCTCCGAGGCGGGACCCGACGAGCAGGCCGAAGGCGCGTGGCTCACGTGGCGCGTGCACAGTGCGCTCGAGCAGCTGCCGGAGCGGGAGCGGGCCGTGCTCGAGCTCGCCTACTGGAGCGGCCTCTCGCAGGCGGAGATCGCCAGCTACCTCGACGTCCCGCTCGGCACTGTCAAGACGAGGACGCGAACCGGGCTCGCCCGCCTGGCAGGCCTCCTCGACGAGGTGAGGCCGTGAGAGAGCCTCCCGACCTCCACGAGCTCGTCGGCGGGGACCTGCCTCCGGAGGAGCTCGAGCAGCTCAGCCGCGCGGACGCGCTCCTCCGCAGCGTCCCGGCGCCCCCGCACGAGGTGCCGCCGTCGCTCACCCAGGCCGTCGCCGAGGTCTCGCTCGCCCCGCGCCCGCGGGCGCGTCGCCGGCTCGAGCTCGCGCTCGTCTTCGGCGCGCTCGTCGCTGCGCTCTCCTTCGGGATCGGCCGCTGGACGGGCGCGGAGAGCTTCGATGCCGCCTATGCGATCACGATGGAGCCGACCGAGAGCGCACCCGGCGCGGCGGCCGTGGTCGAGGTCGGCGAGCGCGACGAGGAGAGCGGGAACGTCGAGCTCATGCTCGAGGTCTCAGGCCTTCCGCCCCCTGCGGGAGACGAGTACTACGCGCTCTGGCTCGAGCAGGACGGCGAGTGGGCCGCCACCTGCGGTTACTTCTCCGTCGGCGAGGGCGAGACGACCGTGCGCATGACAGTCTCGTACGAGTTCCGTGACTTCGACTCGTGGGTGATCTCGGGCGGCACGCGCACCGACGAGCCGCCGCCGCTCCTCGTGGCCGAGATTCCCGCGGCCTAGCCGGGCGGCTCGTAGAGACGGTTTCCACGCGCGCACGCGGCGGCGCGCTCGAGGAGCAGCTCGCGCTCGCGATCGTTTCGCGTGAGCGCTGCGGCGCGCTCGAACTCCGCACGTGCCTCGACGAAGCGGCCGACCTTGGCGAGGAGGTCGCCGCGGACGCTCGGCAAGAGGTGGTAGCCCTCGAGCGACGGCTCCGTGGTCAGCACATCGACGAGCTCGAGGCCCTCCGCTGGTCCGAACGCCATCGCGAGCGCGACCGCACGATTCAACTCCACGACGGGGGACGGCGCGAGCTGGGCGAGCGCATCGTAGAGGGCCGCGATGCGCGCCCAGTCCGTCTCCGCCGGGGTACGCGCTCGAGCGTGGCACGCGGCGATCACAGCCTGGAGCGTGTAGGGGCCGAGCGCGCCGCCGAGCCGCTCGGCACGATCGAGCGCCGCGAGACCCCGACGGACGAGGAGGTGATCCCAGCGCGCGCGGTTCTGATCGCGCAAGAGGATTGGCTCTCCCGACGGCCCGACGCGCGCCCGCAGGCGCGACGCCTGGATCTCCATCAGCGCGACGAGACCGTGGACCTCGGGCTCCTTCGGCGCGAGCTCGGCCAGGATGCGGCCGAGACGGAGCGCATCCTCGCAGAGCGCAGGCCGGACCCAGTCCTCACCGGCCGTCGCCGAGTAGCCCTCGTTGAACACGAGATAGACGACCTCGAGCACCGACTCGAGGCGGGCGGTGAGCTCGTCTCCGCGGGGGACCTCGAAGGGGACGCGCGCCTCGGCGAGCGTCCGCTTGGCCCGGACGATTCGCTGGGCGACAGTCGGCTCCGGGACGAGGAACGCACGAGCGGTCTCCTCGGTCGTCAGGCCTCCGAGCAAGCGGAGCGTGAGGGCGACGCGCGCCTCGGTTGAGAGGATCGGATGACAGCACATGAACACGAGGCGCAGGAGGTCGTCGCCGATGTCGTCGTCGATCGCGGCATCGAGATCCGGCACGGCCATCTCGAGCTGGGCCTCGAGCTCGCGACCGAGCTCCTCGTGCTTGCGCTCGAGGCGCTCGTTTCGGCGAAGCAGGTCGATCGCACGATGCTTCGCCGTGGCCATGAGCCAGGCGCCCGGATTGTCCGGGACGCCCGACTCTGGCCACTGCTCGAGCGCGGCGACGAGAGCATCCTGCGCAAGCTCCTCGGCAAGACCGACGTCGCGCACGATCCGCGCGAGACCGGCGATGAGCCTGGCCGACTCGATCCTCCAGACAGCGTCGATCGCACGATGCGTATCGGAGACCGTCATTGCATCAACCAGAGCATCTTCCTCGCCGATGCAAGACCGATGCGCGCGCAACGACTACTACTTCGCGGCCACCTGCGCGCGTAGGCGCTCCTCCTGCTCCCTGAGCTCGGGAGTGAGCTCGGCGCCGAAGTCCTCCGCCTCGAACACCTGGCGAATCTCGACCTCGGTTTCGTCGAAGGGAGCGCGCTTGAGCCATTCGATCGCCTCTTCCTTCGACTTCACCTCCCACAGCCAGAAACCGGCGATCAACTCCTTCGTCTCGGTGAAGGGCCCGTCGATCACGGTGCGCTTCCCTCCAGAGAACTTGACGCGCGCGCCCTTCGAGCTCGCGTGGAGTCCCTCGCCCGCCAGCATCACGCCGGCGTTGACCAGCTCCTCGTTGTACTTCCCCATCGCGGCAAGGATCTTCTCGTCCGGGAGGACGCCCGCTTCAGAGTCCTCGTTGGCCTTGACCAGCACCATGAATCGCATCGTTGTGCCTCCTTTTGGCTTCGGGTTCCTGGGCTCCGGTCGGTCTCGACCGGCTGAACCCCGTTCTACTTACACGTCGAACGAGGCTCGACGAAATCGACAAAGAGCGGCGACGGCTTCGAAACGGCCTCTCAGGGCGCGACGCGGCCCGCGTCGACGAACGCCTGGTAGGTCACCGGCATCTCCTCGGCGAGGAAGCGCTCGCAGGCGTCGGCGTAGCGCCGGATCTCCCGCTGCGCGGTCTCCGCAGCGCGCAGCGAGACGAAGTTCATGAGCGAGCGCGCGTTGACCGTCCAGTAGAACTCGGTGTAGGAGCCCACGGGCATCACCGCGCGCGCGAGCTCGCGGGCGACCCCCATCTCGACGAGCCGCTCGTACGCGGCGTAGGCGGTCTCGTAGACGGCGCGAAGCTCCTCGCGGGTGGTCTCCGCCACCTCGGGCTCGACCTGCTCGAAGGAGTACGCGCCCGGCTTCCCAACCTGCGTCCGCACGTCCTCCGCGTCCGGAACGTAGAACTCGTCCGTCGCCTTCGCGTAGCGCATGCTGAACTCGTTGAAGGAGCCGATGCGATGGCGGAACCACTCCCGCGCAATGAAGATCGGCGCGCGGATGTGGAAGCGGAACGCGTTGTGCTCGAAGGGTGTCCCGTGCGACTGGCGGAGCAGGAAGCGGATCAGCCCGTGATCCGAGTCGTCCATCTCCTCCTTGCGGCGGGCGAAGCTGACGCGGGCGGCGTTGACGACTGAGAGGTCGCTCGCCATCGCCTCGTCGAGCCTGACGAAGCCGTGGTCGAGCACCTCGATCGTGTGGCTTTCGGGGACGACCGGGGACGCGACGCTCACGAGAATCGAGTCTATCGGCCCGCCCTGCCGGAACCGATCCCTTCAGTAGAGTGAGATGAGACAAATGCGGCAAGCGGGATCACCGGTGAGAATCCTGGCGCTTACAGCTTGCCTCGCTGCGGGCCTGGTCACCTTCGCGGGAACGGCGGGAGCGCAGACCCCCCGGGCGCTCCCGACACTGGCGCCGGCGCCGAGCGATGCGCTCACCGAGGCGCTCGAGACCGGTGAGCTGACAGAGGCCGAGTACGCGCTAGAGCGCGCGCGAAGCCTCTTCCAGCTCGTGCGGGTTCGGCGGGAATTCGGTGCAGTCGCCCGGCCGGGGCCGCGAGACGCGACCCTCATCCTCCGCGACCTCGCAGCACGGACGCGCGAGCTCTCGGGAGCGGAGCGCGCCGTCGCGGAGCGGATCCTCGCCAGGCCGACGGACAACCGCAGCGTCCCGATCGGGACCCGCTACACGGTCGCCTCGGAGTTCACGTGTGGAGCGGACATCTGCGTCCACTGGGTGGAGAGCACGGCGGACGGCGTGGCTCTCACGGACACGACGCCCGCGAACGGCGTCTGGGACTGGATCGACACGGTCCGGGCGACCTGGGAGAACGCCTGGAGCGAGGAGATCGACACGATCGGCTACCGTGAGCCCCTCGACGACTCCTCCTCCAACCAGACGGACGGGCCGGCCGGCGGGAACAAGCACAAGCTCGACGTGTACGTCGCCGACCTCGGCGACGACGCCGTCTTCGGCTTCTGCACGAGCGACGACCCGAACGCCAACGTCCCCACCATCTACTCTGTCTCGGCCTACTGCGTCGTCGACAACGACTACTCGGCGAGCCAGTACGGGATCGACCACACCGCGCAGGAGTTCCTCGAAGTTACGTCGGCGCACGAGTTCAACCACGCCTCCCAGTTCTCCTACGACTGGCTCGACGACTACTGGCTCCTCGAAGGCACTGCCACGAACATGGAGGAGACTGTCTATCCGGACGTCAACGACAACGTCACCTTCCTCGAGCTCTGGAGCCCGCTGTCGAGACCGGGCTCGCCCCTCGACCGCGGGGGTACGGGAGACTCGGAGTACGGCTCGTGGATCTTTTGGCGCTTCCTCCAGGAGACGATCGCCGGCGACGATCCAGGCATCGTCCGCGAGATCTGGGAACGGGCCGACGCAGCTTTCCCCGGCGTCTCCGCGGACGACTACTCGCTGCTCGCAGTCAAGAACGAGCTGACGGATCGGGGACTCGTCTTCCGCGACGTCTTCGCGCAGTTCGGCACGGCCAACCGCCTGCTCGACTACTCGGACGCCGCGACCGCCGGCTACCCCCTGCCGCCCCGGACAGCCGCCTACGGGGTCGGGCCGGGCAACCCGGTCATCCGCTGGAGGTCGTGGACGATCAACCACCTCGCTACGCGTTTCTTCTCCTTCACGCCGGGGAGCGCCAGCCCCACGGACGGGCGGCTACGAGTCGAGGTGCGGCTGCCAGAGCACGGCGCGCGCGCGACCGTCATCGTCCTCTACACGGACGACTCGGTCGAGATCCGACAGCTCAACCAGGGCGCGTCGGGGTACGCCCGCTGGGGCAGCCCCTTCGGACGCGGAGACGTGAAACGCGTCGAGGTCGTCCTCTCGAACGGCAGCACGCGCACAGCCTCGTGCTGGACGTTCCCGGGGCCGCCCTCGTACTCCTGCTTGGGCCGTTCGCTCGACGACGGCCGCGTGTTCAAGCTGCGGGCGCAGCTCGTCCCGTGACCCTAGGAGGGCCGGCGCTACAGCCGGCCCGCCGCCACGATCCGCTGGAGGAACTGCTGCGTCCGCGGCTCGCGCGGCGCCGTGAAGATCTGCTCCGGATCGCCCTCCTCGAGGATGACCCCCTCGTCGAGGAAGCACACCCGGTGGGCGATGTCGCGCGCAAAGCTCATCTCGTGCGTGGCGATGAGCATCGTCATCCCGGACTCGGCGAGCTCCCGGATGACGCTCAGCACCTCGGCGACGAGCTCGGGGTCGAGCGCGCTCGTCACCTCGTCGAGAAGCATGAGCTCCGGCCGCATCGCCAGCGCGCGCACGATCGCCACCCGCTGCTGCTGGCCGCCCGAGAGCCGGTCGGGATAGTCGCCCGCCCGGTCGGCGAGCCCGAAGCGGCCGAGGAGCTCGCGGGCCTCAGCCTCGGCCTCCGCCCGTGACGCCCCGAGCGCGCGGATCGGGCCGAGCGTCACGTTGCGGAGCACTGTCATGTGCGGGAAGAGGTTGAATGCCTGGAAGACGATGCCGACCCTGCGGCGCACCCGGTCGACCTTCACGCCGGGCGCGGTGATCTCGTCGCCCCCGAGGACGATCCGCCCCTGGTCGATCGGCTCGAGCAGGTTGACGCAGCGGAGGAGCGTCGATTTCCCCGAGCCGGACGCGCCGATCAGGCAGACGACGTCGTGGGGCTCGAGCGCGAGGTCAATGCCTTTCAGGACCTCGTGCTTGTCGAAGGACTTATGGACCCCCTCGAGGAGAAGAGCCGGCGCCGCGGTCATCGCGCACCCGCGGCCGCGAGCTGGCGCCGGCGGTCGCGCGCGACGAGCCAGTCCGTGAGCCGCGCGAGAGGGATCGTGAGGAGGATGAAGATGATCGCCGTCACGACGTACGGCGTGTAGTTGAAGGTGTTGGCCGCCTCGATCTGCGACTGCCGGAACGCCTCCACCACCCCGAGGAGCCCGACGAGAGCCGTGTCCTTCTGGAGGCCGATGAAGTCGTTCAAGAGCGGGGGGACGACGCGCCGCACGGCCTGCGGGAGGATGACGAAGCGGAGGGCCTTGGCGCGCGACAGACCGAGCGAGCGTGCCGCGGCTTCCTGGCTCGGGTGTACCGACTCGATCCCGGCCCGATAGACCTCGGAGACGTACGCCGAGTAGACGAGCACGAGGGCGACGACGCCCCAGAAGAGCGGGTCGATCGGAATCCAGGAGAGCCCGAGGGCCGGCGCACCGAAGCCCAGCATGTAGATGACGAGGATCGTCGGAACACCGCGGAAGAAGTCCGCGTACACGACCGCAAGAGCGCGCAGAGGGAAGAACACCGGCCCCGGAAGGCCGCGGAGGATCGCGATCAGGAGCGCGAAGGGAAGAATGAAGGCTTCCGCGACGAGAAAGATCTTGACGTTGAGGAGGAACGCCTCGGGGATCACCTCGAGCGACTCCCTGAAGACCTCTCCGTCGAAGAACGCCCGCTTGACGGCCGGCCACCCCGGCGCGTTCGTCACCAAGAGGACGACGACGACCGCGAAGACGATCGTGCTTCCGAGCGCGATCAGGGTGCTCCGCCTCCCGGATGCGGCGGAGGCTCTCAACTGGGCGCTACTCGAGGATGGGAGGAGCCGAGGTCTCGATCCACTCCTGCGCGAACTGGTCGATCGAGCCGTCTTCGCGGAGCGCCGCGATGGCCTCGTTGACGCAGTCGCGGAGTGAGCTCCCCTCCTCGAAGAGGAGGCCGAAATACTCCGGCCCTGCGGGCAGCCGGCCGACGGCCGTCGCATTCGGAACTTGCACGCCCGTGATGTAGCCGGTGCTGGGGAAGTCGACGACGATGCCGTCGACCTGCTTGTTCTTTAGGGCCGAAATCGCGTCGTTGTTGTTGTCGAAGACGGCCGGATCCTGGCTCGGCTGGATCGTGTTCACGATCGCGTCGTAGCTCGTCGTCCCGACCTGGGCGCCGAGCTTCGCGTCCTGGAGGTCGGCGAGCGAGGCCGCGTCCGCGAACTCCGACGACTTGAGCGTCACGACCGCCTGCTCGACGTCGTAGTAGGAGTCGCTGAAGTCGACAGCCTCGTTGCGCTTCTCCGTGTAGGACACCTGGTTGATGTCGAAGTCGAAGGCCTTCGGGCCCGGCTTGAAGGAGTTGTTGAAGGGAACGACGACCCAGCGCACCTCGTCGTCGCTGAAGCCGAGCTGCTCGGCGACCGCGTAGGCGACCGCCGCCTCGTAGCCGTCGTGGGTCGGCTCGCCGGTGGGATCCCACGGCTCGCCCTCGGCGGTCTGGAACCAGGGCGGGAAGGCGGGGTTGTCCGTCCCCATCGTGAGCGACCCCGGGGTGACGAGGTTGAGCTGATCCTTCGCGCAGGGATCCGGCTCCGCTGCGCCGGTGTCGGCCGCCTCGGTCGGCGGCGTCGCCTCGGGCTCGGCCTCGTCGTCGTCGCCCCCGCACGCCGCGACGCCGAGGAGTCCGACGAGGAGCAGGAGTGCGATTGCCTTGCGCATGGGGGGAAGCGAGCCCGCGAGGACGCCGAGACTACCAGACGGGACAGGGCAGGCTGAGCCGCGCGGCGCGGCGCTCGGCCACGGGACGCCGCTTGACACTAAAGGTGCAGAGGTTTTGAATGGCGTGGTGGTTTCTGCGGCAAAGGAGGGGGTGCCGCCCACGGCCGGGACGAGCGTGAGCTGTCACACAGGTTGTTTGCCGGACTGTTTTGGGCACCCTTCATCCATCTCGAGGAGGTGCTCTTCCTTGGCAGGCCGATTCAGAAGGTTGACGTTGCTCCTGCTCGCCGCGCTGACCGTGGCACTCGGGTCGGCGGGCACAGCGGGGGCGCAGCTGACGCCCCCGTGGTGCGGGACGCCGATGCCCGACGCGGCGGCGAACCTTCCGGACGGGTCGCTGCCGACCGACCCGGTCGGGAGCTTCCCGCACATCCCCTACTACGCCATCGGCTGCACGCTCGACCAGATCGCGGCGCAGTCGAACGGCCGCATGACCGTCGAGGTCATCGGCCAGTCCGCGCTCGGACGCGACCTGTACGGAGTCGTCATCAACGCCCTCGACACGCCCGAGCAGCAACGGGACTTCAACCGCTGGCAGGCGATCCGCGAGCTCGCGCTCGAGGATCCGGCGCAGGCTCAGGCGCTGCTTACGCAATGGGGCGACGACGTCAAGGTCCCGGTGTTCAATCAGAGCGGGATCCACGGGAACGAGTACGAGGGCGTCGAGTCGAACATGCAGCTCATCAAAGAGCTCGCCACGACCCCGTACGGAGTCGATCCCAAGATCGACGCCTACCTGGATCACATGATCCTCATCTTCAACGTGATCCAGAACCCCGACGGCCGCATCGCCGGCACACGGGCCAACGGGAACGGATTCGATCTCAACCGCGACTGGCTGACGCAGTCGCAATCGGAGGATCAGGCGTCGGTCGCGCTCCAGCAGATCTGGCTCGCGCCGGAGGCGCTCGATCTGCACGGCTACGTGACGCCGACGCTGATCGAGGCGACGACGAAGCCACATGCCCCCCAGATCGAGTACGACCTCTACCTCGAATGGAATCAGCGCCGGTCTGATGCAAACGAGGCCGGCCTCGCGGCCGTTGGTCTCGGCACCACGCGCCCGATCAACGATTGGTGCCCGGAGGCGGACTTTCCGCAGCCGAACGGCCTCTGTCTGGACGGGAGCGTGCCCGGCCCGGCCGTCGCCGAGGGCTGGGACGACTGGGGGCCCTTCTACACGGGCCAGTACGCCCAGCTGACGGGCTTCGACTCGTCCACGGTCGAGATGTGCAACCGGACCGACTTCGCCTGCGGGCTACCGGGAAGCACCACGCATCAGCGCGGCCGCCTGGGCGCGTACCTCGCCCAGCGGGTCGTGACGTTGTCGACCATGGACTTCGCCATGGACAACCGCAACGAGTTGCTCGACACCCAGATGGAGGTGTATCGGCGGGGTGTCACCGGCGCGGCTCGCCCGGCGTGCTGCCCGCCTCCGTTCGACGTGAACAACAACTGGATGACGGAGTACCCGAAGGCGGAGGTGATCCCGGTCGGCAAGGGCCAGCGGAGCGACGCCGAGGCCAACCGCCTCGTCGAGTGGCTCCTGCTGAACGGCATCGAGGTTCACGAGCTCCTCACGGAGGTCAAGGTCGGCGGTCAGAAGGTCGAGAGAGGGTCGTACGTCGTCTGGATGAATCAGGCCCTGCGTGGCCTGGCGGACTCGGCGCTGTCGGTCGGTGACGACATCTCCGCGAGCATCAGCCGGCTCTACGCCCCTCCGGGAGCGTGGAGCCACGGCTACCTGTGGGGCGCCGACACCGTCGAGATCCCGAGCGACGCTCAGTTCTCGCCGAGGACGCGCGAGGTCACGACGCCGAACAAGCTCAAGGGCGGCGTCGAGCCCGGCAAGGCCCAGGCCTACGCGCTCGAGGTCGATTCGCCGACCGCCGTGCGAGCGCTGAATGTGCTCATCGGCAACGGTGCGACGGCTGAACTCGCCGCCGAGCCCTTCTCGGCCCGGAAGGGCGGGACGCTACCGGCAGGGAGCATCATCTTCTCGGCCGACGAGGCGACGCGGAAGATGCTCGACAAGACCGGGCGTGACAACGGACTCACGTTCCGCGGCATCGGCGGCGACGACATCCCGGACACCGAGCGGGTCGAGGGCGTGCCTCGGATCGCCGTGCTCACCGGCGCGGTGAACCAGGACATCTGGTCGCTCAGGAACCTCGGGTTCCCGGCCGACCCGGTGTCGACGGCGACGATTAACGCCTCGCCGACCGACCCGCTCGTCGACTACGACATCGTCTACAACTCGGGCGGATGGCCGGCGGCGACGCTGCCGACCGCGCGGGCCCGCCTGACCGCGTTCTTCGCGGCTGGCGGCGGCTACATCGGCCAGGGCGTGAACGGCTCCAGCTTCCTCGTCACCGGCGCTCAGGTGAGCGGTCTGACGGTCGCGACCCGCGGTGGGAACGGCCGCAGCGGCATCATCCGCTGGTTGAACGAGGGCGGCGTCTCGAGCCCGATCGTCGGCCCCTACCCGAGCCAGGACACGGCGATCGTCGATCCGCCGGCCTGGTTCACGGCGGTGTCCCCGTCGCTGAGCGTGGACGCGCGTCTCGCCCAGACCGACTTCTTCCTCGCCGGTCTGTGGCTCTTCGACGCGCTCTCTGCGTCGGCGCCAGGGTCACCGCTCGTCGCGCACGGCCTGAACACGGCCGGAACGTCCAGGATGACGGTCTTCGCCATGAATCCGCTCTACCGCGCGGATCCCGAGCGCGAGTGGCCGATGGTCGGCGCGGCCGCCTACTGGGCGACGCAGTAGGAACGATCGACACGGACCGAGCAAACGCGAGGGGCGGGGAGACCCGCCCCTCGTCCTTTCGCTCCTAGGGCTGCGAGGAGAGTTCCCTCGTGCTCAGGTCCGTCCTTCTACAGGACGGGCCGCAAGGCCGGGAAGAGACGGACGAGCCCGGCTCCGTACCTCGTGTCCAGGGCCGCCTGAGCCCTGCCGTCGACGTCGACGACGACGCCGATCCTGATCGTCTGCTCGACGCCGCCGGAGTCCGACCAGAGCATCTCGAGGCCGAGCTCGGGCAGACCCGCTTCGACCTCGCCCCGAATCCGGCTCAGTTCCTCTTCGGTGGGGACGTCGCGCTCGACGACGCAGAGCGGCCCGTTCCACACCTTCCGGATCTCGGTCTCGTGACGCTCGGCGTCCCCGGTGAAGACCGGGACGTACACGACCGGGCTGAACTCCTCGAGCTCCTCCTCGAGATGGTCGACCCACGAACTGACGTAGTCGGGTTGCGAGGTCGCGTACGCCCGCGCCCCGCCCACGTCCCCTTGCATGTTGTGAGCCGGATCCGGCACGACCCAGCCGCCCTCCGGCTCAGGGCACGGTGGCGAGGTGTCGGTCTCACTCTCGAACCTCGAAGAGTCGTCCTCGTAGGGCCCGACTTTCCTAACCGTGAAGGTCTCGCCGTCGAACGTGCCGACGACGCTGTAATTGCCCCATCTCGTTTCGCCGCGCTGCTCCTCGCCCTCGACGTCCTTCCAATCCCAGTTCGCTATCGGCAGGCCGCCGCACTGGGGCGGCAGCGACGTAAGCACCGCGCCCAGGCAGAGCTCCGGCTTCCCTGTGCCTTCCTGGATCACCATCCCGTTTCCCTCGTAGAGCCGGGACGAATCCGGATCCGGCAGGGTCGGCGCCGGCTCGTCGGCGGCGCCCGTGCTCACCCCGACCGCACCGGGCTCGCCGGCGCCGCAGGCGGAAGCCCAGAGCGCCGCCAGCGTCAGCGCGCAGAGAACGAGCCGCTGCATGCGTCTTCTACGCCACTGTACGGCTAGGCCGTCACTCCTCGACCGGCCGAAGCGCCGGGAAGAGACGGACCAGGCCGGGGCCGTAGCGCTCGTCGAGGGCGGCCTGGCCGGCGCCACCGGGGTCGACGACGACGCCCACCTCGGCGGCCCGCCCAAGGTCCCCATCCGAGGACCACGTGAACCGAAGTCCGAGCTCCTCCTGGATGAAGCGCTCCGCCTCCTCGCGGATAGCCACGAGCTCCTTCTCCGTGTGCCCCTCCTGCTGCGTGACGCAGAGCGGACCGCCCCAGGCCTCGCGGATCGCGGTCTCGGCGCCGACGGCGTCCTCGGTGACGACGACGTTCATGATCTGGAGAATGGATTCGCCTTCCATCAGCCTCTGGGCCAGCTCCTCCGGCGTGTCGTCACCGACGTAGTCGACCCAGAGGGCGACGTAGTCCCGCCGCGCCTGGGCCACGAACGCTCCGGCGTCGAAAGCCTCCTCCGACACACGGCTCGGGTCGACCGCCACCCAGCTGCCCTCGGGCTCCGGGCACGGCGTGGTGAAGTCGGGATCGCTCCCGAAGCCCTCGGCCTCCACGTCGTACGGGCCGGACTCCGTGACCGTGAAGACGTCTCCGTCGAACGTGCCGACCAGGTGATAGTCGCCCCAGGTCGTGCCGGTCGCCGTCTCCTCACCCTCGACCGCCTCCCAGTCCCAGTCGACGAGCGGAAGCCCGGCG
>Ga0209859_1000177_pt1 | contig 14827 bp, 11 predicted proteins | sample GWRWS3_50_60_FD_187241 | JGI IMG/M metagenome (GOLD analysis project Ga0209859, IMG submission 187241) | Riverbed sediment microbial communities from areas with vegetation nearby in Columbia River, Washington, USA - GW-RW S3_50_60 (SPAdes)... | ecosystem: Environmental > Aquatic > Freshwater >... | reverse complement strand
CGGCGATCCGGAGCTCTACCGCCTGGTCGCAGAAGGCTTTCCGGCGGCGTGGATCGAGGATCCCGACCTGAACGACCGGACCGACCCGGTCCTCGAGCCCCATCGCGACCGGATCACCTGGGATGCGCCGATCCACTCAGTCGCAGACATCGAGAGCCTGCCGTTCGCTCCGCGGACGCTGAACTTCAAGCCGTCGCGCTTCGGGAGCGTGCAGCGGCTCTTCGACGGCTACGACTACTGCGCCGAGCGCGGGATCACGATCTACGGCGGCGGCCAGTGGGAGCTCGGCCCCGGCCGTGGCCAGATCCAGCACCTCGCCTCGCTCTTCCACCCGTCGACGCCGAACGACGTCGCGCCGGCCGCGTTCAACATCCACAGGTCGAACCCGCCCGCCGGACTGCCGACGAGCCCGCTCCCACCCCAGCCGAGCGCGGTCGGCTTCCGCTGGGGTGAGAGCTAGCGCGTCGCTGGAGCTGCGTTACCCCTCGCCCTCGGCGTTCTCGTCGCAGAGGAGCTTGATGACGTAGAAGAGGCCGCCCTCGAGCGCGGCCGTCTCGAGGCGAGCGCCTGCCGCGAGCGCCGACGAAGACGGAGCGCCGTCTTCCGCGCAATCGCAGTCGCTCCACCCGAGCTCCGTCTCGCCGGTGACCGTTCCGGTGAGCTCGCCGTCGTCGGTCTGGACGACGAGGACGCCGGTCCCGGCGTCGAAGGAGACGACGACGCCGAACACGTCGTTCTCGTCCTCCTCGTCGATGCCGTCCTCGTCGTGATCGCCCTCACAGACGTCGTCCGGGCTGTCGTCCTCGTCCTCGTTCTCGAGGCCGTCGCCGTCGGCGTCTTCGTCGCCGTCCTCCACGCCGTCCTCGTCCGAGTCGGGATCGCCTGGGAGCGTCTCCTGCTCGTTCTCGTCCTCGTTCGCGACGCCGTCGTGGTCGGTGTCGTCGTCGTTGGCTTGGCAGGGCTCCTTCGGGTCGTCCTCGTCCTCGTTCTTCGTGCCGTCGTGATCCTTGTCTTCGTCGCCGTCCCGCTTGCCGTCGTCGTCGCCGTCGGGGTCGACCGGGTTGCTGTGGAAGACCAGCACCTCGTCGCCGTCATCGACGCCGTCGCGATCGGTGTCCTCGCGCCACGGGTTGGTGTGGCGCCAGTACTCGCGGAGATTGATGAGGCCGTCGCGGTCGGGGTTGCCGCTCGCGTTCGCGTGATACGGGTTCAGGTCATGGGCCCGCTCCCAGGCGTTCGGCATGCCGTCGCGGTCGGAGTCCCAGGCGGCGGCATGGCCAGAGGGGACCGCGACCGCCAGCGCGCAGAGGAGGCCGGCCGCGAGCGCGACGGCGAGTCGGAGTGGGCGAGCAAGAGGAAGGGCCGTTGGCATGGGTTCTCTCCAGGTGTGATGGTGTGAGGCCGCTTGGTGCCTCCTCGAACATCGGCGGCCGCGACTCTGCCTGCGAGCCCGAACGAGGGAAGAACCCGCAAATCCACCGAAAATCACTGAAACGGGTGAGAGCGGAGAAGTGGGAGGCCGCTAGACCTCGACGACGACCGGGAGGATCATCGGCCGGCGGCCGGTGCGCTCCGAGACGAGCCTCCCCACGTTGTCGTGGATGTGCTCCTGGAGCAGCTTCAGCTCAGTCATGTTCTGCGCGAGGCACTCCGCGATCGTGCGCTCGGCCTCGAGCCGGGCCTCCTCGAGCAGCGGCTCGGACTCGGCGAAGCCGCGGGAGATGACCTCCGGCGGGGCGATCTCGCGACCGTTCTGCGACCCGATCGTGGCGACGACGATGAGCACACCGTCCTCCGAGAGATGGCGCCGGTCGCGGAGGGCCACGTCCTGGACGTCGCCCACGCCGAGTCCGTCGACAAACGTGCTCCCGACGTCGAGCTGGCCGACCAGCCGGGCGATGCCGCTCCGCAGCTCGACCACGGACCCGTTCTCGGCGAGCACGATGTGGTCGGCTGGAATGCCCGCGTCGCGTGCGAGGCGGGCCTGGGCCGCGAGCATGCGGAACTCTCCGTGCACCGGCATGACGTTGCGCGGGCGCAGGAGGGCGAGGATCGTGCGGATCTCCTCTGCGTTCCCGTGCCCCGAGACGTGCACCGGGGCGATCTCCTGGTGGAGCACCTCGGCCCCCGACTTGGCGAGGCGGTTGATCGTGTCGTGGACGCGCAGCTCGTTCCCCGGGACGGGCTTCGCGGAGATGATGACCGTGTCGCCCTCCTCGATCGCCACGTGCGGGTGGTCGCGGTACGCCATGCGCGTCAGCGCAGACATCGGCTCGCCCTGGCTCCCCGTGCACAGGATCATCGTCTCTGCGGGACGCAGCAGGTCGAGCTCGTCCGGCTTGACGATGAGCTCGTCGCTCACGTCGAGGTAGCCGAGGTTGCGCGCGATGTTCACGTTCTTGCGCAGCGAGCGGCCGACGAGGCACACCTTTCGCCCGGTCTCGGCCGCCACGTCGATCGCCTGCTGCACCCGGTGGACATTCGAGGCGAAGGAGGCGATCAGCACCCGCCCGTCCCGCTGTGGGATGAGGTGCCGGAAGACCTCGCCTACCGTCCGCTCCGACTCCGTCACGCCCGGTCGCTCGGCGTTCGTGGAGTCCCCGAGAAGGAGGTCGACACCACGGTTCCCCAGCTCGGCCAGCTTGCCGAGGTCGGTGCGGAAGCCGTCGACCGGCGTGTGGTCGATCTTGTAGTCGCCGGTCGCGACGAGCAGACCGCCGGGGGTCTCGAGCGCGACGGCGACGGAGTCCGGAATCGAGTGCGCCATGCGGATGAACTCCGCACGGTACGGCCCGAGCTCGACCGCTCCCTTCTCCGGGTCGATCTCGACGAGCTCCGCGGCGCGCAAGAGGCCGTGCTCGTCGAGCTTGGACTTGACGAGGCCGAGCGTGAGGCGCGTCGCCCAGACCTCCGGAATGTCGATCTCCCGCATGAGGTAGGGCAGGCCGCCGACGTGGTCCTCGTGCCCGTGCGTGAGCAGGACGGCCCGGATCTCGTCTCGCCGCTCGCGGAGGTACTCGTAGTCCGGGAGGACGAGGTCGACGCCGAGATGCTCGTCGCGCGGGAACGCGAGCCCTGAGTCGATGAGGACGATGCCGTCGTCGCACTCGACGACCATCAGGTTCTTGCCGACCTCGCCGAGGCCGCCGAGCGGGACGACGCGAGTCGAGCCCGACGCCACCTTAGCGCCCCTCCGGGCGATACATGCCGGCTTCTGACCCGCGATCACGCGGCGCCAGAGTCCACCCTCGCCCTTCCCAAGGCTGCAGGCCTTGGCGGCGGGCGAGTGCGACCTCTGGCTTGGTGCTCGCGACCCAGAAGCGCGACGTCATCACCCGCAGGACCGCTAAACGCGGACGCGCTCGAGGACGCCGGCGCGCTCGAGCGCCTCGCGAATCGCGGAGCGCTCCTCGTCGGTCGCCTCGACCAAGGGAAGCCGCAGGCCGCCGACGTCGTGGCCGAGCATGGCGAGCGCGGCCTTCACCGGAATCGGGTTGGTCGTCACCGCCAGCGCCTCGATCACGGGTCGCAGCTCCGCGTCGATCGCCCTCGCTCCCTCGACGTCGCCCTCCTTGAAGAGCGTGACGAGCTCCCGGACGCGAGGCCCGACGATGTGGGTGTAGACGAGGATGCCGCCGACGCCGCCCAGCTCGAGGAACGGGAGCAGGAGGTCGTCGTTCCCTGCGTAGAGCGCGAGCTCGGTCTCCGCGAGGATGCGGCGAGCCTGCCCGGGATCGGTGGTCGCCTGCTTGACGGCGGCCACGTTCGGGATCTCGGCCAGCTCGGCGATGGTCTCCGGTCCGAGGTTGACGACCACTCGCTGCGGGATGTTGTAGACGACGATGGGCCTGTCGGTCGCGTCCGCGATGGCGCGGAAGTGCGCCACGATTCCGCGCGCGGGGGGCTTCGAGTAGTACGGCGTGACGACGAGGAAGGCGTCGACGCCGAGCTCGTGCGCCTGGCCGGTCAGGTGAACCGAGTGCGCCGTCGAGTAGGTGCCGGTCCCGGCGATGACGGTCGCACGGTCGCCGACGGTCTCCACGGCCGCGGCGAAGAGTGCGAGCCGCTCGTCGTCCGAGAGGGTGGGCGCCTCGCCCGTCGTCCCTGCGACGACAACTCCGTCGGAGCCCGTCTCGACGAGCTGCGTGCACATGCGCCCGAAGGCGTCCAGGTCGACGGAGCCGTCCGCGCGGAAGGGTGTGACGACGGCTGTCAGGACCTCGCCGAGCACCGGTCGGATTGTACTCCGAGTCTCGGATTCGCTCACATGAGGCTCTCGAGGCCGACCGTCAGCCCGGCCGGGAGCGACGGCAGCCGCTCGAGAGCGAGCAGCACGCCCGGGACGAACGCCTCGCGCGAGAATGTGTCGTGGCGGATCGTGAGGAGCTGCCCTTCTCCACCGAGGAGAACCTCCTGGTGGGCGACGAGCCCCGGGAGACGGACGCTGTGGATGGGCACGTTTCCCGGCAGCGCCTGCGCGGTCGCCCTCGCGGTGCCGGAGGGCGCGTCGAGCTTGGCCTCGTGATGGAGCTCGACGATCTCGGCGCGCGGTAGGTGCCGGGCCGCCTCCGCCGCGAAGCGCATCATGAGGACGGCCCCGAGCGCGAAGTTCGGCGCCACGAAGCACGCAACGCCGCGCTCTCGCGCAAGCGCGTCGAACGCGGCGAGGTCGGCGGGGCCGAGCCCTGTCGTCCCGGCGACGCACGGCACGCCTGCGCCCAGACACCGCTCGACGTTGCCCCTCACGGCATCGGGGCGAGTGAAGTCAACAGCCGCGTCGTGTCCGGCCGGATCCCACTCTGCGCCCCGCTCCACCGGGGTGACGTCGTTCCCGGCCTCCAGGAGGCGTGGGCCGAGAGCCGAGCCGACCTTCCCTCCCGCTCCGAGGAGGAGGATCCTCACGCCGCGGCCCGCTCCACGAGCCCTGGGCACACGGGCTCGACGGCCTCGAGGAAGCGGTCCTCGCTCGGCCCGATCGCCGCCACGGAGAACGCGTCCGCCGGCAGCAGCACCTCGGCGAGCTTCGCAACAGCGCCCGCGTCCACGGCCTGGATCTCTGCAAGGATCCGGTCGAGGTCGAGCAGCTCGCTGTCGGTGATCAGCGACTTCCCCAGCCGGCTCATGCGGTTCGAAGTCAGCTCCATGGCGAGCATGATCCGCCCCTTGAGGTTCTCCTTCGCGCGCGCGAGCTCGTCGGGACGCGGGCCGCGCTCGGCGACATCCCCGATCTGCTCGGCCACGATGCGTAGGCACTCGGCGAGGTTCTCCTCGCGCGTGCCGACGTAGACGCCGATCTGGCCCGTGTCCGCGTACTGCGACGAGAACGTGTACACGGCGTAGGCGAGCCCCCGCTTCTCCCGAATCTCCTGGAAGAGGCGCGACGAGGCGGAGCCGCCGAGGACGCCGTCGAGGATGGAGGCCGTGAAGCGGCGGCGATCGGAGCGCGCGATGCCGGGCGCGGCCAGGCAGGCGTGGTACTGCTCCGTGGGCTTCGACTGGAAGACGAGCGAGGGCTTCGGAGGCGCGACGAGCGGGGTGCGGGCGGAGGGCTTGCGGGCGGGCGGCGCCGGGGCCTTCGCCCGCAGCCGGTCGACGAGACGCACGAGCTGATCGTGGTCGACGCTCCCGGCCGTGGCCACGACGACGTTGTCGGCCCGGTAGCGACGCCGGTGGAAGGCGCCGAGCGAGCGACGCGAGACCGTGGAGATGACGTCCGCCGAGCCGAGCACTGGCCGCCCGAGCGGATGGTCGCCGAAGACGGCCTTCGTGACCAGGTCGAAGATGAGCTCCTGCGGCGAGTCTTCGACCATGGCGATCTCCTCGAGCACCACCTCGCGCTCGGCGTCGAGGTCGGCCAGGGTCGGCGCGAAGACCATGTCGGTCATCACGTCGAGCGCCGTCTCCAGGTGCTCGTCGAGCACGCGGGCGTAGACAAGCGTGTAGTCGCGAGCGGTCGCGGCGTTCAGCTCTCCGCCGAACGTGTCGAAGATCTCCGCGATTTCGAGCGCCGAGTAGGACACGGTGCCCTTGAAGAGGAGGTGCTCGAGGAAGTGGCTCACGCCCGCGTGGGCGTCGTCCTCGTCGCGTGAGCCGGCGCCGATCCAGAGGCCGATCGCCACCGAGCGGACGGTCGGAAGCGGCTCCGTGACGACGCGCGTCCCCCCGTCGAGCGTGGTCAGCAGGTAGTTCTGCACGCTCGCATGGTAGGCGTCATGCCTGTCTGTAGGCCCCGCCGGGGTCGCCGGCGACGCGCGCGAGCGCCGCGAGCGCCTTCAGGGGCGGGCGCGCGAGCCCCCGCGCGCCACGCACGTCCTCGATCTCCCCGCGAACGAGCTTCTCCACCGTCCGCCAGACGATCCGCGAGCGCGCGAGGCGGAACGTCGTCCGCGGGAAGCGGTCGAGCGCCGCCTTCACGCCCCAGGACGCCCAGAGGTGCGTCCCGAGGAGTCCGCTGAGGCGCTCCCCGTACGGCTCGAGACTCGCGGCCCGCCCGTCCAGCAGATCGACCACGGCCTCGGACGCGAGCTGCCCGGACAGGAACGCCTCGTACATCCCGTCCCCGGAGATGGGGTCGACGAGGCCGGCGGCGTCCCCGACGATCGCCGTCCGGCCGCGCGCGAGCGTCGAGCGCGGGGAGCGCAGGGGAAGCCGGTAGCCGCGCAGGCTCTCGAGATCGTCCGGCGAGATCCCGTAGGCGGCGCACAGCGTCCGCAGATGCTCCCGCAGGTGCGGCCCCTCCCGCTCCCAGCCGCCGATGCCGACATTCGCGTGGTCGGCCTTGGGGAAGACCCAGCCGTAGCCGCCGGGCACGAGGCCGAGCTCCAAGACGGCGCGCCCGCGGTAGCCGTCTGTCCCGAGGCGGTCGTACGGGACGTTGCCCTCGAGCGCGACTCCGACCGCCTGATTCCCGCCGAGCGCGAGCGTCCGGGCGCAGACCCCGTTGACGCCGTCGGCGCCCACGAGGGCCGCCGCCTGCAGCCGCTCTCCACCCGCCGTGACCTCGACGCCCTCGGGGCCCGCCTTGACGGCCTCCACCTTGGCGCCGTCCCGAAAGTCCGCGCCGGCCGCCGCCGCCCGCTCGGCGAGGTAGGCGTCGAGCCGGACCCGCTGGGTCATGAGGACGAGCGGCTCGCCGCTTCCCCGCTCGACCCAGCTCCCGAAGCGGAGGCGCATGCGGACAGAGGTGACGACGTCCTCGACGACCGAGTCGAGCTGGAACGGGAGGAGACGTGCCGCTCGGCCCGTCACTCCGCCCCCGCACGGCTTGTCGCGCGGGAAGCGGGCGCGGTCGAGCAGGAGGACCGACGCGCCCGCCGAGGCGAGACGGTACGCGCATGTCGAGCCGGCGGGTCCGGCGCCGACGACGATCGCGTCGTAGCGCGGCACCGCGCCATTATGGCGGGCGCGCCGTCTCACGGGAGGCCGCCCGACACGGTTTCATTCCACGGATGGAGAGCGCGCTCCCCGTCGGCCGGCGCACGGCGTCGGCGCACGCAGCGCTGGCCGGCGTCGTCGTCGTGTGGGCCGGCGCATTCTCGGCGATCAAGGCGCTCCTCGACCACGGCATGGCGGCGGAGGACGTTGCGCTCCTCCGCTACCTGGTGGCCGCGCCGGGGTTCGCCTTCCTCCTCTGGCGCGCGGGTGGCCTCCCGGGCCTGACCCGAAGGGACGCGGTGCGCCTGGCGGCCGCGGGGGTATGCGTCGTCGCCGGCTACCACATCTCGCTGAACGTCGGGACGCGCTTCACGACGTCAGGGACCGCAGCGCTCGTGGTCGCCCTGGCGCCGGCGATGACGCTCGTCCTGGCGACGACGCTCGGACTCGAGCGGGCGGGCCTCCGCCGGGTCACAGGGCTCGCCGTCGCCTTCCTGGGCGTGGCGGTGGTCGTCCTCCTCGGCGCCGGCGGGCAGCTCTCCTTTGCGAACGCGAAGGGGCCGCTCATCGTCCTCGTCGCCCCGCTCGCCTTCGCCCTCTACAACGTCCTTCTCCAACCGCTCCTCGAGCGCTACGGGCTGCTTGCGCTCACGGCGGCCTCGAGCCTCGTCGGCACCCTCGCGCTGCTCCCGCTCGTCCGCCCCTCCACCGTGGACTCGGTCGCCGGGATCTCGGCCGGAGACGCCGCCCTGGTGCTCTACCTCGGCGTCGTCTGCACGCTCTTCGGCTATGTCGGCTGGAACGTCGGCCTGCGCGGCCTCGGCCCGACGCGAGCCGTCACGTACGCCTACGCGATCCCCCCGCTGGCCGTGCTCTTGGGCGCGCTCCTCCTCGACGAGCCGGTGACGCCCTGGCTCGCCGTGGGCGGCGCGCTCGTGCTGGGCGGCGTCGCCGCCGCCCAGCGAACGAAGAGCTGACCGGCGGCCCCCCCAAAGAGCCAAGTAACAGTGTATTACTTGGGGTTCCGCAGCGCGCCCGGCGGGCCCCGTGCTTCCTTAGCTCCCCTCGCGCCGGCCGCGGTCTCCGCCTCCGCCGCCGCGCGGCCGGCGGCCGCCCCGGCGCTCACGGTCGCCGTCGCGCTCGCGCCGCTCGCGCGGCGGCGCGTCCTTCGCGCGCTCGATCAGCTCCTCCGGCTGGACGAGGTTTCCGTTCTCGTGCTTCGCGACGAGCTTCAGACCGATGCGTCCGCGCATCTTGTCGACCTCCTGGACGATGACGTCCAGGACGTCGCCGCGGCTGATCACGTCCTCGATATGGCCGACGCGGCCCGGCCCCACGTTGGAGACGTGGAGGAGGCCGTCGGTGCCCTTCTTCAGCTCGACGAAGGCGCCGAAGTCGGTCGTCTTCACGACCTTGCCGGTGTAGGTGTCCCCGACCTCGGGCTCCTTGGTGAGAGCCTGGACGGCGGCGATCGCGGCGTCGGCCTTCTCGCCCTCGGTGGCGTAGATGAGGATGGTGCCGTCCTCCTCGATGTCGATCTGCACCTCGTAGTCGGCCTCGAGGCCGCGGATCGTCTCGCCGCCCTTGCCGATGACGAGACCGATCTGCTCCGGATCGATGGAGATCGTCGTGATGCGCGGCGCGTGCGCGGCGAGCTCGCCGCGCGACTCGGAGATCGTCTCGGCCATCCTGTCGAGGATGAACTCACGGGCGCGGCGCGCCTGCTCGAGGGCGCTGCGCATGATCTCCTGCGTGACGCCGGTGATCTTGATGTCCATCTGCAGGGCCGTGATGCCCTCCCGCGAGCCGGCGACCTTGAAGTCCATGTCGCCGAGGTGGTCCTCCGCGCCCTGGATGTCCGTGAGGATGACGTGGTCGTCGCCCTCCTTGACGAGGCCCATGGCGATGCCGCCGACCGGCCGCTTGATCGGCACGCCGGCGTCCATGAGCGCGAGGGTCGAGCCGCAGACGGAGCCCATCGACGAGGAGCCGTTGGACTCGAGCGTCTCCGAGACGAGGCGGATCGTGTACGGGAACTCCTCCAGCCCGGGGATCATCGGCTCGAGCGCGCGTTGCGCGAGCGCCCCGTGGCCGATGTCGCGGCGCTTCGGCCCCCGCATGAAGCCCGTCTCCCCGACCGAATAGGGCGGGAAGTTGTAGTGATGCATGTACCGTCGCTCCTGCTCGAGGGAGAGGTCGTCGATCCGCTGGCCCTCCTTGGCGGTGCCGAGCGTGAGGAGCGTCATGATCTGCGTCTGGCCGCGCGTGAAGAGCGCCGAGCCGTGCGTCCGCGGAGAGACTCCCACCTCGCACGAGACCGGGCGGATCTCCTCGGCGCCGCGGCCGTCCGGGCGCCGCTTCTCGACGGCGATCTTCCGGCGGATGAGCCCCTTGTAGATCGCCTCGGCGGCCTTCTTCACGTACTGGCGCGTGAGGCCGTCCTTCACCGTGGGCGACTCGCCCTCGACCGTCGCCGGACCGACCGGGAACGGAAGCTGGACGCTCTCGACGATGCGGTCGAAGAGGAGCTGCCGCTTCGCGGAGCGGAGCTGCTTCGAGTCCTGCTCGGCGTCCGTGAGGGAGCGGAGCTCGGCTTCGAACTGCTCGCTGACCGGGCCCGTGACGGCGTGGAGCCGGCGGCGCTCGAGGATCGTGTCGAGGCTCGAACGCACCTGCGTCTCGCGGACGATGTCCTCCTCGGTGGAGTCGATCGAGAGCGGCGGGCAGAGCTCGGCGGCGATCTCCTCGACCGCGGTGGCGGCCTCGCGGAGGCCTTCGGCGGAGATGCGCGCGGAGATGCGCTCGCCGTGGGCGGCGTCGAGCTCCTCGGTCAGCTCGGGGTCGAGCCACTTCGGCTTGCCGACCTGGCGGCGGAGCTCGTCCTGCACCTCGCAGAGCTTCCGGATCTCGGCGCGCGCCAGCTCGAAGGCCTCGAGCAGCGTGTCCTCCGGCACCTCGTCGGCGCCGGCCTCGACCATCGTCAGGCCCTCCTTCGTCCCCACGACGATGAGGTCGAGCGTGGACTCCTCCTCGATCTCGGGCAGCGTCGGGTTGACGACGAGCTCGCCGTTCAGCATGCCGATGCGCACCGCCCCGACGGGCCCCAGGAACGGCAGCGGGGAGATCTGGAGTGCCGCCGACGCGCCGTTCAGGCACAGGATGTCGTACGGCGTGACGAGATCCGCGGAGAGCGTCGTGCAGATGACCTGCACTTCGTTCCGGAAGCCCTTCGGCCAGAGCGGCCGGATCGGGCGGTCGATCATGCGGGCGGTGAGGATTGCCCTCTCGGTCGGGCGCCCCTCGCGCTTGAAGAAGCCACCGGGGATCTTGCCGGCGGCGTACATCCGCTCCTCGACGTCGACTGTGAGCGGGAAGAAGTCCGCGCCCTCCCGCGCCTCGAGGCGGCCCTGCGCCGTGGCGAGGACCATCGTGTCCCCGCTCCTGACGACGACGGCGCCGTCGGCCTGCTTGGCGAGATGCCCTGTCTCGAAGGCGATCTCGTCTCGGCCCACGGTCGCCGTGACCGAGGCCTTCTCTGGTGCAATCGTGCTCATGTGTCCTCCTTCTCCTGGCGGGAGACGGAGGCGGAGGTTTGAGGCAGGCCCGGCCGGGACGGCGTCCCCGGAGCTCCCTCAAACTTCCACCCGGTCTCCCGGGTTCATGTGGCCCGTACGGTGGGCGGTCGGGGGAGCTCGGGTGCCGCCTACCTCCTGAGGCCGAGTTCTTGAATCAGCGCGCGGTAGCCCTCGAGGTCGCGCTTTTGGAGGTACTTGAGAAGCCGCCGCCTGTGCCCGACGAGCTTCAGGAGCCCACGGCGCGAGTGGTGATCCTTGCGATGGGTCCGCAGGTGGTCGGTGAGCTGGTCGATGCGCTTCGTCAGGAGCGCGATCTGCACTTGCGGGGAGCCGGTGTCGGCGCCAGAGCGTCCATGGCGGTCGAAGATCTCTCTCTTTGCGTCCTTCGTGAGGGTCACGCCGAACGTAGGCTAGCAAAGGTGTCAGTCCGCCCCGGCGTAGCGGCAGGCCACCCGGCGACGGCCGAGGCGGGCCTCGAGATCCTCGCAGAAGGCGGGACTGCGGCCGACGCCGCCGTCGCCGCAGCGCTGGCTTCCTGCGTGGCCGAGACCGTCGTGACGGGGATCGCCGGCGGCGGGTACGCCGTCTGGCTCGCGGCCGGAAGCGACGTCGCGGAGGTGCTCGACTTCTTCGTGGCCGTGCCCGGTCTCGGCGGCCCGCAGGCGACGCCGGAGCTGGAGGAGCTCGTCGTGCCCTTCGGCGACGAGCTCGTCCACTACTTCGTCGGCGCGGGGACATGCGCCGTTCCCGGCGTTCCGGCCGGCCTCGACGACCTCTGGCGCCGAGCCGGCGTCTTCCCCTGGAAGCGGCTCGTCGAGCCCGCGCTGCGCCTGGCAGGCGCCGGCGTGGCGGTGCCCCCGGCGCACGCCAGGTGCCTCGCGATGCTCGCAGCGGTGATGACCATGCGCGAGGGCCGCCGCATCTACGCGCCCGGCGGGAGGCTTCTCGAGGCCGGCGACCGGCTCGAGCAGCCGGGGCTCGCGGCCGCGCTCGCGGTCGTCGCCGAGGAGGGCGCGCGCACGTTCTACGAGGGCACCCTCGCCGAGTCGCTGCTCGCGCTGATGGCCGAGCGGGGCGGGCTCGTGACCCGCGACGACCTGGCCGCGTACCGGGTCGAGTGGCTCGAGCCGGTCGAAGGCGCCTACATGGGCGTCCGGGTGCAGACGAGAGGTGGGCTCTCCCGGCTCGTCGACACGCTCGCGGCACTCCCTCCGCTCCGTGGCGCCGGGCCCTCCGACCGGGCGCTCGCGCTCGCCCGCATCCTCGCCGCGCCGCCGTACAGCGGCCGGACGTACGAGGATACGACGAACCTCTGTGTCGTCGACCGCGCGGGGAACGCCTGCGTCATGACCACGAGCCTTGGGCTCGGCTCCGGCGACTTCCTCCCCGGCTACGACATCCACCTGAACAGCATGCTCGGCGAGTCGGACCTCCTGATCGGGCCGCTCGAGGCGGGGGAGCGGATGGAGAGCATGATGTGCCCGACCGTCGGGATCGACGACGGCGGGCTCGCTCTCGCGGCGGGAGCGGCCGGCGGCACGCGCCTGCGCCCCGCCCTCGCGCAGGTGCTGTCGGGAATCCTCGACGAGGGTCTACCGCCACAAGAGGCCGTCGACCGCCCGCGCCTCCATTCGACAGGGCACGTCGTCCATCTCGAGCCGGGCTTCGAGGAGGGAGCGATCGAGGCGCTTCGGGACGAGGGCTACGACGTGCGCCTCTGGGACGAGCTCCACCACTACTTCGGCGGCGTCAGCGTCGTCGCCGAGGCGGGTGGGGCAGCGGATCCGAGGAGAAGCGGAGCGGCTCTGACTCTGGTCTGAGCACCTGCTCGGTGGGGATCCAGCCCACGTAGCCGCACCGCGGGCAGGCGTGGGCGCCGGCGGTGGCCGCGCCCTCGACAGGCTTCACGTACACCGACCCGCAGCCGAGGCAGCGAACGGACAGGGCGGCGGCGTAACCCATGCACGAGAACAGACGCCCGAGCCGGCGAAAGCTTGCGCGAGGCTTGCCCGGCGTCAGGCCACCGGCCGCTCGGCCGCCCGCGCGGCGGCGACGTCCGTGGCGATCTGGGCGACGAGCTCCTCCTCGCTCTCGAAGGCTCGCTCGTCGCGGAGGCGCTGCCAGAGCTCGAGCCGGACCCGTCGGCCGTAGAGGTCGCCCTCGAAATCGAGCAGGAACGCCTCGACCCTGCGCTCGCTCCCGCCGTAGTGCGGGTTGACGCCGATCGACGCGGCGGCCCGGTGGCCGAGCGCCTCTCCGGCGTAGATCCCGTACGCCGGGGAGAGCGCGTGCGGCTCCAGGACCACGTTCGCCGTCGGGAAGCCGAGCGTCCCGCCGCGCTGGTCGCCCGCGACGACGACCCCTTCGAGCTCGAAGGGACGCCCCAGGAGCGCCGCGGCGCCCCGGACGTCCCCTGCGCGCACGAGCTCCCGGACTCGGCTCGAGGAGACGCCCTCGACGAGCGGCACCGGCCGCACCTCCAGCCCGAGCCTCCGGAGCAGGGCGACGTCGCCGCGCCGTCCCGCGCCGAACCGGAAGTTGTCGCCGGCGAGAAGGATCCGGGTTCCGATCGGCGTCAGCACCTGGGCGACGAACTCCTCCGGCTCGGTGCGCGAGAGCTCCGGCGTGAACTCGACGACGAAGAGCTCGTCCGGGCCGGCCTCGCCGATCAGCTCGACGCGGCGCTCGAACGTCGTCACGAGCTGGACCTCGTAGCCGAGGACGAGGCGCGGGTGCGGCTCGAAGGTGATGACCGTGGAGCGCAGGCCGGTCGCCTTCGCGGCCTCGATCACGGCCCGGTGGCCGCGGTGGACGCCGTCGAAGGTGCCGATCGCGACCGCGCGGTCGGCCGGCTCGAGCTCGGACGGGGAGCGGGCGACGATCACGCCGCTTCCTCGGGCAGCTCACGGAGCCCGGGCACGGGGGACGGGACGAGCCAGAGGGCGCCGGCGATCGCACCCAGGGTCGCGATCCACAGGGTCGGGCGGACGCCGATCCAGGCGCCGAGGGCCCCGCCGACGAGCGAGCCGATGGGCCGGATCCCCCAGTTGACGAAGTTGAACGCACCGGTCGCCCGGGCCCGAAGACGGTCAGGTGTGAGCGCGAACATGATCGAGCCCGCGTTGATGTCGAGGATCATGAGGCCGATGCCCGAGAGAAACTCCGCGGCGAAGAGCATGCCGAGGATCGCAAGCCGCGGACCGGCGGCGAGAGGAACGAGCACGAGCGGCGCGGGAAAGAGGAAGCAGCCCAGCATGAACGCTCGTCCGACGCCGAGCGCGCGTCCCACCCGCCCCGCGAGCAGAGCACCACAGATCCCTCCCACCGCGCCGGCCCCGAGCACCAGCCCGAGTGTCCCCGCCTCGACCCCGAGCGTGCGCGTCGCGTACAGGAGGAAGAGCGCATGGAAGGCGTAGTTGAAGAAGTTGAGCGTCGCCACGGCAGCGAGCGTCGGCCGGAAGATCGGGTTCCTTCCGATGAAGCCGAGCCCCTCCGCCACCCGTGCGCGCAGGCGGCCCTCCTGCTCGGCCTCGACCGGGGGCTCGGGGCTCCGGACTCGTCCGAGGAAGAGAGCCGACAAGAGGAACGAGACCGCGTCCGCGAGGAGCGCGAACGGGGCGCTGAAGACCTGAACCAGGAACCCGCCGACTGTCGGCCCCGCGACCTGGGAGAACGAGCGGCTGCCGTGGATGAGCGAGTTCCCCTCGATGTACCGGTCGCGCGGCGTCACCGAGACGAACAGGGTCGGGTAGGAGAGGTCGAAGAAGACCGCGAGGCAGCCCGTCAGGAAGGCGATCGCGTAGAGCTGACCGAGCGTCAGGGCATCCAAGCCGTACGCGAGGGGGATGCTCGCGAGGAGGACGGCGCGCGCCAGATCG
>Ga0209859_1000175_pt1 | contig 14883 bp, 26 predicted proteins | sample GWRWS3_50_60_FD_187241 | JGI IMG/M metagenome (GOLD analysis project Ga0209859, IMG submission 187241) | Riverbed sediment microbial communities from areas with vegetation nearby in Columbia River, Washington, USA - GW-RW S3_50_60 (SPAdes)... | ecosystem: Environmental > Aquatic > Freshwater >... | reverse complement strand
GAGGTCTACGTCCTCTCGAAGGAGGAGGGCGGCCGCCACACCCCGTTCTTCAACGGCTACCGGCCGCAGTTCTACTTCCGCACGACGGACGTGACCGGGAGCATCAAGCTCCCCGAGGGCCAGGAGATGGTCATGCCCGGCGACAACACGAACATGGAGATCGATCTGATCCAGCCGATCGCCATGGACCAGGGCCTGCGCTTCGCGATCCGCGAGGGCGGCCGCACGGTCGGCGCCGGCGTCGTCACGGACATCAGCAAGTAGGAACGAGAAGCCCTTGCCGCAGCAGAAGATCCGCATCCGCCTCAAGGGGTACGACCACACCCAGCTCGACCGGTCGGCGCTGTCGATCGTCGAGACGGCGCAGCGCACCGGCGCGACCGTGACCGGGCCGGTGCCCTTGCCCACCGAGAAGAACGTCTACACGGTGATCCGGAGCCCGTTCAAGGACAAGGACTCCCGTGAGCACTTCGAGGTGCGCACTCACAAGCGCCTGATCGACATCCACTCTCCGACCCCGAAGACGGTCGACTCCTTGATGCGGCTGGATCTCCCTGCCGGCGTCGACATCGAGATCAAGCTATGAAATTGCTGCGCAATTTCATAGGAGCGATTGTCGCGGAAAGCGACGGAGTCGCTTTCTCGCGAGCAGATGAGTTTTCTGCCTGGACCGAGGGGCGAATCACGTGAAGGGCATAGTCGGCAGAAAACTTGGAATGACCCAGATCTTCGACCAGGAGACGGGTCAGCTCACGTCCGTGACGGTGATCGAGGCGGGGCCCTGCCCCGTCGTCGCCGTCCGGACCGCCGAGAGCGACGGCTACGACGCCGTCCAGCTCGCCTTCGAGGAGGTGTCCGAGCGGAAGCTCACGAAGCCCGAGCTCGGCCACCTCGCCAAGCACGAGGTTGGGCCGCATCGCCGCTTGGTCGAGTTTCGCGGACCGAGCGAGCTCGCTCCGGGCGAGACTGTCACCGTGGAGGCGTTCGAGCCCGGCGAGAAGGTAAAGGTCACCGGGGTCTCGATCGGCAAGGGCTTCCAGGGCACGATCAAGCGTCACGGCTTCAGCCGCGGCCCCGTGACGCACGGCTCCCACAACGTACGCGCGCCCGGGTCGATCGGCGCCTCGGCGACGCCCTCGCGCGTCTTCAAGGGCATGCGCATGGCCGGTCAGATGGGCGCGAAGACGGTGACCCAGGTCGGGCTCACGATCGTCGACCGCGACGTCGAGCAGAACCTGCTCCTCGTCAAGGGCGCCGTCCCTGGGCACCGGAACGCCGTCGTGGTGGTCAGGGAGGACTAATGGCGGCGCCCATGGCACCCGTGCTCGACGCGACGGGCAAGAAGGGGAAGGACGTCACGCTCGCGGAGGCGGTCTTCTCCGCCGAGTTGAGGCCGCACCTCGTCCACGAAGCGGTGCGGGCCGAGGCCGCCGCCGCGCGCGCCGGCACCCGCGCGGCGAAGAGCCGCGGGCTCGTCTCGGGCGGGCGCTCGAAGCCGTGGCGGCAGAAGGGCACCGGCCGGGCGCGCGCGGGCTCGAACCGGGCGGCGCAGTGGACGGGCGGCGGCATGGCCTTCCCGCCCCAGCCCAAGAGCTACGACCTCAAGGTCAATCGCAAGGCGCGCCGAGCGGCCTTCCGCTCGGCCCTCTCGCACCACGCGCAGCGCGGCTCGCTCGCGTTGATCGACGGTGCCGCTTTCGGGGAGCCGTCGACGAAGGCCGCCGCGGAGCTCGTGCGGAGCTGGGGCGGCGATCTGCCCCTGCTCGTGGTCGCGTTTCCCGAGGAGGAGGCCCTGATCAAGAGCTTTCGCAACCTCGAGAAGGTGCTCGTCCTCGCGCCGTCGGAGCTCGAGGTCGGCGCGATCGTCTGGGCCCGCTCCGTCATCGCCACCGAGGCAGCGCTCGCGCGCGTGCAGGAGGTGATGGCGAAGTGAGCTTGGACCCGCGCCAGGTCATCCTCGCCCCGGTGGTCTCCGAGAAGAGCTACAGCCTCATCGAGGACAACAAGTACTCCTTCCGCGTGCACCCGCGTGCGCACAAGACGCAGATCCGGCAGGCCGTCGAGGAGCTCTTCGACGTCAAGGTCGTGTCCGTCAACGTCCTCAAGGTGCAGTCGAAGCCGAAGCGTCGCGGCTGGACCCGGGGGAAGAAGCCCGGCTGGAAGAAGGCGATCGTCCAGCTCCGCGCCGGCGACAAGATCGAGATCTTCGAAGGGGCGGCCGTCTAAGTGGCTCACCAGGTGAACCACTGATGGCGTTGAGGAAGTACAAGCCCACCTCGCCCGGCCGGCGCTTCCGCTCGGTCTCCTCCTTCGAGGAGATCACGAAGACGGAGCCCGAGAAGAGCCTGCTCGAGCCCGTGAGGCGCAAGGGCGGCCGCAACAACCAGGGCCGCATTACGACGCGCCACCAGGGCGGCGGTCACAAGCGCCGCTACCGCGTCGTCGACTTCAAGAGGCGCAAGGACGGCGTGCCGGCGAAGGTGGCGGCAATCGAGTACGACCCGAACCGGTCGGCGCGCATCGCGCTGCTTCACTACGCCGACGGAGCGAAGGCCTACATCCTCGCGCCGGCGGGCCTCCGGGTCGGCCAGCGTGTCGAGTCCGGCCCCGGCGCCGACATCCGGCCCGGCAACGCGCTCCCGCTCTCGAACATCCCGACCGGCACGCTCGTCCACAACGTCGAGCTCAAGCCCGGTCGCGGCGGGCAGCTGGCGCGGAGCGCCGGCTCGGGCGTCCAACTCGTGGCCAAGGACGAGGGGTACGGCGTGCTCCGCCTCCCGTCCGGCGAGATGCGGCGGGTGGCGCTCGCCTGCCGCGCCACCGTCGGCCAGGTCGGGAACGTCGACCACGAGAACATCTCGAGCGGAAAGGCGGGCCGCAGCCGCTGGCTCGGCAAGCGCCCGACCGTGCGCGGCTCCGCCATGAATCCCGTCGACCACCCGCACGGCGGCGGCGAGGGCAAGTCGAAGGGCGGGCGCCATCCGGTCACGCCCTGGGGCGTGCCGACGCTCGGCAAGCGCACGCGCCGCAAGCACAAGGAATCCGACAAGCTCATCGTCCGCGGCCGCCGCCGCGGCAAGGAGAGACGCTAATGCCCGGAAAAATGCCGGGCATTTTCCCGGGAGTGGAGTTTGACCCTTCGCTCTGCTCGGGTGGAGAACGAAAGGACACTCGTGAGTAGATCTTCGAAGAAAGGACCGTTCGTCGAGGAGCGGCTCCTGAAGCGCGTCGAGGCCATGAACGAGTCCGGCGAGAAGCGCCCGGTGCGGACGTGGTCGCGAACTTCCACGATCTTCCCCGAGATGGTCGGGCACACGATCGCCGTGCACAACGGCAAGGCGCACGTGCCCGTCTTCGTCACCGAGTCGATGGTCGGGCACAAGCTCGGCGAGTTCGCCCCGACGCGCATGTTCCGCGGCCACTCCGGCGATCGCAAGACAGAGGTCAAGCGCAGGTAATGGCGACCGTCGAGACACGCTCGACCGTCCGCGCCGAGGCGCGCTACGTGCGCGCGGCCCCCCGCAAGGCGCAGCTCATCGTCGACCTGATCCGCGGTCGCACCGTGCCCGAGGCGCGCACGATCCTCGCGTTCATGACGCGGGACGCGGCGCGCGACGTCCGCAAGGTGCTCGACTCGGCCGTGGCGAACGCCGAGGCGAACCACGGCCTCGTCGGGGACGACCTCTTCGTCGCCGCCGTCTACGTCGGCGAGGGCCCGACGCTCAAGCGCTGGCGTCCCCGCGCGCGCGGTCGAGTCGGGCGTATCCACAAGCGGACCTGCCATATCACCGTGGCGCTCGCCCTTCCGTCCGGCGAGGAGATCCCGGCGCCGATCGAGCGCCCCGCCCCGCCCGCCGTGCCGGCTCCTGCCGAGGCCGTCGTGGAGGAGGCTCCCGCCGAGGAGGCGGCGCCAGCCGAGGAGAAGCCGAAGCGCACGCGCGCGCCGCAGAGGAAGGCAGCCGAGGAGACAGAGGCCGCCGACGCGGAGGAGAAGCCGAAGCCGCGCCGTGCGCGCGCGACGAAGCCGAAGCCGAAGGCCGAGAGCGAGCCCGCCGCGAACGCGGAGGAGCCGAAGCCCCCCGCGAAACCGAGGACCGCGAAGAAGAAGACGACCGAAACCGACGAGGGGAGCGAGTCCTAGTGGGTCAAAAAGTCCACCCCGGAGGGTTGCGCGTCGGCGTCATCCACGACTGGAAGTCCAACTGGTACACGGGCTCGAAGGAGTTCCCCGCGTACCTGATCGAGGACGTCAAGATCCGCGGGCACATCTACGGCAAGCTCGGGCACGCGGGCCTCTCCGACATCCTCATCCGCAAGGACAAGCAGCGGATCACGATCGACATCTACACGGCCCGGCCCGGGATCGTGATCGGCAAGTCCGGGGCGGAGGTGGACGCGCTCCGGCGCGAGATCCACGGGATGACGCACAAGAACATCCAGATCAACATCAACGAGATCAAGCGCCCCGAGCTCGACGCGAAGCTCGTGGCCCAGTCGATCGCCGAGCAGCTCGAGAACCGCGTGAGCTTCCGCCGCGCGATGAAGCGCTCGCTCGCCTCGGCGATCCGATCCGGCGCCAAGGGCGTGAAGATCACTTGCGGCGGCCGCCTGGGCGGAGCGGAGATGTCACGCTCGGAGACGTACTCCGAGGGCCGCGTTCCGCTTCACACGCTCCGCGCCGACATCGACTACGGCTTCGCGGAGGCGCGGACGACGCAGGGGCGGATCGGCGTCAAGGTCTGGATCAACAAGGGCGAGATCATGCCCGAGGGCTTCGACAGCGACCGCGGCGGCGCCGCGGGACGGCTCGGCGAGCAAGATCAGGCCCGCCGCCGGGGCGGCCGCCGGGACGGCCTCGGGCCCGTTCGCGAGGGCGGACGGCGCGGCGGCGGCGATCGCGAGGGCCTCGGGCCGGTCGGCAGGCCGCGCCGGAGCCAGCGCCGCCGGTCGCAGCAGGCCCGCGAGGAGCAGCCGAGAGAGCAGCAGCCGACCGCCGAGCCCGAGACCCAGGCGCCTCCGGCGGACGCGGCGCCCCCCGAGCCCGAGACTCAGGCGCCTGCGGACGCGGCGTCCCCCGAGCCCGAGGCGCCGGCCCCCGGCGGTGAGTCGTAATGCTGATGCCGCGCAAGACGAAGTACCGCAAGCAGCAGCGCGGTCACCGGCGAGGCGTCGCCAAGGGCCAGCAGCAGGTGCACTTCGGCGACTTCGGCCTCAAGGCGCTCGAGGCGGGGTGGGTCACGAACCGCCAGATCGAAGCGGCCCGCATCGCCATGACCCGCCACATCAAGCGCGGGGGCAAGGTGTGGATCAACGTCTTTCCCGACAAGCCGGTGACGCAGAAGCCGGCCGAGACCCGCATGGGCTCCGGGAAGGGCTCGCCCGAGCACTGGGTGGCCGTCGTCAAGCCGGGCCGGGTCATGTTCGAGCTGGCCGGGGTGGCGGAGCCGCTCGCCCGCGACGCCATGCGCCTCGCGGGGATGAAGCTCCCGATCAAGACGAAGTTCGTAAAACGGGAGGCTGATCTCTTTGAGGGCTAGCGACGCGATGCCTCCGAAGGAGGGGGTCCATGGGGGAACCATGGGTTCCCCCATGAGAGGAGGCTGATCTCTTTGAGGGCCAGAGAGCTCAGGGACCTCTCGGACGAGGAGCTCGTGAAGCGCCTCGCCGAGGGACGCGAGAACCTGTTCAACCTCCGCTTCCAGATGGCGACCGGGGCGCTCGACTCGAGCTCGCGCCTCTCGCTCGCGAAGCGTGACATCGCCCGGATCCTGACGATCCAGGCGGAACGAAAGCACTCGTTGGAGAGAAGGTAGATGGCCAGGCCAAGAAAGAAGACGGACGAAGAGACGCAGGAGCAGGTCGAGGAGACTCCGCCGGAGGTGCCGGAGGCCGAAGCTGAGCTCCCCGCCGAGGAGCCGGTCGCCGAGGAAGCTGCCGCGGAGGCGCCCGAGCCGCCGCCCGAGTCCGAAGCGGACGAGGAGCCCGCCGCCGCCGAGGCGCCGGCGGTGGAGACAGAGCCAGCGGCGGACGAGCCTGCCCCTGCGGACGACGGGACCTCGGCTGAGGAGCCGGCCGCCGACGCGGAGCCCGCCCCCGAGCCCGAAGCCGAGCCTGAGGCCGCCGCTGCCCCCGCGGTCGTGGAGCCGAAGCCGAAGCGGAAGCGGGTGCCTCGCGCGGAGCGACGGCAGCGCTCGAAGCCCAAGCGAGAGACGCCGGCCACGCGCGCGCCGATCGTCCGCCTGCCGAAGCCCGAGCACGTGCGCGGGCGCCGCAAGGAGCGCCGCGGCATCGTCGTCTCGGCGGCGATGGACAAGACCATCGTCGTCCGCGTCGACACGGTCAAGCCGCATACGGTCTACAAGAAGATCGTCCGGCGCTCGACGAGGCTCCACGCGCACGACGAGGCCAACCTCGCCAAGCTCGGCGACGTCGTTCGCCTCGTCGAGACGCGGCCGCTTTCGAAGACGAAGACCTGGCGCCTCGCCGAGGTCCTGGAAGAGGCCAAGTAGCGCCGATGATCCAGCAGGAGTCCCGCCTCCGCGTCGCCGACAACACGGGAGCCCGCGAGCTCCTCTGCATTCGCGTGCTCGGCGGCTCGCACCGCCGCTACGCGCGGGTGGGCGACGTCATCGTCGGGACCGTCAAGACAGCGACTCCGCAGGGCACGATCAAGAAGGGCGAGGTCGTGAAGGCGGTCGTCGTCCGCACGAAGAAGCCCTTCGGGCGCAACGACGGCACCTCGATCGCGTTCGACGAGAACGCCGCCGTCATCATCGACGCGCAGAACAACCCGCGCGGAACGCGCATCTTCGGGCCCGTCGCCCGCGAGCTGCGCGAGAAGAACTTCATGAAGATCGTCTCGCTCGCCCCGGAGGTGTTGTGACATGGCTCAAGCGATGAAGGTGCGCAAGGGAGACGTCGTCCAGATCCTCTCGGGGAAGGACCGCGGCAAGCAGGGCCGCATCATCGAGGCGGACCCGAAGAAGCGGCGCGTGCTCGTCGAGAACCTGAACGTCGTCAAGCGGCACCGCCGGCCCCGGCCGATGAAGGACGCGAGCCGGATGGGCCAGACGCAGATCCAGCCGGGGGGCATCTTCGACCTCTCGGCGCCGGTGGACGTCTCCAACGTGATGGTCGTCTGCCCGACGTGCAACCGCGCGACCCGCGTCGGCTACGAGTTCCGCGAGTCGAAGGACGGGCGCATGAAGGTGCGCGTCTGCAAGCGCGCCGACTGCCGGGAGGTCCTGGACCGGTAATGGCGACGAAGACGAAGACGCAGAACGGGTACGTCGCCCGCCTGAAGCGCCAGTACGAGCAGGACGTGCGGCCGGAGCTGAAGGAGCAGTTCGGCTTCAGCTCGATCATGCAGACGCCGCGCATCGAGAAGATCACGGTCAACATGGGCGTCGGCGAGGCGAAGACGAACGCCCGCGCGCTCGACAAGGCCGCCGAGGAGCTGACGACGATCACGGGCCAGCGGGCGCAGACCACCCGCGCGAAGAAGTCGATCGCCGGCTTCAAGATCCGCGAGGGAATGCCCATCGGCGCCAAGGTGACGATGCGGGGCGTCCGCATGTACGAGTTCCTGGACCGACTCGTCTCGATCGCGCTCCCGCGCATCCGCGACTTCCGCGGCCTCTCGCCTGCGAGCTTCGACGGGCGTGGGAACTACTCGATCGGCATCCGCGAGCAGATCATCTTCCCGGAGATCAACTACGACGACGTGGAGACCGTGCGCGGCCTCGACGTCGTGATCACGACGACGGCGGCAACGGACGAGGAGGGCCTCGCGCTCCTGCGCGGGCTCGGCCTCCCCTTCCGCCTGGAGGACTAGGAGGATCATGGCCAAGAAGAGCCTGGTCGTGAAGGCAGCCCGACCGCAGAAGTACAGGACCCGGGCCTATAGCCGGTGCAACCGGTGCGGGCGCCCGCGGGCGGTGTACAGGAAGTTCGGTCTCTGCCGGATCTGCCTGCGCGAGCTCGCCCACGAGGGCTTCATCCCCGGTATGACAAAGAGTTCCTGGTGAACCAGGAACTCTTTAGAGAGAGATGAGGACGCTGATGGTCAAGAGGGACACGCAATCTTGTGGTCTAGCTTTTGCCCTCGAAGGGGGGAAAAGGTCGTGTTGAGCGACCCCATCTCCGACATGCTCACCCGCATCCGGAACGCCAACAGGGCGCTCCACGAGACGACGACCATGCCCACGTCCCGGATGAAGGTCGAGATCGCCCGCGTGCTCAAGGACGAGGGCTACATCAAGGACTATCGCGTCGAGAGAGGCGAGGCCTTCGATAACCTGGTGGTCGAGCTCAAGTTCGGGCGGAACCGCGAGCGCGTCATCACCGACATGCGCCGCATCTCCAAGCCCGGGCGCCGGGTCTATGCCCGCAAGGATCGCCTTCCGCGCGTCCTGGGCGGGATGGGCACGGCGATCATGTCCACGTCCGGGGGTCTCGTCACGAGCCGCACGGCGCAGGAGCTCGGCGTCGGCGGCGAGGTGATCTGCTTCGTCTGGTAGCTGCCCGTGTCTCGCATCGGAAACAAGGCCATCGAACTTCCCGCCGGCGTCTCGGTGTCGCTCTCGCCCGGCCGTGTGATGGTGAACGGACCTCTCGGCGAGCTCTCGCAGCAGGTGCCGCCGCGCATCGCGATCGAGCAGCGCGACGGCGAGCTCGTCGTCACCCGCCCCACCGAGCGAGGTGAGGACAAGGCGCTCCACGGCCTCACGCGCACGCTCGTGGCGAACATGGTCGAGGGCGTGACCAAGGGGTTCGAGAAGGCGCTCGAGATTCAGGGCGTCGGCTACCGCGCCGGCATGCGCGGCGTCGACCTCGAGCTCAGCGTCGGCTTCTCCCATCCGGTCGTGAAACAGGCTCCGGCAGGGATCACCTTCGAGGTGCCGGCCCCGAACCAGATCCTGGTCAAGGGCATCGACAAGCAGCGCGTCGGCCAGGTCGCGGCGGAGGTCCGCGCCGTGCGGCCGCCCGAGCCCTACAAGGGCAAGGGGATTCGCTACGCGGGCGAGTACGTCCGCCGCAAGGTCGGGAAAAGGGCGTAGTGCCCCTCCCGGCGATGCATATCTGCCCCTGGCCCGCGGTCACGCGGCGCCAGAGTCCACCTTGGGCCTTCCCAAGGCTCCTAGCCTTAGCTGCGGCCGAATGCGGCCTTTGGCTTGGTGCTCACGACCCAGTGACTCGACTGCATCACCGGAAGGGGCACTGATGGCCACGTTGACCGTCCGCCAGGCCCGCGAGCGGCGCCACCGGCGCGTTCGCCGCACGATCTTCGGGACGGCCGAGCGGCCGCGGCTCGTCGTGCACCGCTCGAACCGGGGAATCGAGGCCCAGCTCGTCGATGACGTCGAAGGGACGACGCTCGCCTACGCGAGCCATCTCGGCGTCAAGAAGGGCTTCAAGGGCACGAAGACCGGGCAGGCCGCCGAGGTCGGGAAGCTGCTCGCCGAAACCGCGAGGAAGGCCGGCGTCGAGACCGTCGTCTTCGACCGCGGCGGCTACCTCTACCACGGGCGCGTGAAGGCGCTCGCCGACGGGGCACGCGAAGGAGGACTCAAGTTCTGATGGCGACCCCCTTCCTCAGCCCTCGCACTCTCGGAGCCGCTGCAAAGCGTCGCCTCGCGGCGTCCTCGGTCGCGCCCGTAGCCTCTGGCTACGAACGCTCTCGGCGTCCTTGCGACGCTCGCTTTTCGCGGCCTGAGAGCACGATCTACTCGAAAGGTGATCGCTAGATGGCAATCAGCCAGCAGCAGGTGCGTGACCGCGAGATCGAGGCCCGCGAGCTCAAGGAGCGGGTCGTCGAGATCAACCGCGTCGCCAAGGTCGTCAAGGGCGGCCGGCGCTTCTCGTTCACGGCGCTCGTCGTCATCGGCGACGAGGTCGACCGTGTCGGCGTCGGCTACGGAAAGGCACGGGAGGTGCCGCTCGCCATCTCGAAGGCCGTGGACGACGCGAAGAAGAACCTGTTCCAGGTGCCGAAGCACGGCACGACGATCACGCACGAGGTGCTCGGCCGCTCGGACGCGGCGCGCGTCCTCCTGCGTCCCGCGAGCGAGGGAACCGGCGTGATCGCCGGCGGCGGCGTGCGCGCCGTGCTCGAGCTCGCAGGCATCCGCGACATCCTGGCCAAGAGCCTCGGGAACCCGAACCCCATCAACCTGCTGAAGGCGACCGTGAATGGGCTCAAAAGCCTCCGCCGGCCCGAAGAGGTCGCGCGCATCCGCGGCAAGCGGGTCGAAGACATCTTGTTCCCGAGGGCCACCTCTGACATTGAAACGCCCACTACGGCCGCCGTTTCCGCTGAGGCAACGGCGCCAGCCGATTCCTCAGATGACGAAGCTGCGGATAACACAAGTTCGTAGTCAGATCGGCCAGACCGAGCGGCACCGCGGCACGCTCCGCGCCCTCGGGCTCGGCCGCATCGGACGGACGACCGAGCGCGAGGCCAGCCCGGAGACCCTCGGTATGCTCCGGAAGGTCCGTCACCTCGTGAAGGTCGAGGACGCCTAGCCATGACCGAAGTCCCCGACGAGCTCACCCTCTCGAACCTGAAGCCCGCGCAGAAGCGCCGCCCGCGCAAGCGGATCGGCCGCGGCCTGGGCTCCGGGAAAGGGCGCTACTCCGGCCGCGGGATCAAGGGCCAGAAGTCGCGCGCGGGCTCGCACACGATGCGACCCGGGTTCGAGGGCGGCCAGATGCCGATCTACATGCGTCTCCCCAAGCAGCGCGGGCCCTACTCGAAGGACGCGATGCCGATGGGCCCGCACCGCACCTCGACGGTGCCCGTGAACCTGCGAGACCTCGAGCGCGTCTTCGACGACGGAGCCGACGTGACGCTCGAGGCCATGGTCGAGAAGGGCCTGCTGAAGAACACGCGTACCGACGTGAAGGTGCTCGGGCAGGGCGAGCTGTCGAAGAAGCTCGCCGTCACCGCCCACTCGTTCTCGGCCTCGGCCCGGGAGAAGATCGAGAAGGCGGGCGGGTCGGCGACCGCGCTTCGTCCTCCGCGGGAAGAGAAGAAGAAGCGGCGCGCGCGGAAGCGCGCCGCGGCTCCTGCGGACGAGCTGGAGGCCGAGGCCCCTGAGGCCCCCGCTCCCGAGGAGGCCGAAGAGCCGGCCGAGGCAGCGGAGGAGCCGGCCGAGGACTAGATGTTCTCCTGGCTCACAAACGCTTGGAGGGTGCCGGAGCTCCGGCACCGGCTGCTCTTCACGGCGATGATCCTCGGGTTCTACCGGCTGGGCAGCTGGATCCCGGTCCCGGGGGTCGATTCTGCGCAGATCGAGCAGTACTTCTCGAAACAGGGCGGGACGATCCTGGGCCTCCTCAACATCTTCTCGGGCGGGGCGCTCTCGCAGTTCGCCGTCTTCGCGCTCGGGATCATGCCCTACATCACGGCCTCGATCATCCTTCAGCTGATGACGGTCGTGATCCCCAGGCTGGAGCAGCTCCAGAAGGAGGGCGAGGCCGGCTACGCCAAGATCAACCAGTACACGCGCTACCTGACCGTGGTCCTCGCGGCGCTCCAGGCCGCGGGCTACTCGTACCTCTTCAGCCGCCAGGGCGCCCTCGACCTGACCGCGGGCCGCTTCGTGCTGATCGTCGTCTCCCTGACCGCGGGGACGACGCTCCTCATGTGGATGGGCGAGCTGATCACGAAGCGGGGCGTCGGGAACGGCATCTCGCTGCTCATCTTCGCCTCGATCCTCGCTGGGCTTCCCGGCGGACTTCGCGCGTGGTGGTCGGGCGACTCGTACCAGCGGCTGATGTTCCCGCTGATCGCTCTTGCGATCATCGTCGCGGTCGTCTTCGTCCAGGAGGGCCAGCGCCGCATCCCGATCCAGTACGCGAAGCGAATGGTCGGCCGGCGGATGACCGCGGGCGGTTCCACCTACATGCCGCTCCGCGTGAACATGGCCGGCGTCATCCCGATCATCTTCGCCGCCGCGATCATGGCCTTTCCTCCCACGGTCGCGCAGTTCTTCCCGCAGACGCAGACGTTCATCAACGAGAACTTCTCGCCCACCGCCCTGCCCTACCTGCTCCTGCAGGGCCTAATGATCGTCATCTTCACGTACTTCTACACGGCGGTGCAGTTCAACCCCATCGACCAGGCGGACAACCTGCGCAAGCACGGCGGCTACATCCCGGGCATCCGCCCGGGGCCGCCGACGGCGCAGTACCTGGATCGAGTGCTCACCCGCCTGACGCTCCCGGGGGCGCTCTACCTGGCGCTCGTCGCCACCCTACCCACGCTCTTCATCCGCTACGGCGGCTTCTCCCAGGCGACCTCCTCGGCTCTCGGCGGGACGTCGATCCTGATCGTGGTGGGCGTCGCGCTCGACACCATGCGCCAGATGGAGTCGCAGATGATGATGCGCCACTACGAGGGCTTCCTCAGGTAGTGGTGGCCCGCCCGATCGACTGATGCCGCTCGACGTCGTCATCCTCGGCCCCCCCGGGGCCGGCAAGGGCACCCAGGGCAAGCTGATCGCCGCGGATGCGGGCATCCCGCATGTGAACACGGGCGACATGTTCCGCGCCGAGTGCGCTGCCGGCACCGATCTCGGTGAGCGCGTCAAGGCGATTCTCGACAACGGGGACCTCGTCCCCGACGAGGTGACGATCGAGGTCGTCCGGGCGCGGCTCGCCCAGGACGACACGGCCGGGGGCTTCGTCCTCGACGGCTTCCCGAGGACGCTCGCCCAGGCGGAGGCCCTCGACGGTCTCCTCGTCGAGCTGGACCGCGGCAAGCTCTCGGTCGCTCTCAACTTCCAGGTCTCGGACGAGATTGCCGTCACGCGCCTCCTCGGTCGCGCCCGAGTCGAGGGCCGGAGCGATGACACCCCGAACAGGATCCAGCACCGCCTCGACGTCTACCACGAGAAGAGCGAGCCGCTCGTCGACCACTACCGGAGCAAGGGCCTCCTCGTCGACGTCCACGCCGACCGGACGGTGGAGGAGGTCTTCGCGGAGGTGCAGCACGTGCTCGCGTCGGTGGAGCGCGCATGATCGTCCGGAAGTCAAGGACCGAGATCGAGGCGATGAGGCGTGCGGGCCGCGTCGTCGCGGAGACGCTCGCCAGGCTCGGCGAGCTGGCGAGGCCCGGCGCGACGACGGGCGATCTGGACGAAGCCGCCGAGGAGTACATCCGCTCCGAAGGCGGGGTGCCGACGTTCAAGGGCTACCGCGGGTTCCCGGCCGCCATCTGCACGTCACCGAACTCGATGGTCGTGCACGGGATCCCCGGCACGTACCGACTCGAGGACGGCGACCTCCTCTCCGTCGACGTCGGCGTGACGCTCGACGGCTTCGTGGCGGACTCGGCCTTCACGTTCGCGGTCGGCGAGATCGACAGCGATGCCGAGAGGCTGCTCGAGGTCTGCCAGGCGGCCCTCGCGGCCGGGATCGAGCAGGCGCGCGCCGGCAAACACGTCCAGGACATCTCGTTCGCCGTCCAGCGCACGACCGAGGCCGCCGGCTTCTCTGTCGTTCGCTCGCTCGTCGGCCACGGGATCGGACGCTCGATGCACGAGGATCCCCAGGTGCCGAACTTCGGCGAGCCCGGGCGCGGTCCCCTCCTCCAGCCGGGCATGACCCTCGCCATCGAGCCGATGATCAACGCCGGCGGGCCCGACGTCTGGATGGCGGACGACCGCTGGTCGATCTCGACCGACGACGGCTCGCTCTCCGCCCATTTCGAGCACACCGTCGCGGTGACCGAGAATGGCCCGGTCGTTCTCACCCAGACGCAGGAGCATTGACTGCCTCTGCTAGCATGGAGTTCCGCGGCTCGTCCGCGCTTTGCCGTGGACGCCGCACTTACCCCTGATCTCCCATGAAGGTACGCCCGTCCGTGAAGCCGATGTGTGACCGCTGCCGCGTGATCAAGCGGCACGGCAAGGTGCTGGTCATCTGCACGAACCCGCGACACAAGCAGCGCCAAGGCTAGGAGAGAGATTTGGCACGAATCGCAGGAGTCAACCTTCCCCGTGAGAAGCGCCTCGAGGTCGCGCTCACGTACATCTACGGGATCGGACAGCCGACCGCCCGCAAGATCTGCGGCGAGCTCGGCCTCTCGTACGACCAGAAGGTCCGCGATCTCACGGACGAGGAGATCACGAAGCTCCGCACGTACATCGACACCCTCGAGGTCGAGGGCGAGCTGCGGCGCGAGCGCTCGCAGGCGATCAAGCGCCTGCAGGAGATCGGCGCCTACCGCGGGATCCGTCATCGGCGCGGCCTGCCGGTGAACGGTCAGCGGACGAAGACGAACGCCCGCACGCGCAAGGGCCCGAAGAAGACCGTCGGCCGCGGAAAGAAGGCCAAGGCGTAATGGCGCCGCCTCGGAAGCAGTCCAAGGGACGCGCGCGCCGGCGCGTGAAGAAGAACATCGCGATCGGCCAGGCGCACATCAAGACGTCCTTCAACAACACGATCGTGACGCTCACCGACAAGGACGGGGCCGTCATCGCCTGGGAGAGCGCGGGCTCCGCCGGCTTCAAGGGCTCCCGCAAGTCGACGCCCTTCGCCGCCCAGGTAACGGCCGACTCCTGTGCCCGCAAGGGCATGGAGCACGGGCTCCAGAAGGTCGAGGTGTTCGTCAAGGGCCCCGGCTCGGGCCGCGAGACGGCGATCCGCTCGCTCCAGGCCGCCGGGCTCGAGATCCTCGGCGTCAAGGACGTCTCGCCGCAGGCCCACAACGGCGTCCGGCCCAAGAAGCGGAGGCGCGTTTGATGGCGACCCCCTTCCTCCCATCTCGCACTCTCGGAGCCGCTGCAAAGCGTCGCCTCGCGGCGTCCTCAGTCGCGCCCGTAGCCTCCGGCTACGAACGCTCCCTGCGTCCTTGCGACGCTCGCTTTTCGCGGCCCG
>Ga0209859_1000174_pt1 | contig 14890 bp, 14 predicted proteins | sample GWRWS3_50_60_FD_187241 | JGI IMG/M metagenome (GOLD analysis project Ga0209859, IMG submission 187241) | Riverbed sediment microbial communities from areas with vegetation nearby in Columbia River, Washington, USA - GW-RW S3_50_60 (SPAdes)... | ecosystem: Environmental > Aquatic > Freshwater >... | reverse complement strand
GTTTCAGTACCTGGAAAACCCGGCTCGGGAGACGACCTCGCAACATCGATGGGCGGCGCCGAACAGACGACAAGCTGCGCACAGCGAAGATGCACCTCTGGGATTCGACCGTTTGCTGACAGGGCCCGCTACCGTTCACCTTCAATTGAAGATGTCAGCATAGCCCGGTTGTTTGAGGGATTGTGGTCGGCTGGTTTTCCATCCTTTGCACCGTGAGTCACAGCCTACGCACTTGAGGCAAGCCGGTCAAGAGGAGGGCCACGCGAGTTCGCTAATGATGAAGGGCTCAGTTGCGGGACCCGAAGGGACAGCGTGTGGGAAACACGAGGTGGACCAGCCTGGTGAGAAAGGTGAAGCGTTTGCCGCGGGGAACTACTTTAGTCCCACGATCGTGACTCCATCACCCCCTTCGGCGCGCTCGCCGGCCCGGAAAGTGGACACATACGGCGAGGCCTTCAGATAGTCCCTGAGCGCCGCCTTGAGCCGTCCGGTGCCGTGGCCGTGTATGATCCGCAGAAAGCGGGCGCCGGCCAGCACGGCCCGATCCAGCGCCGAGATCGTGAGGTCCAGCGCCTCCTCAGCGGTTCTTCCCCGGACATCCAGGACCGTGGGAACATCCCGGTCGTCAGTTGACGCCGGGCGCAGGGATCGGTCCGGTCTCCTGCTCCGAGAGATTTGTGCATCTTCCCCGCTTGCGGTCCTGGCAATGCCGACGAGGCCTGATACGTCCACCGACATGTCGGTTTCTCCCACACGGACTCGGACCCGTTTTTTCCCCTGCGGCGGTTCCAGCAACACTCCGGTCACGCCCAGACTGATCAGCTCGATCCGATCGCCGGCCTTGAGCTGCTCGACCGGCACCGATTCCCCAGCCAGTGTCAGCCGCGCACGCTCCTGCTCCTCAATTTCAGCGAGCCGCTGCTTCGCCTCCTTGGCCTTGATCAAGGTCCGTTCGCCTTTCAGGCCGTCGAGGATGCCCTGAACCTGCGCCCGAGCCTGGAGGAGTTCATCGGTCAGTTTTTTCTTCACGCCTTTCCGTTCTTCGCGCTCGGACTGGCGCAGCCGGTCCGCGATCTCCGATGCCTCCCGCGCCGATCGTTCGGCTTCGCCTCTCAGCTCGGCGATGCGCGCGCGATCGTCATCCAGACGACGCTGTTTGTCCTGCAGATCGCCCAGCATCTGCTCCAGCGCTCGGTCTTCCCGGTCGAGCAAGCCGAGGGCATGGTCCAGAATGGTCTCATCCATCCCCAGCCGGCCGGCGATCTCGATCGCGGAGGATTTCCCCGGCATGCCCAGAATCAGACGGTAAGTCGGCGAGAGCGTGGTCACGTCGAACTCCACGCTGGCGTTCATGAAGCCCGGCGTCATCTGGGCCAGCGCCTTGAGCGAGTTGTAGTGGGTGGTCGCCACGACCTTCATGCCCAAGCGGGACAGCCGCGTCAGCAAGGCCTCCGCTAATGCCGCCCCTTCAGCCGGATCGGTGGAGGTGACCGGCTCATCCACCAGGACCAAGGCCCTGGACGGTTGTTCCCCCATTGTAGGAGTCTCATGATTCGGCGACGCCTGCTCCAGGAGCCGGATCATCTGGGTGATGTGGGCCGAGAAGCTGGAGAGATCCTTGACCAGATCCTGCGCGTCCCCGATGTCCGCGTACACCTCCGGGAAGAGCGCCATCTCGGAGTCCGCCCCGCAAGGGGGGTGCAGTCCGGCCCGGACCATCAGGGCAAACAGCCCGACGATTTTCAATGTCACGGTTTTCCCACCCGTATTGGGCCCGGAGATCACCAGCACGCGCACCGGCTGATCCACCAGAATGTCGTTCGCCACGACGCGCTCTCTCGTCAGCACCAGCAAAGGGTGGCGCGCCTGCCGCAGCGCAATCCGTCCGCGGCTATTGAGCGCAACCGGCCGCCCCTTCACCAGACGGCTGAACGACGCCTTGGCCGCGATACAGTCCAGCGCTGCGAGCACTTCCTGCCAGTCCAGCAAGGTCGGCGCATGACTCGCCACCAGCACGGAGAGTTCCTGAAGAATCCGTCGGACTTCTCGCGCGACCTCCAACTCTGCCACCTTGATCGCGTTGTTGAGCTCCACCAGCTCGCGAGGCTCCAGGAAGACCGTCGCTCCGCTGCCTGAGACGTCGTGGACGATGCCGGGGATCTTCGCGCGCATCTCGGCCTTCACCGGCACGACATACCGACCCTCGCGTTGGGCGAAGTACCGTTCCTGGAGGACCCCGGCATACCGCCTGGAAGCCAGGATCGTGTCCAGCCGGTGGCGCATCTGTTGTTTCAGATCCTGCGCGTGGTGGGTAAGCCGACGCAACTCGGGCGTCGCCGACTCGCGAATGTTGCCCTCCTGGTCAACGGCCCGGTCAATCGCCGCTTTGACCTGCTCGCCCTGATACATCTCGTCCAGCGGTGCCGCCACTGCGGAGAGGACCGGGACTAGCTCGCGGCGCTGCCTGAAATACCGAGCGACCTCCGCGGCGAGTCCCAGCACGAGAGACACATCCCGTAACTCATGGGGCTCCAGCGGTGCGCCCTTGGCCACACGACCGAGGGCTTCCCTCAGATCGGGGAATGGGAGAGACGGGAAGGGGTCACCACGTTCCTCCAAACTCACCATCTCGCGGGTCTCCTGCAACCTGGCCTCGGCTGCATCGAGATCCGTCTCGAGCGGAATCGTTCGGCACCGTTCGGCTCCCATGCTTGAGCGGGCTTGCCCAGCAAGGATCTCGAGGACACGATCCCACTCCAACACCCTCATGGCTTGCTGCAAGAGAGACCGATCGCCCATTGTTTGTTGATGACCTCCGGCGGCTTCCCAAAAGATCAAACGGTTGGGGAGCGCCTGGGTGAACCAGAGCGCTTTTAATGGATGGAGGGTGGACTCTACAGGACAAAAGATACCCAAGCAAGGGCATCGGCGAGCCACCCACCTAGCTTGACAACTTTTTGACGCCTGAGTACTATGATCACCCCGTGCCGGTTGTTGTGCAGCCGGCATCTTTTTTCTCTGAGGGCATCAGATCCATCATGGCTATCCGTGTCGGCATCAACGGGTTTGGACGGATCGGTCGGAATGTCTTTCGGGCCTCGCTGGACGACCCGGACCTCCATTTCATCGCGATCAACGATCTCACGGACGCCAAGACCCTGGCTTACCTGCTGAAGTATGACTCGGTACATGGCACCCTGAAGCAGGACGTCGAGGCCAGAGACGATCAGCTCATCGTGGGCGGCAAGTCCGTGACCATCCTGGCCAAGAAGGACCCCAAGGAGCTGCCCTGGAAAGACCTGGGCGTGGACATGGTGATCGAATCAACCGGTCGGTTTACCGACCGTGAAGGAGCCAGTCGTCATCTGTCGGCCGGTGCCAAGTGGGTCATCATCTCGGCCCCGGCCAAGGACCCGGACGTCACCATCGTGCTAGGCGTGAACGAGCAGACCTACGATCCCCGCACACACCACATCATTTCCAACGCGTCCTGCACAACTAATTGCCTCGCGCCGGTCGCCAAGGTGCTCCTGGACAACTTCGGCATCCGCCACGGCGTGATGACCACCATCCATTCCTACACGAACGATCAGCAGCTTCTGGACCTGCCGCACAAGGACCTGCGCCGCGCCCGAGCGGCGGCTATCTCGATGATTCCGACCAGCACCGGCGCCGCCAAGGCGTTGCACCTGGTCCTCCCCCAGCTCAAGGGCAAGATGGACGGCATGGCCATTCGCGTCCCCACCCCCAACGTCTCGCTGGTGGACCTGACAGTCGAAACGGAGAAGGACTGCGATGTCGCTTCTGTGAATGACGCCTTTCGGCGAGCGTCCCAAGGGTCTCTGAAGGGAATCTTGCAGTACTCCGAGGCACCGATCGTCTCGATAGACCAGAAAGGCGACCCCCACTCCGCAACCCTGGACGCGCCGCTGACAATAATCCTGGAGCACCGCCTGGTGAAGGTGATCGCGTGGTATGACAATGAGTGGGGGTATTCGTGTCGCGTCCGCGATCTCATCAAATTGATCGCGGCCAAGTCCTGACGACCTTCACCCCCTCCACCGTGTTCCCCGCGCCAATCGTCCGCAGCGTCACCGGGCACGAGCAGGGGTCGCGCATCGCGGCAAAGGAGCGCTGATGAACCTGCGCAAGCAGACGATCCAGGACGTCGATCTTCGGGACAAGCGCGTCATCATCCGAGCCGATTTCAACGTTCCACTCGACGACGCGCTTCAGATCACGGACGACACCCGTATCCGCTCCACCCTGCCTACCATCAACCGCGCCGTGGACGAAGGCGCGAAGGTCATTCTGTGCTCGCACCTCGGTCGCCCCAAAGGCAAGCCGGATCCTAAGCTCAGCCTTGCGCCGATCGCCAAGCGGCTCCAGCGGCTGCTGGGCAAAGAGGTCACCTTTGCCCCGGACTGTATCGGGACAGCGGTCGAAGGGCTGGTGGCCCGGATGAAGCCCGGCGATGTCCTGCTGCTGGAAAACCTCCGCTTTCATCCGGGGGAGGAGAAAAACGACGAGGCCTTCTCGCGCGCGCTCGCTTCGTTGGGGGATGTCTATATTAACGACGCATTCGGGGCGGCCCATCGCGCCCATGCCTCGATCGTCGGCATTACGAAGTTCATCAAGGTTGCCGCCGCCGGCTACCTGTTAAAGAAGGAGATCGAATACCTCGAGGGCGCCGTCGCTGATCCGGTTCGACCATTCGTGGCTATTCTTGGAGGAGCCAAGGTCTCCGGGAAAATCGAGGTGATCGAAAACCTGGGAAAGCGCGTTGATAAGGTCATCATCGGCGGAGGCATGGCCTTCACCTTTATCAAGGCGATGGGGCAGGAAATCGGCAACTCCTTGGTCGAGGACAACATGCTGGAGTTTGCACGGGGCATCCATGAACACGCCCTCTCTCGCGGGGTCAAGTTTTACCTTCCCGTGGACTGCGTCGTCGCCCACAGCCGAGAACCCGGAGCCGAGACTAAGCTCGTCCCCGTGCAAGAAATCCCGAAGGGCTGGTATGGGTTGGACATCGGTCCGGCCTCGGTCAAGTTGTTCAGTGAAGCGGTGCAGAATGCGAAGACGATCCTCTGGAACGGACCGATGGGTGTGTTCGAGATGGACGCGTTCGCCCGCGGCACTTTTGCGATGGCCCATGCGGTCGCCAACGCCTACGCGTTGACCATCGTGGGTGGAGGAGACACGGCACTGGCGGTCCATCGGGCCGGCGAATCCGAAAGCATGACGTTCATCTCCACTGGGGGAGGTGCAGCCCTGGAGCTCCTGGAAGGAAAGCAGCTCCCCGGCCTTGTGGCGCTGCCGGACCGTGAGGTGTGAAGGGGACTGTGCCGCGACGACTCATCGTAGGTAACTGGAAGATGCACAAAACCGCTGCGGAAGCGGCAGCGATTGTGCAGCAGCTCTCGAAGCTGGTTCCTCAATCAGGAAACGTCGAGGTCGTCCTGGCGCCGCCCTTTACCGCGCTCCATGCCGCCGGCCAAGCCATGCCTGTCCCTCATCCCTTCAGCTTGGCGGCGCAGAACCTGTTCTGGGAAGACCAGGGGCCCTTCACGGGTGAAGTGTCCGCCCCCATGCTCAAGGAACTGGGTTGTCACTATGTGATTCTCGGGCACTCGGAGCGGAGGCAACACTTCGGCGAGCAGGATGAAGGGATCAATCGAAAAATCCGGGCTTCCCTCCGTCACAGGTTGCGTCCGATTCTGTGCGTGGGGGAGTCCCTGAGCGACCGCGAGGGCGGGCGCACGGAGACGGTGGTCATCGGCCAACTCCTCCGGTGCCTGGATGGGATCTCGAAGGACGAGCTACGCATGATCACAATCGCCTACGAGCCGGTGTGGGCGATTGGGACCGGCCGCGCGGCGTCGACGGACCAGGCCGCGGCGGTTCACAAAACCCTGCGCGCCACTTTAGCCGGCAGTTGGGGGCCTGAGGCCTGCGAGCCTGTCCGCGTCCTTTATGGGGGAAGCGTGACCCCCGAAAATGCCGGTGAGTTTCTGTCATCAGACCAGGTCAACGGGGCCCTGGTCGGAGGGGCTTGTCTGGATCCCCTGTCCTTTGCTAAGATCATCTCCCTCGCGCAGAACGTGGCCGGATAGGAAACCGACGGAAAGAGGAACAGCATGTATACCTTGGCCGTGATCGTCCATGTCATCGTGTGCTTCTTGATGATCGGCGCCATTCTCCTTCAGGCAGGCAAGGGCGCCGAGATCGGGGCCGCTTTTGGAGGGTCCAGCCAGACCGTGTTCGGGAGTCGTGGACCTGGCACATTCCTCAGCAAAGTGACGGTGGCAGCGGCGATTATTTTTATGTTGACCTCACTCGGCCTCGCGGTGCTCTCGAAAGAACGGACCTTCTCCTCAACTGTCATTGATCTCAACAAAAAAGAATCCCCATCCGATACCCAGCCGACCGTACCGACACAGGAGTCTACGCAGGATAAGCCTTCAGGCGAAGCCAGCCCTTCAACGCCCCCCACCCCATAGCGCAGAGCCTGTAATCGTCAGCCCTTGATCTGCCTGGTTCGTTTGGTTCGTCTTGTTTGTTTGGTCTCTTTGGTTTCAACGAGACAAACCAGATAAACCAAAAGAAGCGGACAACAAGCACCTGCTCGCTGAAAGCTGATGACTGACTGCTGAAGGCTGAACGGAAGGGGGGTTAGACGCGAGTTAACCAGCTTTCGTGCGAAGAATCTTCCCCGCGCACGATCTCGAAGAAGGTTTTTTGCAGATCCATCGTCAAAGGGCCTGGCTTGCCGGTACCGATCCGGCGGCCATCAATTTCACGGACCGGCGCAATTTCCGCGGCCGTGCCGGTCAGGAAGACTTCATCTGCCACATACATGGCATCGCGGGTGAATCGCTCCTCGACCACAGGGATACCCCGTTCCCGCGCCAGCTGAAGGACTGAATTCCTAGTAATGCCTTCCAAAATAGACGTAAGCGGTGTCGTCTTTAACTGTCCATTGCGGACGATGAAAATATTTTCTCCCGAGCCTTCCGAGACGTAACCATCCGCGTCCAGTAGAATCGCCTCGTCGTACCCATCGGCCTTGACCTCGCGCTTCGCCAGGATCGAGTTGACATAGTAGCCGGAAATCTTCGCGCGAGTCATGGCGACATTCACGTGATGGCGAGTGAAGGACGAGACCTTCGCCCTGATCCCGTTGGTGAGCGCCTCGTCACCGAGATAGGTACCCCACTGCCAGGCAGCAATCGCCATGCGAATCGGGTTCTCGCCCGGATAGAGCCCCATCGCACCGTATCCGATGTAGACGAGGGGCCGGATGTAGCAGGCCTCCAACCGATTCACGCGAACCGTTTCCACGATCGCATCCGCTACCTGTTTCTTCTCGTAGGGAATCTGCATCATCGCGATGTGCGCCGACCCGAACAGCCGATCAACGTGCTCGGGGAGACGAAAGATGGCGGACCCTTTGCGACCCTTATAACAACGGATGCCCTCGAACGCGGCCAGCCCGTAGTGAAGCGAATGGGTCAAGACATGCACCGAGGCATCCGCCCAATTGACGAACTTGCCATCCATCCAGATTTTTTCGCTTGGTTGCAGCATGACTCGGCCGAGAGAACGCTTCAGACAGGGCTTACATGGTCGAGACCACAGCAGTCAGCGCCACTATAGCAGCGCTTTGGAATTTCTGTCAACGCGGGCCGCCCAAACAGCACATCCCTCGGGCACGAAATGTTCTCAGTCTCCATGCTTGTCAACAACATGCCGGCACCTTGACACTTTTCAAACGGCTATGATACAAAGCTACACTTTATGGGAAGCTGAAGCATGTACGCGATTGTGGAGACCGGAGGCAAACAGTATCGGGTTGAACCGGGGACGGTTCTCCGGGTCGAGACCCTGCCTGGTGAAGTGGGCGCGCAGATCGAATTGAAGCAAGTTCGGCTGGTCCAGAGCGAGGCTGGCCTTGTGGTCGGGCATCCCTTGATCACAGGGGCTCGCGTCAACGCCGAGATCATGCAACAGGGAAGAACGCGGTCCATCATGGTCTTCAAGAAGAAACGGCGAAAGAACTACCGACGCACCAAAGGCCACCGCCAAGGGTTTACGCAGCTCCGGATCAGGAACATCGAAGCAGCGTCGAGTTAGTCAGGAGAGAAGGAGCGGGATATGGCAACCAATAAAGGCGGCGGATCATCTCGGAACGGCCGAGACAGTAACCCTCAATATCTCGGGGTCAAGGCGTTCAGCGGAGAACAGGTCACGGCCGGTAGCATTCTCGTCCGGCAGAGAGGAACCAAGTTTTTCCCAGGGTTCAACGTAGGCCTTGGCCGAGACCATACCCTCTTTGCGCGCCTTGCCGGCGTGGTCAAATTCGAAGGGGGGCGGGTCCGCCGAAAAGTCAGCGTCTATCCGCCGTCATCCGCGTCCTGATCCGGCCTCGCACGCGGCGTCTTCCAGTCTCCCCCTTATTACGGTATCCTCCTCTACCAGCCGCGTTCAGACGGTTGGACGCGGGCGATTTTCGTCCCTCGTGAAGCGTCGTTCGCAAGATACGCTTCACGCACCACGCTTCACAGTTTTGGTGTGCCATGTTCGTTGATGAGGTCCGCATTTTCGTCAAAGCCGGTCGAGGCGGGGATGGCGCCTGCAGCTTTCGACGAGAAAAGTACGTTCCACACGGGGGACCTGATGGGGGAGACGGCGGGAACGGTGGGAACGTGGTCGTGGCCGCCTCGCGACGTCTCACCACCCTTCTGGACCTCCGCTATCAGCAACACTATAAGGCCAAACCCGGCGGCCCAGGCAAAGGATCAAACCGACACGGACGCACTGCGCCGGATGTGATCATTCCCGTGCCGATCGGCACGGTGATCGCTGATGACACCACGGGCGAGGTCCTGGCTGACTTGACGGCCGAGGGACAATCCTACATCGTGGCGCACGGAGGCCGTGGCGGTCGGGGCAACGCCCAGTTCGCGACCTCGACGAACCGAGTGCCGACCCAGACGGAACCAGGAACGGCAGAGGAGGACCGGTGGCTCAGACTCGAACTCAAACTGCTGGCAGACATCGGGCTCGTGGGATTGCCCAATGCGGGGAAATCCACGCTCATTGCGGCTATCTCCTCGGCGCGTCCCAAAATTGCGGATTATCCCTTCACCACCCTCACGCCCAACCTCGGGGTCGTTCGCTGGGGAGAGGATGGCAGTTTCGTAGTGGCCGACATTCCCGGCCTGATCGAGGGAGCGCACGAAGGCAAAGGGCTGGGGTTCCAATTCCTCAGACATATCGAACGCACTTCGTTCCTGCTTCACTTGGTTGACATCTCGGAGTGGGCACCCGAGGCTCCGGTGGTCAGTTTCGAGGCCATGCGAAAGGAAGTCGCCGCTTACGGCAACAACCTGACAGCCAGACCGTTCGCCGTGGCCGGCACGAAGCTGGATATCAGCGGAAACCAGGAGCGCTTGGATCAGTTGCGGACCTATTGCAAACGGCGCCGTCTCCGACTGTTCCCGATCTCTGCCGTCACCAGGGAAGGACTCGACACGCTCGTCAGCTTCCTGGGCAAACGTGTTGACGCCTTGAGGAGGGCGCCATGCGCGACCAGCTCCTGAAGCAGGCCCGACGCATCGTGCTGAAGATCGGGAGCAGCCTGGTGGCTTCCCGAGAATCGGGGCTCAGGCTGGACAGTATTGACCGATTGACCAACGACATTTCCACGCTCAAGGAGGGCGGCCGCGAGGTCGTCGTCGTCACCTCAGGCGCCATCGTGTCCGGTATTAAGAAACTGGGGCTCAAGGGCTATCCCAAGAGCCTGCCCGTCAAGCAGGCCGCGGCTGCCGTGGGCCAGAGCCGGCTGATGTGGGCCTATGAGAAATCGTTTGAGCGACTGGGCCGGACCGTCGCCCAGATCCTGCTCACGCATCAAGACCTGGCGGACCGCCGGCGCTTCCTGAATGCCCGCCATACGCTGACCACCTTGATCGAATTGGGGGTCATTCCCCTCATCAATGAGAACGACACCGTGGCCGTTGACGAGATACGCGTCGGCGACAACGACACGCTGGCCGGAGACGTTGCCCACCTGGTGGATGCCGATCTGCTGGTGATGCTATCCGACGTCGATGGCCTGTTTACCGAAGACCCCCGCCGGAATCGTTCCGCCACCCTGATGCCTCTGATCACCGAGGTCACCCAGGATATCGAGCAGCGGGCCGGTCTTTCCCAGAGTTTCGAGGGCACTGGAGGCATGGCGACGAAGATCCAAGCTGCCAAGAAAGCGGCCGAGTACGGTGTCGCGACGCTGATCATGAATGGAGAAACACCGGGGCTGCTCTCAGCGGTCTTTGAAGGGGCCGGCGCCGGAACCTTCGTGCTGCCTCGCGACCGCCGGCTGACCAGCCGGAAGCACTGGATCGCGTACACCCTGCGCGCCAAAGGCCAGGTGGCGCTCGATGAGGGCGCCGTGGAGGCGCTCGTGCGTCGGGGGAAGAGCCTGCTCCCGTCGGGGATCATCGCCGTCACCGGTAACTTTGACCCGGGCGACGCTGTCACCTGTACCGACCGGGAGGGGAAAGAGTTTGCCAAGGGACTGGTGAATTTTTCCTCGGAGACGTTGAACCGGATCAAGGGACTTAAGACAGCCGAAGTTCATCGGGCATTGGGGCAACAAGAGTACGAGGAGGTCATCCATCGCGACAATCTGGTGATTCTGTGATTTGGCGATTTTGATGTTGTGACGTCCTTCGCCATGGACCCATCCACGCCTTACACCGGGGACCCGTTGCATTCCGCAGAGCAACGGGTGCCACTCATGCCTCACGCGTTATGAAAATCGGCCTGCTTGGAGGTACGTTCAACCCCATCCACCGTTGCCACCTCGCGATCGCCGCGCAGACCCGGGATCGGCTCAGCCTTGATCGCGTCGTCTTTATCCCCTCAGGCGACCCCCCGCACAAGCCGTTGGAGTCTCTGGCACCGGCCACGCATCGATTCGAAATGGTGCGACGTGCCATCGAATCCGATCCATCCTTCGCGATCTCAGACGTGGAAGTTCGACAGGCTACAAAGTCCTACTCCATCGACACCCTCCGTACGCTCCAGGAAGAATATGGACCAGCGGCAGAGCTGTTTTTCATCATCGGGCTCGATGCGTTCCTGGAGTTGCCGAGCTGGAGACAGGCGCCAGACCTGCTCCGGTCCTGCCATTTTGTCGTCGTCTCGCGCCCCGGCGCTGAGTTTCTCTCCCTCTGCGATTTGCCGCTGCTTCCAGCCATCGAACGAGCCTCTCTCGTGGCACTGGATGCCCGGCAGCAAACCCGCCTGGATATACCGATCCCGAACGGCCTCGGGCTCACCCTGCTCCGACTGCCACCCTGCGAAGTCTCTGCCTCTGAGATCCGATACCGGCTCAAGAACCGGTTAGGCCTCTCCGATCTGTTGCCTGCCCCGGTTGAATCCTATATAATCCGGCTCGGGTTATATTGAGATATAGGAGGAACCAGATCACACTGGAGTCAAAGGCGAAAGCCCTTGCCATCGCCAGGGCGTCCATCGAGAAGAAAGCGCACGACGTCCTGATCCTCTCTGTCGCCAAGTTGACCTCCGTCGCCGATTATCTGATCCTGTGCTCCGGTGATTCCGAGCGGCAGGTCCGGGCCATCGCCGATTACATCGACAGCGTGCTTGCCAGCCAGCGTGTCTCTCCCCTCAGCATTGAGGGCGCCTCGACCGCGAATTGGATTCTAATGGATTTCGGCGATGTCGTGGTCCATGTCTTCCGCAGCGATATTCGTCATCATTACGGGTTGGAGAAATTGTGGGGAGACGCGAAGCGGGTGCGATTGCCGATACAACAATCGGCCTCCGCAGTAGCTTCTCTTCGTCCGACCAAGACTCGCTCCGCTCGGGCTCGGGGAGGGAGATAGCGCTTGCTCCGAATCCTGCTGACAGTGTTTCTGGTCATCGTGGCCAGTCTTATTTATGGGTATTTCCGCGAGCTGAATCCCGGGGAAATCAGCATCCGGACAAGCTCGACTGCCAGCTTTGATCTTAGCCCCGTCTCTCTGGTGCTCCTCTCGATGGCGATCGGCGCGCTGATGGTCACCTTGGTGGTCGGCCTGCGCGAGACGAAGCACTTAATCGCGAACTGGAGACACACCAGGCTGCGCCGACGGGATGAGAAGGTCGATGGCCTGCATCGTGAGGGCACCCACGCGTTCCTGTCGAAGCGGACCGCCGAGGCGGTCGGCCTGTTCCAAAAAGCGCTGGCGCTTGATCCCAACCGCGTCGACTCGTTGCTCTGGCTCGGTAACATCTACCGGGCTGAAAAGAACCATGCGGAGGCGATCCGGCTCCATCGAAGCGCGCGCAGGCTCGAAGAACGGAACATTGAGGTACTCCTGGAGCTGGCAAAAGACTTGGAAGGGGCCAAGCGGTTCGAAGAAGCCCTGCAAACGCTTCAGGATATCCTCAACCTGGACCAGGCCAATCTGACGGCGTCAATTCGCAAGCGCGACCTGTTCATCCGACTGGAGCAATGGGGCGACGCGCTGGAAATCCAGCACCGCTTGGTGAAGGCCAACCTGTCTGAACAAGATCAGCGCGCCGAGGCGAGTCTGCTGGTCGGTATCACGTACGAGGTCGGTCGGCAATTCCTTGAGCGGGGACACCCGGAAAAGGCCCGCCGCTACTTCCGCGGAGCCATGAAACGAGATAGAACCTTTCTGCCCGCGTACATCGGTCTGGGCGAAATCCTCATTCGCGAGGGCAAGACCAAGAACGCGGCGGAGATCCTTGAAAAGGTCTATGCCAAGACCAGGAACGTGATCATCCTCCACCGCCTGGAGGAACTCTACCTGGACTCCGGAGAACCAGGGGAAATTATCCGAGTCTACCAGGAAGCCGTCCAACGGGACCCGCAGAATTCCGTGCTGCAATTCTATCTGGGAAAACTCTATTACCGGCTTGAGATGATTGACGAAGCCTACGACCTGCTCTCGACCCTTGAGGGACCTCAGGATCAGTTGGCGGATTATCACAAGATCATGGCCAATCTCCATCTGCGGAAGCAACTGATGGAGCAGGCCGTCGAAGAGCTCAAGAAAGCGCTGGGATTCAAAAAGCGCGTCGTGGTGCCGTACCTCTGCACCAATTGCCGCGAGGAGTCTCGCGAGTGGTCCGGCCGATGCCGACGTTGCGGACTGTGGAACACCTACGTGGCGCTCCCCTGGGTGGACACCTCCCGCGCAGAATCTCAGGGCGACGGTGAGACTGCACGCGCTCGATCCATTCCGTATCAGGGCATTGCCTCGCCGTACGAAACGGTTTAGGGAAGGCACGAGGCGAGAGGCAATAGGCGATGGGGCAACGAGACGAGCAGAACGGAGAGAGACGATGACGGACTTTCAGGTATTGGCAGAGAGAGCCCTCCTCGACGAAGCGTTGACGCGCGATGAGTGTTTGGCCGTGCTCGGGGCGCCGGACGACCGACTGCTTGAACTGTTGGGCGCCGCCTTCACGGTCCGAGAGCGCTATTTCGGCAGAAAAGTCAGGCTGCAGATGCTGCTCAACGCCAAGAGCGGCGCGTGCCAGGAGGACTGTCATTACTGCTCCCAATCCGCGGTTTCCACCGCCGCGATTGAGCGGTACGGCCTCCTGCCTCAGGAGCAGATGCTGGAAGGAGCCAGGCGAGCCGCCGCAGCCAAAGCCCAGCGCTACTGCATCGTCATCAGCGGACGCAGCCCCCTTGACCGAGAGATCGCCGAGATTGCCGACGCGGTGCAGGCCATCAAGCAGGAGGTGCCGATCCAGGTCTGCTGCTCGCTCGGGCTCCTGAACGAAGAGCAAGCCAGAAGGCTGAAAGCGGCGGGCGTTGATCGCATCAATCACAATCTCAACACCAGCGAGGCCTATCATCCGGTGATTTGCACGACCCACACGTTCCGGGACCGGCTGACGACCATCGGCCATGCCAGGGCGGCCGGCCTCGAAATCTGCTCCGGGGGCATCATCGGCATGGGCGAGAGCGACGAGGACGTGATCGACCTTGCGATGGCGCTGCGAGAGGTGAAACCGGACTCGATTCCGCTCAACACCCTGCATCCCGTCCCCGGCACTCCCCTGGAGCATTGCCGGCATCTCACTCCGCAGCGATGCCTCAAGGTGCTCTGTCTGTTCCGGTTTCTCCATCCCCGCACTGAAATTCGAATCGCGGGGGGGCGGGAATTCAATCTGCGGACGCTACAGCCGCTGGCCCTGTACGCTGCTGATTCACTGTTCGTCGGCGGCTATCTCACCACCCCCGGACAACCAGCGCACGACGTCTGGAACATGATCTCGGACCTCGGGTTCGAGGTTGAAGTGGACTACCAACTCCGTGAGGCGTAAGGAGAGGCATTTTCTCCGAAAGACGGCCACCTGGTCGTCGGTTATTCATAACGGAGTCCATCCACGACCGGCTGCTTGGCGGCCCACCGTGCCGGCAGGTAGCCGGCGGCGAGTGCCGTTACCAGGGCTAGCCCTACCGCTTCGAGGAAGAGCCAGCCGGGAAATGTGAACTGAATGGTCCAGCCAAAGGATTGTTTGTTGATCACTTCGATCAGCAGCACAGAGAGCAGCACTCCCCCGACCATCCCCATCACAGCGCCTAGCAGACCGAGGTAGCAGGCCTCCCAGAGCACCAGTCGTCGGATTTGCTGTTCACTTGCGCCGACCGCTCTTAGGGTGGCTAGGTCCCGTTGCCGTTCCAGAACCGAGGTCAACAGCGTATTCACGATACCCAGCAAGGCAATCGCGACCGCAATGAACTCGAGCGCATAGGTGATCGTGAAGGTCCGGTCGAAGACGGTGAGAATCTCTGCCTTCAACTCCGCGTTGCTGATCACGACCAGAGACCCTT